>Ga0180438_10010245_pt1 | contig 11527 bp, 8 predicted proteins | sample SS_ome_12_FD_132455 | JGI IMG/M metagenome (GOLD analysis project Ga0180438, IMG submission 132455) | Hypersaline lake sediment archaeal communities from the Salton Sea, California, USA - SS_3_D_2 metaG | ecosystem: Environmental > Aquatic > Non-marine Saline and Alkaline > Hypersaline >...
AAGCTCTCTTTCCCCTTTTCCGAGTTGGCCTCCCGGAAAGACACGTATGTCAACAGCCCCTCCAGTAGCAGCTTTGATGCGCTTGGAAAATTCCCTCGCCCCCACATTGTACGCATGTTTTGCAGGGATAACCGTAGCGAGTTTCAACTTAATTGTCTTTTTCTGTGCAAGGACATTTAATGGAAAGCAGACAGTCAACAGTAGACATACAATGGAAAAAAATACTCTCTTCATAAAAAATACCCTCCTATAGTAAAAAAAATAGAGTTTAGAATTTGGTGTTTCGCATTTCTGATTTTTCATACTGCGTCTCTCCCCAGTTTGAGGTGGAGCTTTGTAAGAACAGAAAATATTCTTTAAGCCTTCATGTGTATGCACTCCATCAACTCGATTGTATACTAACTTCAAGCACCAACAGCTTTCTTCAGAAGTGTTTGCAACGTTTTACTCACCTTCTCGTCTAAGGTGCCTTTTTCCAGGGCAATAGGGATAGTCTTAAGCCCCAATTCTGCATAAAGTTTTAGAATGGAAGGATCTTTTTCTTTTAAAGCGAATATATGCTTTTCTATGGTACTTACATCACCACGTGCAAGAGGCCCGGTAAGACATCTGGGCAAACCAATGGAGTTGATATTTTTAATGTTTCCCTGAATCAAGGGCATAAGAACCTTCGTTGATTGAGAAGCAGGTACATCAAAATTCTGAAACAGATCCGTAGCTACCTTTAATAGAGTAACAAAGTAATTACTGGCAAAGACTGCGGCGGCATGATAAAGGGCTTTATTTCCGGGTTTGAGTACTATCCAGTTGCACCCTATGGTTGAAGCCATCTCTTTTAAAATATCCAGCAAAGAACCTTGTGCCTCGATGGCAAAGGTAGAGCCTGGTAAATTCTTTATAGCCTGATCAATGCTGGCAAATGCCTGGCATGGGTGGAACGAACCCACCATGGCACCGGATTTTTTTGCAGGCTCCAGTATATCGATCGAAGCGGCACCGCTGCAATGAACGACATTCTGCTCAGGACGCCATGTAAGCTCTGAAGCTACTTTGATAATGAAATCATCTGGCGTTGTTATAAAAACATGATCTGCGGTTTTTGCCACATCCTGTGCGGTCTTGAAAACATGGCAACCTGGCACTAGATCAGCCAATTTTTCAGATGCACATATGTTCTTATTGGCTACAGCAACTACAGGATACCCGCCCTCAAAAAGTTTTGTAGCCAAGGCTGTTCCCACTTTACCCGCACCAATGAATCCAACTTTTTGCTTCTTCATGACATGCGTATCCTTTCAATATATTGAAAAATATCTCGTAAGTTCAATGTGTTATCGATGAATAATCTCGTTGAAAAAAGTAACCCTTTTTCAGAATGTCAAATTTTGTCTGACAATCCTTTTCTCAAACATGAATAATTTCTTTAAACTTTTTACATAATAATAAGCTTCTCAAGATCCTATCAAGGATAATTTTTTGAGTCTTCAATAGAAAATAATTGTAGGCGAGAATATCAAAGAAATGGCAAAAAAGAAAGAGATTATATGCTGACCTTTAGGGGAATATGATTGATAGTTTTCATCTATGCCTCAATTTTGGATGCAAGCAAAAGAAGCGCATTTCCCCATTTTTCTATTTCTACATTGCTATTTAAGGCTCAATGATTATAATAGAATGGTTATTTTGCATCTCAATATTTAAAGGAGAAATTGTATGTATGATGAAGAAAAAGATATAGCGTTTACTGGCAGTAGTAAATATGTGTTGGATAATGAGCTGGCAAAAATCGTAAATATTACTATGGCCCTCGAGATGCCCCTTCTTTTAAAAGGAGAGCCAGGCACTGGAAAAACAATGCTTGCCTATGCAATTGCCGAGAGTCTCAATATGCCTCTCATTGTTTTAAATGTCAAATCGAGTATGAAGCTAATTGATGCCCTTTATCAGTATGATACCCTGACACGCCTGAACGACAGCAGGTTTGGGGATTCAAAAAGGGATGTAAGCAACATTGAGGAATATATCAAAATGGGCAAAATCGGTCAGGCATTTGTCTCAAACGAAAAGGCAGTTCTTTTAATAGATGAGATAGACAAGGCGGACACTGATTTCCAGGATGATATGCTTGATGTGCTGGATCAGATGGAGTTTGATATCCTCGAGATCGATAAAACTATTAGCGCAAAGAATCGGCCGGTGATAGTTATTACATCTAATGCAAAAAAGGATCTCTCAGATCCATTTTTAGGAAGATGTAATTTCCATCATATAGCCTTTCCTGAGCCTGAAATGATGCGAGAGATTGTGCAGGTTCATTTTCCAGATATAAGCCAGGATCTGCTCGATAGCGCTGTAAATGCCTTTTACAGGCTCAGAGAGTTTAAGGAAGTGGAAAAGAAGCCGGCAACAAGGGAACTCATAAACTGGATCAGAGCAATGCATGCCGATCCTGATTTCAAGGTCAAGGACTTGATAAAAGGCGATATCCCCTATCTTGGTGTCTTATTTAAGAAAAGCCCGGATTATGTAGTAGCACAGAGGGCTGTCTCACGGTTTAGGTTATAAAATATGTTTACTGAGTTTTTTTATACATTACGCCAGGTAGGTATACCCGTTACACCCACCTCATTTTTGAGACTCCAGAAGGCCCTAAGCAAAGGTTTGATCAACTCCGTTGATGATTTCTATATATCGGCACGTTCGATACTTATAAAAAGTGAGCGTTATTTTGATCTCTTTGATCAGGTATTTGCCCATCATTTTAAAGGGGTTGAGCTGACTGACCCTACTAAGTTTGATTTAACAGAGGCGGCTAAGGCCCTTTTAGATGCTTGGTTGAAAGATCCACAGGCTATTGCAGATGCCCTTGGGATTGATGAAGAATCTCTTGCTCACTTAAGCCCGGAAGAGCTCATTGACTATTTTCTTGAAAGATTAAAAGAGCAGACTGAAGCTCACCATGGTGGAAACAAATGGATAGGTACTGGAGGGACTTCTCCTGTGGGGCATTCTGGATATCATCCTGGTGGTATGAGGGTTGGAGGAATGTCCAGGAATAAATCTGCAGTCAAGGTAGCAATGGACCGAAGATATAGGGATTACTCTCAGCAAGGCCCTCTTACCCGTCGCCATATGGGAGAAGCCTTGAAGCGATTGAGAAATATGATACCCACCGGGCCCAAGGATCGAGTCAACATTGATGAGACTATCTATCAAACTATGAAGAATGCGGGAGAGATCGAGATCATCTTTGAACGGAGTCTAAAAGATAGACTCAAGATTATTTTGGCTATAGATAATGGTGGCTGGTCGATGGATCCATATATTGGCATTGTTCAAAGCCTCTTTGATTATGCAAGGAGTCAGTTTAAGGATCTGAAGACTTTTTTCTTTCACAATACTATATATGATTACCTGTGGGCAGATCCGCCGAGGTATTCAAAACCACACCCAGTAGACGAATTTGCCAGGATGGACCCGGAAACCAGGTTTATTATTGTAGGAGATGCAAGTATGGCTCCCTATGAAATAATGGCCACAGATGGATCGATCCATATAGAGGAAAGGAGTGGTAAGCCCAGCATAGAGAGGCTACAATTTCTGGCCAGTATCTTTCGGCATTCTGTCTGGCTTAATCCTAAATCATCAATTGAGTGGGACTACACAAGGTCAATTAATATTGTAAGACAGATCTTTCCAATGTTCGAAATCAGCTTGGATGGTTTAGAAAAGATGGTAAACCATCTTATGAGTAAGAATTGAGATGATAGAAACTTGAAACTTGATTTTGTTTATACTAATCATTGCAGGTACTCATAATCTCATATTGAAATTGCTCAATAGTCGAGTATATTCAACTGATTTAAGCCAAGCTTTTAAGAATTGCCAAAATTGGTTAAAAGAGAATATATAATTCTTTACCCTTAATTGCCATTGGTTAACCGTTTCAAGTTTCCAGCCCGCCCTGGTGCGACTTACATGTATTATGCTTATGTTGTAATTATATTTATATACGAAAGCTTTTGCAATAAACCATGCAAACCAGGTATGGGCCAGGGTTTCAAGTATCAATTATCATGACTCCCCGTTTTGTCATTCATGAGCACCACGCTACACATCTCCACTATGATTTTCGCCTTGAGTTAGGGGGAATTCTAAAATCATGGGTTATTCCAAAAGGTCCATCCATGAATCCATCTGAAAAACGGTTGGCGATATTGGTAGAGGACCATACTTTGGAATATCGTGATTTTGAAGGAATTATCCCAAAAGGGCACTATGGAGCTGGTGCAGTGGTAATTTGGGACAAAGGGTCCTATCAACTCATTGAGCTGAAAAAGGAAACAATCATCTTTTTTCTTAGAGGAAGAAAACTCAAAGGGGCTTTTACCTTAACGCTGCTCAAAGGAAGCCGAAAGGGCAACGAGTGGCTTCTTATAAAGAAAAAAGACGAATATGCTAGCACTAATTGGGAATTAGAGACAAGCCTGACAACAGAGAAACAATGTCAGTTGAGAGAGCAGATACCCCCATGTAAAATGGCATGATTTTTTTTTAAGCCTGGCCCTGTGTTACCGGGAGCATTACCCGTTTGTTAGAGGAAAACCAGAATTTTAAAAAGGGTATGGGTGTCTTTTTTTTGTTATGCCCTATAACATGGCCCCTTATTGGGTCGTTTAAAAATGGTTTATTTTCTCCTAAACCTTAAAATAATACGCTCCGTCTATATAAACCATTTTTAAACACCCACTAATCCAAGCTTTATGAGGCCCGCCCTGGGGCGAACCTTATTAAATATCTTATAATTGCTTTATTATTTCTCAGCTGATTTCTCGATACTGATATTTTAAAAGCTAGGTCTGGGCCAGGGGCATAATCAAAAAAAAGACACCCATACCCTTAGACTATTAGTTACTATAGTGACAAACTAGTAGTGCTCCTGTTTTACCTGACTTAGGCTCGCAGTATTCCTCCCTCAATCAGTGTTGTGCGTAATGTAGCTTGCTGAGACTTATCCAGCGGGGCGAGAGGCGAACGAGGTGGCCCGCCGTAGTAACCAAGCCAATCCAGCGCCAGCTTTAGACCAGGAACACCAAACCGTGTTGTCACTGACATGTTAACGGGTATCATTTTTAACTGCAATTGTCGAGCCTCTTCATGCCGCTCATTTTGAGTATATTGATAGATGCGATAGCATTGCTCTGGGGCGATGTTGGCCAGTGCCATAATTCCACCCACTGCACCCAGAGACAGGGCTGGATAGAGAAAGCTTGCTGAGCCAGCTAAGACATTGAAACCAGGAGATGCAGCCCTAATAATTTCTCCTAACTTGACTACGTTCCCTGAGCTATCTTTGATGCCAACAATATTGGGGTGCTGTGACAACTCCACCACCGTTTCTGCAGAAAGGTCGACGCCTGTGTTAGCGGGCATGTTGTAAAGAAGTAAGGGCAAGGATGATCGTTTTGCCAGTTCCAGGTAGTGTCGCTGCATCGCGTGGCCATCCATTTTGGATGGGTAATAGCTGGGAGTGATAACTATGGCCACGTCTGCTCCAATAGCAGCCGCCTGCTCTGTTAGCTCTAATGTGGCCCTTGTTGAATCACAGCCGGTGCCGGCGATGAATAGCTTATCTTTAGGGATAACCTGACGGGCAGTTTTTAGCACCTCGAGTTTCTCTGCATCGTTTAAGTACGTGAATTCCCCATTGGAACCGAGGACAAGCAAGCCAGCGAGAGATGTGTTGCTCCACTTGGCGATATTTTCAGCCAGCTTATCGTGTGCTACCACTCCTCTGGCGTTAAAGGGGGTTGGAATAGGGGAGTAGGCTCCCGATAGCAATAACTTTTTCATCATCGATTTTCTCCTGTAAGGGTTACATTTAGTTAATAGTAAAGGTTTGACCCTATTTTTAAATTGACGAGTATATCATTTCTATTTTATTCTATATCAGTAAACAGGAAACATTTCAAATGATAGATATTTCGAAGATCGATTATTCATTATTGGATAGGCCAGAGATTCTGATGTTTCTTTTTCATCCCAGACCAGAGTGGGGTTCTCCAAGGACCACTTCCTCTACCGAGGATATACTCATACAGGTAGAAAAGGATGTGGTGGTTGGTGCACGGTTTCATCTGACAGGAAAAGATGCTCCCACTATACTTTTCTTTCACGGAAATGGTGAGATCGTGGCTGATTATGATGACATAGGGCCATTGTATATGAGGATGGGAATCAATTTTTTTCCGGTTGACTATCGAGGCTATGGACGCTCTACTGGCACACCAACGATTACTTCCATGATGAAAGATTCTCATATAATATTTGACTATGTGCAAAAATGGCTTAAAGATAGAGGTTTTATAGGTCCCTTTATCCTAATGAGTAGGTCTCTGGGCAGCGCCTCCGCTCTCGAGCTTTCAGCACATTATATGGACCACATAGATGGCCTCATTATTGAAAGTGGTTTTGCCTATGCTAGACCCCTTCTAAGGCTTTTAGGCGTTGAGATGGAAACCTTGGGGATTAAGGAGGAAGATGGGTTTAATAACATAGACAAGATAACTACATTTAATAAGCCCACATTGATCATCCACGCGGAGAATGATCATATTATTTCATTTACTGAGGGTCAGGCCCTTTATGATGCATGTCCTGCGACGGATAAAAGGCTACTTAAGATTCCTGGAGCTAACCACAATGACATCTTTTTGAGGGGCATGAAGGATTACATGGAGGCAGTAAAGAATCTTACCAGGAGGTTATAGCCTTTTAGCGATCAGCATTCAGCTTTTTGAGAAAACTATTATCCAGACTCCAGTGTTGAATTGGAGCGTTACTAAGCTCCTGTTCAAGCTCCACTCTGGTAGTAGCCTGTGACTTCTGGCATTTGCTAAAAGATGACCTCTGACTGAAGAATGCCGTGCAGAACTTAACTGAAAGTTTCCTTATAATACCTTTTTTCGTAATAAGAGCTTGTCTTTTTATCGAAGATAGCCTCATCTTCATGGATATACCGTTTGCCTTCCCATTTGCCACAGGCTAAAACCACGGGCTCTCCAAGCTCGAAATTCTTTCCGCAAGCGGGACAACCATCTGGATTAAGAGTGTTGAGCTTTTCCAGGTCTATGAGAATTTTGGCCTTATGATGAATTTTCATGGAGTACCCTTTTTTCTTTACTTGAACATTTTCATCATTGATCTATTATCAGAATTGAGGATTTTTCTTCAAAGTTTCCCCTAAATTCTCCACCGAATGAGATTTTTTCATCGCAACGCTATTTCACGATACGGTAAGCCGATTTTTTTCGCAAGTGCTGTGAGGTCTTCTTGAAGTGTGAGCTCAGTTCCGTCTTTTGTTTTCACTCGGGCCATCTTATCAGCAACGATAAAAATCTGTATCTTGCTCGGGTCGAACAATTGCACGGCGAGTTCACGAAGCTCTTCCCTGGTTGCATGTCGATAGGCATCCTGAATTTTCTCAAGTGTGTTGAGGGGTTCACCCCTCATATAATAACGACTGTATACCTCAACCAGTTGGGCTGGGGTGTCTACGTTAAAGACAAAGCTATTTAAGGCATCAAGTCGCTTAAGTTCCAGATCTTTTTCGGGAACGTTTTTCCGAAGGGAGTCCATTATCTTCAATGTCTCCATAATCGCTGTGCTCGTTTTATCGCCCTTGCAACCAATGTACCCAATAAGTGTTCCCGCATTCCATTTATAGGTCTGAAAGAAACCGGCCGAATACACAAGCCCCAAGTCGTCCCGCAGGCGAGTATACATAAGGGAATCGCTCCCGCCAAAAATATCTGTTAAGAGGCGAGCCTTCCAGAATGCCGGGTGAGTGCGCTTGAAACCTGGCAGCGCTAAAACAACCTGGGATTGCACCTGTCCAGGCTTGGGAATGAGGGTCAGAACAGGTGGAGTTTCCTTTGGATCGTTAAGATTGCGTTCAGGAGAACGGCCCTGGGGGAACGCTTCGAGGAGCGTTTTCAGACCCGCTCTAGCTTCCGTAAAGGTTATATCGCCTGATACTGCGGCAACTATGTTGGAGGGGACGAAATAGTTCCTCATAAAGGCAGTCAGGTCGGCTCTACTAATATTAGGGATTGTCTTGATGCCGATCAGTGGATCGCGGCCGTATTGGTGTCCATCGAAATGCCAGATCATACCCTCGCGCATTGCCACGGTATGCGCATTTTCACCCTGCCTGCTAAGGGAAACTATTTCCTTCTCTTTGACCACATTCAGTACTGTGGGGTCAAAGGCTGGTCTGGTAAGAATTTCTTTTAGAAGATCGAGCCCTTTTTCCCAGTCCTCTTTCATAGCCGAAAGGTGTATAGTTGATACCTCCTCAGCCACGGATATTGATACGCGGATGGCGTTCTCGTCGAGCACCTGCGCGAGCTCAGAAGGAGAATAGCGTTGGGTACCGCCTTGAATTATGGTATTGCTGAGTATGTCGGCCAAACCGGTTTTGTCATCAACAATATCGACATCACCGGCCTTTACTAAAATGGTGAGATCAATCAGTGGCAGCTCACTGTCGGCCAAATAGAAGATTGGTGTGGTTTTGATTGTGGCGGTCTGGGCCTTTGGGTATACTATTTTTTCTGGAACCCGATCGAAAGAAAGCGGGTGTTTCCAGTCCACAGGCGTTTGGTAGATCGAGTTGTTATGAAATGTGTCAGGTTTAACAATCTTGGTTGCTCCAGTAATGCCAATGGATCGGACTTCAGTGTATCTCTGTGCCGGTTGATCAGGCTTTCCACCGGGGATCACATACACGCTTGTCTGATTTTCGATTCGGATATATTTTCTGGCTGCCTTTCTGATCTCTGGGGGGGTGACCTCTGAGATTCGTTTCAGATAATCGGTAAGATAGTGCCAGCCCGTTTGAACTTCCATTGTCGCCAGGGTACTGGCCAGATCTTCATTATTTCGCATTCGATCCAGAAATTCGCGTTGGTTGAGTTTCTTAATCCTTTTGAGTTCGCGGTCAGAAACTAATTCATGTTTCATTTTTTCGACTTCAGCAATGAGTATATTCTCAAGTGTTTGACAGGCGTTTACGTAAGCCTGGCGTTTCTCATCTTTATTAAGGTTTCCATTTTTTACCTCATCAGGCTCATTAGGGGAGCCGCCTAAAATGATCATTCCGCCATAACGGTTATCCGGGTTATACGCCCAGGCCTCGACAGCGAGGCCCTTATTTATGATGTTTTGTGTTATGCGGGCGCTACGGCCGAGACTTAAGGCCATGGTCATAACATCTAATGCATAGAAGTCCTTGGTTTTCATTCGAGCACCATGGAAGCCAATTCTGACCAATGGTGTCCGGGCGCCTGTCAAAAATCGAATATTTTTACGTGGGCCGTGCTGTGGAGGTTCTGCCGTTACGATTTCAGGACTCTTTTTTCCTTTTGGATACCGCTCGAAGTAAATTTGTGCCAGTCTTCTGGCTTCTTCCACTCTCACGTCCCCTACAAGCACACACACGGCGTTTGTTGGATTATAGTATTTCTTATGAAAGGCTACTGCATCGGAGGTACTATATTTTTCCATATCCGATTTCCAGCCGATTGTTGGATTTCGATATGGGTGTGCGGTATAGGCAGTTGCGTTAAGATCAAGCCAGGCAGCGCCTCCAGGGCTGTTAATATATCGAAAGGCCCACTCCCGCTGTACTACTTCCTTCTCAACGTAAAACTCACGCCAGGAAGGTTCGAATAGCTGTTCGCTCACCACAGAGAACCATTGCTCGAGCATATCAGATGGCACCGACATTATATACTGGGTTTGGTCTTTAGTGGTAAAGGCATTAACGCCCACAGCGCCGTTTTTGCCCAACTGAGAGGAAAAAGCCTGAGGGATGTAGATTTTTTGCACCTCGGCTCGAAGCCTATCCATCTCGATGAGTTTATCACGAATCAACGCCTGGTCTGGATCCCGTTTTCCCTGCTCAGCGAGTACTGCCTGATATGCGGCTTCAATACGGTCCTGAAGCTCCATATCTCTTTTTTGATCAAGGGTTCCAAAATTCTTAGTGCCCTTAAACATCATGTGCTCAAGCAAATGGGCGATTCCGGTCTTTCCAGTCTCCTCAAGTGCGGAACCGGCACGTATCGCAACGCGGCAGGCAACCTGAGGTGTTGTGGGTCGATCCACGATTAAAAACATCATGCCGTTTTCCAGATGGAACTCCTTGACATCCATTTTGATATATGACGCTGGATTCTTAGCCATGCAAAGGCCCGAGGAGGCCAGGAATAGCAAACTGAAAAGAAGGGTTTTAATAAAATGCATCAATAAATCCCCCTGTATCACTGTATCTTGAAATTAATAGGGAACTTCTTTTCCATTTTCCGTATCTACTCAATAATGTAAGGAAGGGCATGGGTGTCTTTTTTTTGCTTATGCCCTTAAATATAACGTAAGCTTAGTTGTCCTTTCAAAATTGGGTAATATAGACGGAGCATATTATTCTAAGGTCACGTTGCTCTTACCCAATTTTGAAAGGACATGGCAAGGCGCCCTATTTGAAGGGCATAACAAAAAAAAGACACCCATGCCCTAAAGAAGCGGTAAATGTAAATCCATAAGATTTTGAGCAATTACCATTTTCCCTACAATGATTGCACAGTATTTCATTATCACCCATGTTACGTGTTGATTTTTTATCCCTTTTTACAGTTTATCAAAAAAATTCGGCGAATCCACTCATTTATTTAAAAAATAAGCAGGAACCCCTTAAACAGTAGAGGAATAGATGTAGGGAGTACAGATTACAATAGATAGCCGCTACACAAGCTTTCAATTTTATACCCAATGTAAGTCAAATTTATTAATGAATTTTGGTTTTAAATGAAGTATGGTTTGAAATTATAACTCATGTGGCTAAAATTGGCACATATTGTCTGAGTTTCAATAGTTTTATGTAAGGATCGTGTCTTAAAGAGCCAGCAACATTAAATTTTCACCCTGTTGAATTTCTCAAGAGAGTCTATATTTAACGCGGCAAGCTAGGTTTTGAGCAATGACGGAGGATCGCATTTTATGAATGCAGATGATAACGCCATTAAAGGTCCCAAAAGAATTGGCCAATATCTTACGTGTGGTCTTGAAACTATACGTCAGGGGCTAAAAAACCAGAAGAAACTCGCCTCTAAGGGGATTAACAAACTCTTAGGTGAAGTACTGTTGGAATCGGGGGAAATTACCCAACACAACCTTGGTGAAGCTATTCAACTTCAAAGGTGGGATCGGTTGAAAATTTGCCATCTATTCTTCGGGTTGACGGATAGGGAGGTAAAAAATTTTTGTAAGGTAGTGTATGAAAAAAGTATCGTAGCGGGAGAAGATTTTATCCATCAAGACACTGCAGGTAACTGCCTCTATCTCCTGGCTGAAGGAAAGGCTATGGTCTATCGGCAAGGGGAGTATAATGAGGAAATACCTCTGGGAGAGGTTGAGGCCGGTGAATGTTTAGGAGAAATGGGTTATTTTTCAGATGGAAGACGAACAG
>Ga0180438_10010246_pt1 | contig 11526 bp, 8 predicted proteins | sample SS_ome_12_FD_132455 | JGI IMG/M metagenome (GOLD analysis project Ga0180438, IMG submission 132455) | Hypersaline lake sediment archaeal communities from the Salton Sea, California, USA - SS_3_D_2 metaG | ecosystem: Environmental > Aquatic > Non-marine Saline and Alkaline > Hypersaline >...
GCGCCAAAGCTAACATCCGACCTTGGGATCATTCAACTCACGTGCCGACTCGGTACCCACGTACAAGTAACCATCGTGAACGAGCATCCTGGTGGCATCGCTGTTGCTGCGGAATCCCCAGCCGTCCTGATTCACCTGCGTCCAGCTCCCGGGATCGCCGGTCGCGCTGCGCCACACTTCAGGCCCGCTCAGCGGATTGAAACACCCCACGTACAGGCAGTCTTTGAAGATGCACATGAACGTCGCGGCTTTGTTGCCGATGTCGCCGAACCCGTCCGCGGTTATCGGCTCCCAGACGATATCGGCCGCGTTGGGGGCGTCAGCGTTCGCCCGGTACACAGCGAGAGCGTCCTTCATATTCCATGTGCCGACGTAAAGCTTACCCTTGAACCACTCTAAAGAGATTATATCGAAGTTGTTCACATTTCCGAACCCGCCGGTGCTTATCAGCTCGAACTCCTTCACATCTTTTGTGCGATACATCTTGCATCCGTTGGCCACGTTCCACGTGCCCAGATAGAGATACTGCTCATGAATTTTCGTTGCCCCGACAGCGGTGTTCATCGGGTCGTCGAAACCGTCGCTGCTGATTAGCCGTAGCTGCCGTTTCTCTTCCGCCAGCACACGACTGCACAACAGCAAAGCAAGAACAAAAGCGAAAAGAATAACGGTAGAACCTTCACTGCGAAGCATTTCAACTTACTCCCTGTCTCAGACTTTTGCCGCCGCCACATCCCTGTCGTCGGTGTGCGTTCCGATTGGTTCTTGTTGATGTGGCGACTCGAACCTACCGGTCTGCATCACGTAGCGCATACTGTAACGCACGTGTGCCTCCATTTCAACCCGCGCCCGATCGGCGTCCCGTTCCCGGATGGCCTCCGCGATGGACTCATGAGCCAGAACGGCTCTCTCCCGCCGCACGAGGTCGTCCTGACAACTGAAAACCTGAGCGTAGATAACGAAGCCCGAGAGCACCTCCAGAAGTAACGGGAACAAGGGATTCTTCGTTGCACGAGCGACCTGAGTATGGAACGCAAGGTCGGTTTCAGACGCACTCTCCAAAGGCTCTCCCAACTCCTCTCGCAGCATCACCACGAGCTCTTCCATTCTTGCGATGTCTTCCTCCGTACGGTGCTGGGCGGCCAGATGAGCGGTCTGCGATTCGAGAGCCAGCCGCACCTGAGAAACGTTCTCGAAGCTCTCCTTTCCCTCGAACGAAAGCATGAGAGGAAACAGGCGACCAAACGCCTCCGTGTCCATCTTACCCACGGTCGAGCTCTTCCCATGAGAAATGTTGAGTATCCCGAGCACGCGGAGTCGGGAAAGGCTTTCTCGCAAGACAATCCGACTTACACCAAACTCTTCCATCAGGTCGCGCTCGCTGGGAATCGCACCGCCCACCGGCCACTCACCGCTGTGAATCCTATCGAGCATATCGTGGAAGAGCCTGTCGGTGCTCGATGTCCGTTGTTCTTCGGCTTTCATAACGCATTCTCCTGTAAAGTGATATCACCACTATACTGATCACAGGTGCGACCAGTATACCATATAATAGGGTCAAATGTCAAGCACTTTCAGCGGTAGCGGGGTCACATGCCCCAAGAAAAGGCTTGACATTTCATAAAAAGTGTGTTAGACTAAATCCACTCATGTTACCAGTGTGTATCTCCTGGTGATATCAGTTGGGCGGTAAAGAGCTGGCGGATAGTCGGGGGGAGCAACCGTAGAAGACATGGATTCTCAGGCCGGATCGCAATCCATTTTCCGGGGAAGTTGCACGCACACGGTCTTGAGCGAGGAGCCTTACGAGAGCCGCTGCGATAGATACAGCTATTCGAACTGCAACTATTAAACCATGCATGAAAGGAGGTGGTAATAAACTGAGTGTTTCGGCTCGATCTAGGTTGACTGGAGTTGCTTTGCTGGCTGGGACTGTGAACAGTAGAGGGGGGAACAGAGAAATGTGTAATACAGCAGAGAAAAAGAAAGGGTTTACGCTCATTGAGTTGCTGGTGGTGATTGCCATAATAGGCATATTGGCGGCAATCTTACTACCGGCACTGGCGCGCGCGCGTGAGGCGGCTCGGCGGGCGAGCTGCGCGAACAACTTGAAACAGATGGGCCTGGTGTTCAAGATGTACGCGAACGAGTGGAACGGTCGATGGCCGATGCTGCACCATCGAGCTTGCGATGGGGAAGCAATGACATCGGGTGCGCCGGATATGTTCGCGCTGTACCCGGAGTACCTGAGCGACATAAAGGTTATGCTGTGCCCGTCGAACTCTATCAGCGCGGACCCGGCCATTTACTGGGATATGGCGGACAATCGCACCACCGTGTGGAGCGGCTCACAGTTCATGCCGACGTCGGGGGTTCCTAACAAAGATTTCTACCCGTGTGAGATGCGGGGGGACAAGGATGGTACAGTTGTTGCTGCCGGCGAAGCAAGGGGCCCGACATACGCTTACACGAGCTACGCCATGACAAGCGAAGTGACCGCGCTCGGGTCCCCGGATGCATGTGCGCACGCTAGTGAGGGTGGTTGGATAAATTCCAACTTCATCGCGGGGCTCATGCAGGCCGCGGGAGATTGCGCCGCAGCGGGCTTGGACATAGACTGCAGGATCGACAATGATATTGATGTAATGTATCCGGGCACCGGAACGGGCGCGCGCGGCAACGTACTGGATCCCCCGAGCACGTGGAGTTACGCCGGCGACACGATATACCGGCTGCGTGAGGGTATCGAGCGATTTATGATAACCGACATCAACAACCCCGCTGCAAGCGCAATGGCGCAGAGCGAAGTGCCGGTTATGTACGACGCGATAAAGACTTTAGTCGCGGACTACAACCACGTGCCGGGAGGATGCAACGTGCTGTACATGGACGGCCACGTGGAGTTCATCAAGTACCCGGGCGAGTATCCGGTTACGTATTGTAATGCGGCAACGTTTGTCGGGTTGGGGAACTACTAGAGCGGAACACACGAGGCCAGCCTCGTCCCTAATGACGGTGGCAAACTGACTTGGCGCATATGGGCTGGACAGCGTAGCGACCGCAACGGTGTCCAGCCCTACATCGTGTTTAGGAAATGCCAATTGTAGGCTGCGCACTTGCCTTTTCTGGGTTTTCGTCGGTACAATCGTTGGTAGCATGGATCGGTGCAACGCACCGGTCGCGCGGCGGATCTTGGGTTGTCTTGACGTGAAGGGAGGTGGTGATAGAGCGGGTGTCTCGGTTCGATCTACGAGGGTCCAGGTTGCCTGGTTTCTAAGACGGTAAAGAGAAGGGAGGACAAAGATGTCTAAGAGCAAAAGGCTGAAGAGAGGCTTTACGCTGATTGAGTTGCTGGTGGTGATTGCTATCATAGGGATACTGGCGGCAATCCTACTGCCGGCACTCGCTCGGGCGCGTGAAGCGGCTCGGCGCGCGAGCTGCGCGAACAACCTGAAACAGATGGGTCTGGTGTTCAAGATGTACGCGAACGAGTGGAACGGGCGGTTTCCGACCATCCAGTTCTTCGACTGTGCCGGGAACTACTCCACTATAAGTGCGGTGAACGCGTTCTCAATTTACCCGGAGTATCTCAGCGACCCGAAGATCCTGATCTGCCCATCGGAGGCCAGGGCAACGACGGTTGAGTCGTTCTTTGACGGCGCCGACAATCGCGCAAGTGTCTGGAACGGGACTCAGTTTGTGCCGACGTCCGGTGTTCCAAACAAGGATTTCTATCCGTGCGAGAACACGGGAGACCTGGACGGAGACTCAACGACGGATAGCCGACGGACGGCGTCGTACCAGTACTATGGCTGGGTGTTCGTGAGTAACGTTGACGCTGCCGGGACCACGGCAGCGTGTGTCCAAGGCGGCGGTCTGCAGAGCAACTACATTCAGTCCCTCTTGTTAGCGCTCGGTGGACTCGGCAATCTTGGGACGCCGCGCGTAGGGGAAGTATGCGATATGGACCTTACCTCATTTTACCCAAATCAGGGTACGGGGGCGCGTGGCGATATCAACAACCCGGACACCTGGAGTCTCGCGGGAAATACAATCTATCGTTTCCGCGAGGGTATCGAGCGGTTCATGATCACCGATATCAACAACCCGGCTGCAAGCGCATTGGCACAGAGCGAGGTGGTGGTGATGATGGACACAATCAAGTGGGCGGTTCGCGACTTCAACCACGTCCCCGGCGGTGGCAACGTTCTGTACATGGACGGACACGTCGAGTTTATCAAGTATCCGGGCAAGTTCCCGATGACGCCGTGTATGGCACAGATGGCGTTCGAGGAGAGCCGCTAGTACGTGACGCTTAAGGGGAGACGGGTTGACGGCCGACTCCCGGCACTGGTCTCCCCTTATTGTTTTGCACCACGGGCGTGCGTCATCAGCGAACGTGGCCGGTGTGCCCACGACAGCATGATGTGATGGACGAAGGATAGCGCGCACAGACGGGGGCAGGGCGAGAGTTCCTGAAGAAACTTGGTGCGTCGATTGCGTTGCTGGCGAGTGCTGCTACACACCCGGGCCAACCTCTGACCGCACAGGAGGATCAGCGAGGAAGTAGAGAGCGCCAGATGAGCAGACCGAACATTCTTTTCCTGTTCACCGACCAACAGCGATGGGACACTATCGCGCAGGCCGGCAATGCTCACATGGTCACTCCGAACCTGGACCAGCTCGCCGAGAACGGAGTGCGCTTCGACCACATGTACACACCGTGCCCTCTGTGCACACCTGCACGCGCCAGCATAGTCACGGGCTGTTTTCCGAAGCGCCACATGGTTCACGGCAACGCAACCTGGATACCGGACGACGGAGACACGTGGCCCCGCATCTTCACGGAGGCCGGCTATGACACCCGCGCCTTCGGAAAGATACACAGCCATCCATGGCGAAACCCGACCGGTTTTTCGAAACGCGTTATCGCCGAGGACAAATTCTGTTTCGAAATGCCGGACGATTACACGCTGTGGCTTAAAGAAAAAGGTCATAAACGTCCATGTCCGTGGCGGGATCAGCTCGAGGAGTATGTCTCAGGACGTGGCTGCGTGGTCTGGAACTGGCCGGAAGAGTTGCATATCGACTCTTATATTGGAATGAAGGCCATCGAGGCGCTCAAGGAGGTCGCGAAAGGAGACAAACCGTTCTGCTACTGGGTATCATTCAACAGCCCGCACGCACCGCACGATCCACCGCAGCGGTTTCTGGACATGTACAAAGATCGGGATATCCCCGGCCCGACCCGCAGATCGTACGAGCCGTTTGACAAGCCGGCATCGCGAATGCTTAGTCTATATATCCTCGACAAGTACTTCGGCATGGCCGGCGACATGTTCATGCTGTCCGACAGGCAGATCAAGAAACGGCGCAGCTACTACTATGCGACCATCACCCTTGTTGACCACTGGATCGGCGAGATAGTAAGGACGCTCAAAGAGCACGGCCTCTACGACAATACGATCATACTCTTCTCCAGCGACCACGGCGATGCACAGGGCGACCATAACATGATTGAGAAGAGCTTCTTCTATGAGGGGATGGTGCGAGTACCGTTGCTCTTTCACTGCCCCGGCAGATTCGCGCCGGGCGTGTCGGACGAGTTCGTCCAATCGACCGACATTGCGCCGACATTGTTATCGCTGGCAGGATTGAGGCTACCTGAGACTATGGACGGGCAGGATGTGAGCCCGTTGCTGAAGCGCGTAGACGGATGGAAGACTCGGGAAGCTGTCTTTTCAGAGAATTATCCGCTCGGGGTTGTGCTGGGGCCCGCAGGAGCCAGTCCACTGACGATGGTTCGTACGCGTGAGTGGAAGCTCGTCTATGAGGACGAACAAACAGGTTGTGAGCTTTACGATATGCGCGGCGCGGCCGACGAGTTGCACAATCTGTACCACGAGCCGGAGCACAGAGAGGTCCGGGACGAGCTTGTAGCGCGAATCGAGCAGTGGCGCTCTGAAAGCGAACCTCTCTTTAGACCCGGCAGCCTTCTTGGCGCCGATTACAGGTATCACCTTTTTCCCGAGAAGGAAAAGATCCCGTAAATCTTAAAGTCCTGGAAGGCGCTCACCGACTAAGACGGGCAAGAGACTCGGTGTGAAACTAGGTCAAAACAGCAGCGAAGGAGAGAGCAGATGGATGAGTCACGGCGAGAGTTCTTGAAGAAAGTGGGCGCTTCTATTCCGGTGCTTGCGGGTGCTGGTTCGTATTCCCGGCGCGCCGAATCCTTGGCGGCGGGCGCCAGTCGTAGCGGAGGTAACGAGCGGCAGACGAGCAGGCCGAACATTCTCTTCCTGTTCACCGACCAGCAGCGGTGGGATACGATCGCGCAGGCCGGTTACGGCCATATGGTCACGCCCAACCTGGACATGCTCGCCGAGCGGGGCGTGCGCTTCGATCACATGTACGCGCCGTTCCCACTGTGTGTCCCGAACCGCGTGAGCATCGTCACGGGCTGTTTTCCCAAGCGGCACATGGTCGTGAACAACGCCACGTGGATACCCGATAACGCGAATACATGGCCGCAGATATTCACCGATGCCGGCTACGACACCCGCGGCATCGGTAAAATGCACTGTTGGCCATCTATGAAATCGCGAAACCGGATCGGTTTTTCGAAGCGAGTCATGGCCGAGGACAAGTACGGCTTCGAGGCGATGGACGCTTATGCGCTCTGGATGAAAGAAAAGGGTTCCAGGCGGCCATGTCCATGGTTGGACCCGGTCGAGTGTGCTGAGTACGTGAGGGGACGCGGGGCGTACGTATTCAAAGAGCCGGAAGAGCTGCATATCGACTCTTATGTTGGAATGAAGGCCGTCGAGGCGCTCAAGGAAGTCGCGAAAGGCGACAAATCGTTTTGCCATTGGGTGTCGTTCAACAGTCCGCACGCGCCGCATGATCCCCCGCAGCGGTTCCTCGATATGTACAGGGGTCGCGATATTCCCGCGCCGACCCGCAGACCGTATGAACCGTTTGACAAGCCGGCGTCACGCATGTTCGGAAGCTGGTTTCTCGACAAGTATTTTGGGATGGCCGGCGACATGTTCATGCTGAGCGACAGGCAGATCAAAGAACGGCGCCGCTACTACTACGCGACGATCACGCTTGTGGACGAGTGGATCGGCAGAATAATTGAGACGTTGAAACAAACCGACCTCTACGACAACACGATTATCGTGTTTTCCAGTGACCACGGCGATGCACAGGGTGACCACAACCTCATTGAGAAAAGCTTCTTCTATGAGGGGATGGTTCGCGTGCCGATGATCGTACATTGTCCCGCAAGGTTTGCGCCGGGCGTGTCGGACGAGTTCGTCCAATCGACCGATATCGCGCCGACGCTGCTGTCGCTGGCAGGACTGAAGGTGCCCGAGAGAATGGACGGGCAGGATCTGAGCCCGTTGTTGAACCGGGCAAACGGTTGGAAGAGCCGAGATGCGGTCTTCTCCGAGGGTAACACGCCCGGGGGACCTATGACGATGATTCGCACGCGCGAGTGGAAGCTGGTTTACGAGGACGAACCTACCTGCTGCGAGCTTTACGACATGCGCGGTTCAGCCGACGAGCTGCATAATCTGTACCACGAGCCGGAGCATAGGAGTATCCGTGACAAGCTTGTCGCGCGCGTCGAGCGGTGGCGGTCTGAGGGCGAGCGACTCTTCGAGCCGACCAAGCTTCTCAGAGCCGACTACTTCGGGCATCTATTCCCCGACAGAGATAAGATATCGTGAGTCCCAGGATGGTGGTCGTCGGCATCCAGACAGTGAGGTGCGGGAATCTCAGCACAAGACGGGAACGACCATTAGGACGAATAGGAAACACGACACGGCACAGCCGGGGTGTCGGTGAGTCAGGGCCCGACTAGCTGGCCGGCGAAGGGAATGAGAATTGACTGAAGCTCTGAAGCGACGTGATTTCATGAGGAAAGTAGCGTGCGGCACAGCAGGGATGGCACTGTCGAGCTACGTTCATGCTGCTGCAGGTGCTCAAGCGCGGGAGCGTGCCGGCCAGCCGAATTTCGTTGTAATCTTCACCGACGATCAGGGGTACAGTGATCTCGGGTGCTTCGGCTCGAGGAACATCAAGACACCGCGCGTCGACCGGATGGCTGAGGAAGGTATGAAGTTCACGGACTTCTACGTAGCGGCACCCGTCTGCACGCCGTCGCGTGCAGCCCTCATGACCGGCTGCTACCCCCGTCGAGTGGGCCTGGGCGGATGCTACCTCGGGCCGAACGATACAGCTGCACCGGTGCTGGCCCCCGGCTCGACGACAGGGCTCAACCCCAGCGAGGTCACCATAGCTGAGCTGCTCAAGGGTCGCGGCTATGCTACGGCGTGTATCGGCAAATGGCATCTCGGGCATCTGCCGCCGTTTCTGCCCAGGCGGCACGGCTTCGACTATTACTACGGCATCCCCTACAGCAACGATATGAACCCTTGCGTGCTCATGCGCAACGAAGAGGTCATCGAAGATCCTGCCGTCCAGGCCACGCTGACCGAGCGGTACACCGACGAGGCCGTACGGTCTATCAGGGAAAAGAAAGACGGGCCCTTTTTCCTTTACCTGCCCCATACCATGCCCCACACGCCGCTCCACGTGTCAGAACGGTTCGCGGGTGTATCCAAAGCCGGTTTGTACGGCGACGTAATCGAATGTCTCGACTGGAGCACGGGACGGATACTGGACACGCTGAAGGAACTCGGTCTCGACGACAACACGCTGGTGGTTTTCACCTCGGATAACGGGCCGTGGCTTTTTCAGAAAGCCCACGGCGGGTGTGCCGAACCTTTACGTGCGGGCAAAGGCACTACATACGAAGGAGGGATGCGCGTTCCGTGTGTCATGCGTTGGCCGGGTAAAATCTCTGCGGGCGCGGTCTGCTCGGAACTGGCCACTACGATGGATCTGCTGCCCGCGCTGGCGAGGCTCGCGGGTGCCGAACCGCCATCTGACCGGATTATCGACGGGAAAGACATTTGGCCGCTCATGGCGGGTCAAACCGAAGCGAAAAGTCCAACAAAGGCGTTCTACTACTATTTCATGGACAGCCTGCAGGCTGTCCGCAGTGGGCAATGGAAACTCATGATCGAGCGGACGCGTAAACTGGAGTTCCCGTTCAGGCAGGCGTTAAAGCACGATGTCGATAGACCGGACGAAGTGGTGCCGGAAGCTCTATACAATCTCAAGACCGACGTGGGCGAACAACATAACGTCATCGAACAGTACCCCGAAATTGCCGAGCGGCTCCGAGGACTTATGGAACAGATGCGACGGGACATCGGCGACCAGCCGGTTAGCATGCCGGAACTGGATCTTGTCGAGAGGAGGTCTAACATCGTCGAGGGTCGAAACTGCCGACCGATTGGCCGGACGTGAGGCTTAAGAAGAAAGGTGGCGGCAATAGGACTCTTGGTAAAGAGGGCTTAACAACATGGGAACTTCAATAGCAGGCAACAAGAGCTTAGATAACGTGGTTTTCATCAAACGTTGCGAGGAATATGATCGCGATACAATCATGACACTTGTTCGGGAAGGTATGAGGCAACTGAATTACGCCCCGTCCGGAAAGGTTTTCGTGAAACCTAATGTCGTCTTCGCCAGCAAAGGCGGCAGGTACGGATCGACGACCTGGACGCACAGCTCCGTAGTCGGCGCGTCTTTGTTGGCGCTGTCACAACACGAAGGAGTCACGCGTGTCGATCTGGGTGAGAACACCGCCGTTGGGTTTCCGACACGAATGTGTTTCAAGTACGCCGGTTATTACGATGAGATTAGACGGATTAGAAAGGAAGCGCGAGCCCCGATAAGAGCATTCTGTATAGACGAGGAACGACGCGACCGAGTGTTCGTGGGTGGAGTAGTCCACGATACCCTAAGAGTGGCTCGGAAGATGGCCCGCGCCGACGCGAAAGTCTATCTGCCGAAGCTCAAATGCCACTGCGTCAGTACCATGACCGGTGCGGTCAAGCTCAACATAGGGATCTGTTCTGATGATGAGCGATCAATCAGGCACGATTTCTTGCTGAACGACAAGATTGTTGATTTGCTGGCCGCTGGATATCCGGACTTCATAGTAATGGATGCCATAGACGTGGGAGTTGGCAACGAGGCCGTACCGACACCGCGCAGACTGGGTCTGTTAATAATGGGATGCAACCCAATTGCAGTTGATCTTGTGGGGGCGCGGTTACTCGGGCACAACCTGGAAGACGTACCGTATCTCAAGCGGGCAGTCGAACGCGGATACACCCCGGCACGGTTGGAGGATGTAGTACTCGGTGGTGACATAAGTAGTATCGAGGGCCTTGATGATCACGCAAGAAAGATCATGCCTTACGACGATGAGTTTTACAGATGGCAGGATGTCGACAAAGAGCTCAAGAGGCTGAACTCGCCCCTGCGGTTCTTCTGGGGTTACACCCGAGAAGAGGACAAGAGCAAATGCCGGACGGGATGCGTGATGGGCCTCAAAATGTTCCTCGGCGTTCTCGAGCGCTATGCGGGCTCCGAAGCTTTTGGCAAAGCCAAGCCGGCAGTCTTTGTTATTGGCAAGGTGCAAGAGGAAATCGATGCTAAAGGCAATGACGTGTTCATGATTGGGAGCTGTTCCGACGCATCGATAGTTGATGCGAAGAAGATAACTCGAATTGACAGATGTTTCACCACCGCCGGCGATATGCTCCAGAGTATGGGTGCCAAGCTGGGAATACGCTCTCCTCTTCTTGATCCGTCGTTCGCTCTTCCCCTGGTCTACTATACGCTCTGTGCGTCCATGATGAAAAACGTTACACGTCGATATCTTCAGGATATGAGCCATTTTATCTCAAAGAGCCTAATGAAGAAACTGTGAGACCGTGTAGTATTCAGACCTTGGAGTTGGGGTCACGGCAGGGAAACGTCTAACGCTTGCAACGATGAGGAAAAGATGGGCCGGACCTGAAGGATACGCCGATGGGTGAGTGTGCGGAAAAGCTGGTTGTGATAACAGGCGCATCGCAAGGCATTGGCGAAGCCCTGTGCAGAGTCTTGGCTTCACAGCGGCCGAGCCGGCGAGTCTACAAGAAATACAACGTGATGTAGAAGGACTGTAGTGGGTGATTGAGGTGAAAAGGTTGCGGGGATCGCCTTTCAGAGGGGTATAGCACACGAGCTCACGTTAGTCGGGTTAGATGACTGCTTCTCTTACTCTAGCCGTCGTCAGGATGTTTGCTATGGACAGACAGTTTGATCGACATGAAGACCATGTCATAGTACCTCGCGGTCGCAAGATCGCTTACGGAGCCGGCATCATCGGCCAGCCACTGATGAGCGACGTCATCTTGACGTACGCGATCCTTTTCTACAATACGATTCTGGGTGTGGATGCAGTTCTTGTCGGCTGGGCGCTTTTCATCCCGCGTTTCTGGGACGCGATTACCGATCCACTGATGGGTCAGATATCCGACAACTTCCGTTCCCGCTGGGGTCGCAGACGCCCATTCATCCTGATTGGCGGGCTTCTCTGCTGTCTGGCGTTCC
>Ga0180438_10010247_pt1 | contig 11526 bp, 7 predicted proteins | sample SS_ome_12_FD_132455 | JGI IMG/M metagenome (GOLD analysis project Ga0180438, IMG submission 132455) | Hypersaline lake sediment archaeal communities from the Salton Sea, California, USA - SS_3_D_2 metaG | ecosystem: Environmental > Aquatic > Non-marine Saline and Alkaline > Hypersaline >...
CGAAGAAAAGCGAACCGCCGCCGCCTATGCCTCACGATTGGCCGTCATCACGGCCGAAGACCCTTACCGCTACCGTCATCCCTCCTTCGTGACTACGATCTCCGGCAAGAATACCGCCAGGCCGCGCGCGACCGTGGTCGTGGTCACGGCCGATCTGCATGGGGATCATGCCCGACGCTGCATCGAATCAATAAAGGAACACACGGAGAATTACGACCTGATCGTGCTCGACAACAATCGCGGTCCCGATTTCAGCCATCCGCGCGAGATGAATAAGGCCCTCCGAATGGCTGCCACGGACATCGTCGTGCTGCTCGACGACGACGTGTTCGTGACCGCAGGCTGGCTGGACGCCATGATGGATTGTCTCGACGAAAGTACCGCGGCCGTGACGCCCATGCACATCGATGCCGACGGCAACCTCATCTATACGGGCATGTACCTGGCCGGCGACGGCCGCGGCACGCACGAACACACCCTCGACGTTCCGGACGGCGTGCGGCCCGTTCAATGCCACTGCAGCGCGTGCCTGCTGATTGACCGCCGAAAAATCTGCGACATTCGCATGGACGAAACGTATCGGAAGTACTTCTTTGACCTCGTCCACAGCTTGGAAGTCTGGGAAGCAGGCTACCGATGTGTGCTGGCGCCGAAGGCGACCGTCACCCACTTGGGCGGCGCGACGGCGGTCAGAGGGTCGGAAGACTCGGATTACCTCTGGACACAAGACCGCCACCTCTTCATCGAGACTTGGGTGAAGACGGGTCGTCTCGACCGGCTGTCCGAAGGCATCTGGCGGCAGGACCCTTACACGCGCGTCCTGGCCGAAATCCCGATGCAGATCAAACGTGTGCTTTCCGATGCCGAACGCGCCGACGCGGAGCGGCTCAAGAAGGAACTGAGCGTGCTGGTTCTCGCTGGCAAGGATTACCCGCTCTTCGGGCGATTGCTGGAGATTCGATTGGTGGACGCGCTGGTCGCCGCGGCCCGATCCGGAAACGACGGCGTCTTCGGCCTCTGCCTCAATGTCCTGGCGCTGCTGAAAAAGACCAGCGGACGCGTCGAGGAAATGAAGGAAATCCACCAACACCTGATGGAAGACCAGTGTGTTGCGCAGGCCGAGCGGGTCGCCAGCGCGGCCGTCATGCTCGATCCGTCCGACCCCTATCTGTGGAAGATACTCGGCGCAAACAAATTCGGCCGGAGCGACTTCGAGGCATCGCGCAAGGCGTACGAGCGCGCCCTCGATCTCGACCCGAAGGACCCGCACACGCTGGTCAATCTGGGAAAGGTATGCATGCACCAGGCCGCCATCGAGGACGCTTTCACGTATTTCAGCGAGGCCGCTCGGTACGGCCCGAACGACCCCGACGCGCACGTCGGCCTGGCCGTTACGGCGCACCATCTGAAGAAGCCCGTGTTCAAGACCGCCTTCAAGCGTGCGCGGGAACTTGCCCCGCGTCACGCAGCTCTGCGCGAACTCCGCGCCGAGATGGCTGCTGTCTGAAAGGATTCTCTCCCCATGGAAGCCCCGCTGATATCCGCCATCGTCAGCACGTACAACGCCGAGCGCTTCATGCGCGGCTGTCTGGAGGACCTCGAAGCGCAAACGATCGCGGATAAGTTGGAGATCGTGATCGTGGACAGCGCGTCTGAGCAAAATGAGCGTGCAATCGTCCGGGAGTTCCAGCAGCGGTACGACAACATCGTCTATGTTCGCACACCCATGCGCGAAACGACCCACGCCGCCTTCAGCCGCTGCGCGAAACTGGCGCGCGGCAAATACCTGACCCTCGCCTGCACGGACGACCGCCATAAGCCTGACGCGCTCGAACGCATGGCGGCCGTTCTCGACAGCCGGCCCGACATCGGCCTCGTGTACGCAAACAGTCACATCACCCTTGGTGAAAACCAAACCTTCGCGAACCACACCGCCGAAAAACAGTATCGCTGGAGCGACTGGGACCCGTACCAGCTTCTGCACGGTTGCTTCATGGGCCCGCAGCCGATGTGGCGCAAGAGCCTGCACGAAAAATACGGTTACTTCGACGCCGATCTCGAATCGGCGGGCGACTGGGAGTTCTGGCTTCGCCTGGCTGAAGGGGAGACCTTTTTGCACATTGACGAATTCCTGGGGCTCTACCTCTATTCCGAAACCAGTTCCGAGCACCACAGCCCGGAGCGCCATCAACGCGAGTGCGCAGCCGTCCGCACCAAGTACTCTCATCGCGAAGCGGACCTGCTCGCCATCAAGAATCGCCGCCAGACCCGCGCCCCCGCCGAGAGCGGCGTCAGTGTGCTCATCGTCAGCGACGGCAAGGATCCGGCGCGGCTCGAAGATGCGGTCAACGCCGCGCGGCGCGCGACGGTCGCGGGTCACCCGGTAGTGGTCAAGGTCGTGCGCGAAAGCGGCCACGTTCCCGACAACGCGCTGGGCGTTACCGTGTCGCCCCAAACGCCGACCGCCGCGGCGGCTGTCGCAGAGGCCGTTGCATGGGAAGCGAAATACGTCGTCCTCCTTTCTCCGGACGCCGGCTTGCCCAAGAACTGGCTGCGCGAGATGATCGCCGTTCTCGAATCGGACGAACGCATAACGGCTGCGGGACCGTTCTCAAACAACGCACCATCGCCGCAACGGCTCGAAGGTTCCCCGGCGGGCAGCGGCAAGGAACTGAAAAAATTCGCTGCGCGCATCGCGCGCGAGAACCGGGGAACGTGGGAAGCCGTTCCGTACCTCGGCGGTTTCTGCTTGCTTCTCGACGCTGAGGCGGTACGCCAAGCCGGAGGGCTTCGCGCGGAACTGCCCCTCGCAACCGGGCTGTGGGATTTGTTCCAGCGTATCCGCGCGAAGGGGTATAGTCTCGCTCTCGCGAAAGGGGTCTATGTGCATCACGAGGAACTGACCTCGGCCGAAGGCGCGGAGTACGACGAACTCAGCGAGGCGACCGCGCAAATCGAAAAGCATCTCGCTGAAGCCGGGGAGGCGATGGAAAGCGGAGGTTATCGTGCCGCCGCCAATCGGTTCAGGGAACTCACCGAAGAAGTCCCCGGCTTTGCCGCGGGTCATGTGGGGTTGGGCGCGGCGCTAACCGAACTCGGGGAGAGCGCGCAAGCGGCCAAGGCTTTCAACCGAGCGCTGGAACTGACGCCGGATGACGCGGACGTACACTTGCGCCTGGGCGTGGCGCTTCACGGAACAGGGGACCTGGACGGTGCTGATGCTTCATGGCAACGCGCTGTGCAACTGGACCCCGGCCTTCTCGACGGTTGGATGAACCTGATCGCGGCGCGGCGTCAACGTGGCGATTGCGCCGCGGGCGCTGACGCCGTCCGACAAGCGCTTGGTCATCATCCGAAGCATCCTGAATTGCTGAACGAACTTGCCCTCCTCAGCATCGCAGTCGGAGGCGCCGAAGGCGCGCGCTCGGCGTTGGAGCACATCGAGTCGTTCGCGCCCGATCATCCCGTCGCGTCCCGCCTGCGCCAGTCGCTCGCTCAAGCCACCGCTTGAACGAAGTCCTCCCAAGCCACCGTTGCGATGCCCGTCACTTTCCTCCCGCTACTTCTTTGAGGGTGCCCAGTCGCTGCGCTGCTCCGTGATTTTCGTCCGCCACTTACTGCGTAGAAATGTGCTCTCGAACATGAAGGCGGGCGCGAATGCGGCCTCATTGAACTTCTGCGCGATGCCGTTGTCGACATATTTGGGGCGCTTGCGCGTATGAACCTCGCGGATCCAGGGCTCATGCTCGCGTTCAAAGGACAGCGTTTTCTCTTCGACGCTTCGGGACTTCGAATACCAGTAGAAGTACCCGCCCACGAGCACGACGACGATTATGCCGAACACGATGCGCGTGACGGCCACGCGCAGGAGCGTCCAGAGGATCGCGAGGACGCCCAGGAACCCCAGAAACTGGCCGACGAATTCCCACCGGCCGAAGTAGACCGTCCACCAGTAACCGCCCAGGACGGCGACATAAGCGCAGATCAGCGTCGGAACGACGTTCTTCGGATTCTTGATGTTTTCGATGAACGCGCCGATCATGGCGTCCTCCTTGGGAAAAACGCGAGATCCTCGGCCGAACCGTTCGTTTATCTACCCCGCCGAATGCGGGTTGTCAAGACGTGGCCGGGTCCGGACCTGTCTTTTCAGCCACGAAGATCATCTCGGGCGAGTCGTCGGTCAGCGCCGATTGGTCGTAGTCTCCGTAGACGGCGGTGGGCCGGAACCCGCAGCGATGCAACAGATGGATGACCTCGTATTTGAAGAAATGCCGCCAGGGGAAAGACTGCACCAGCCGCTCGGAACGGCCGTCGGGGTGGGTGACCGTGTGTACGAGCTCGACATCGTTGTACTGCTCGGCGAAATGGAAGGCGGCGATCCTCTGACTCCGCGTGAACGTGCGTCCGTCCGGCAGTTTCACATCCCGGAAGTCCACCCATTCCTTGTGGAGTTTCGGGTCGTGCATGTGCGCGGGGTCCACGTGGAACACGTCCAGGATCGCGCGGCCTTCGGCCGCCAGGTGGCGATGCACGCAGCGAAGACAGTTCATCTGGTCGGCAACCGTCAGAAGATGCTGAAAAGACCGGAACGGAAACGTGACGAGGCTGAAGGAACGATCCAAGTTGAAATCCGTCATGGAACCCTGCACCAGAGACACGTTCCGTTGAAGCTCCGGCGGCAGCAGGGCGACCTTCTCGCGGCATTTGTCCAACATCGGTTGCGAGATATCAAGTCCCGTAACGCGCAGTCCCGCGTGCGCGAGCCGGATCAGGACTCGGCCCGTTCCGCAGCCGAGTTCCAGCGTCTCGCCGCCCGCGCGGCGCGCCTCCTCGACGAAGAAAACCGCGTCGCCGCGCTCGTTATAGTGCGAGGTGTAATCGTACAACTCGGCCACGAACGGCAGCGTGTCGTACCCGCCGGTGTCTTGCATGGCTTTCTCGGGTTCTTCAGGTCCAGGTCTTCGTCATTATTCGACTTACCTATTTTATATTGGTTGGCCGCGGGAACTACAAGCCTGAGAAGACGGGGGGCGCGGAATTGCAGCCCTGAAAGGCAAATGAAGACATGCTCATCGTCGTGCGGGCAATTTGAACGCCCCGTCGGGCTGTGCTATAATCCCGCGTCCGTTGCCCGACAACCTCGGCGTTTTTCCCTCCCGGTGAGGCCATGATCAAGACGCAACTCGTAGCGCTCAAGGGCAAGCTGTACACCAAATCGTTCCATCTCGGCGAGGGGGAGAAGATCGTCGTCGGCCGCGGGCAGGACGCGGACGTCCAAATCCTCGACAGCAGCCTCTCGCGAAAGCACTGCTCCCTGGAACGCCACGAGGAAACCTTCACGATCGAGGACCTCGGGAGCCGGAACGGCACGTGGGTCAATGGCGAGCGAATCGAGCGCCGCAAGCTGACGGCCGGCGATTCGGTTCGGTTCGGCGGCGTCGAATTCGAGTTCCGTTGTGAACCGGAGCGCCGCCGCATGGCGGCGAACCTCATCGCCTCCTTCCCCGAATTGCCGGGACACGAAGTCAAGGAACGCGTGGAGATTGACGGCAGCGACCTGATGCAACTGCCGAGCCAATTCCAGAGCATCGAGAATTTCCAACGCATCCAGCGCGACTTGGCGACCATCTATCGCGTCGGAAATCTGATCAGCGCGGAAGCGGACATCGAGAAGCTCCACGAGCGCATCATGGACGCCATTTTCGAGGTCGTCAACGCCGACCGCGCGTTTCTTATCGTAGCGGACAAGAACGGGCAACTTCGCGTGGCGGCGGAGCGGGAGAAGAAGTCCATTCCCGGGATCGCCGAAGGCGGCCGTTACAGCTCCACCATCGCGCTCGAATGCCTGAGAGAGGGCATCTCCGTGTTGCGCGCGAACGCGCTTGCCGACGAGCACTACGGAAGCGCGGAAAGCGTCATCATTCAAAACATCCACTCTGTGATGTGCGTGCCGGTGCAATCGCCCGAAGGAAGTATCGGGGTGCTTTACACCGATACTCTCGGACAATGCGAAGCCTTCGCGAAGCACGACCTCGAGTTGCTGACGGCGGTTGGCAAGCAAGCGGGCATGGCGGTCCATCGCGCACGTCTTTCCGAACAGGTGCGTGCGCTGCTTTACGGCACCGTGCGCGCGCTTGTGGCGACGATTGAAGCGAAGGACGACTATACCCGCGGCCACAGCGAACGTGTGACGGCTTACGCGATGGGCATTGGCCGAGCCATTGGCCTCGATGCGGCGCGCCTGCGCACGCTCGAACTCGCCGGGTTGCTCCACGACGTTGGAAAGATCGGGGTTCCGGAAAACATCCTCCGCAAGGCCGGTCCGCTGAACGACGAGGAGTACGCCATCGTCAAAGAGCATCCCGCCCTCGGGCATGGCATCCTGATTAACATGGAAGGCGCCGAGGAGATCGCCGATGTGGTGCTGCACCACCATGAGCGCTACGACGGACGCGGCTATCCTGACGGGTTGGCCAAGGACAAGACGCCTGAGTTGGCCCGCATTCTGGTTGTCGCCGACGCCTTCGACGCGATGAGTTCGGCGCGTCCGTATCGCGATCGCCTGGCGCAGGAGAAGGTGCTCACGGAAATCCGTCGGGGAGCGGGCAGTCAATTCGATCCCGACATCGCGAAGGTCTTCCTCGACGAGATCGGCGCCGGGCGTATTTCACTGGAAATGGCCGAGAAAAGCGTCTCGAAGAAAACGGCGATCGCTCCGGCCCGCTCGAGATCGTGATGCCGGCGGCATGCGCGTGCCGCCGTGTCCGCAGAACGTCGGCGTCGGGGCCGTTTTCTAGACGGCCACGGGCGTATGCAGGGCGCCGATGACCCGAATGGACGACTGATGCGGCTACATCTTTCTGCAATCTCGCTCCTGTTCGTCGCCCTGGCGGCTTCCGCGCCTGCGGAGGAAACCCCGCGGAAGATTCCCGCGCCGCCCCTCGCCGACGGCAGTGTCATTCGGCTTGCCGCGCGAACGATCGGCCGAGGGCAAACGGACACCGAAACCGTCTTCGATCTGGAGGGGGAGGCGGGGGTCTTCGGACATGGTCTCTCCATTCGCGCAACGCGTTTGCGCGTATGGATGCGGACGGAAGAAACCGGGGGCAAGTCCCGGGCCCTCCTGGACGTCTACTACGAAGCGGGCGCCGTATTCACGCGAAACGGCGTTGAAGAGGAAGCCGGCCGTCCGGGGATGCTGCGTCTCACGAGCGGAATTGGGCTGACGATGGACGGCCGTGTTCGGCCGCTTGCGCCGGAAGCCCAGCCCGAGGACTTCGTTCGCCGCGCCGAACGTTTCCGCGTCGAGGGACCCCCTTCGGTCGCCGGCGCGGGAACCACTCAAGAATTGCTGGCTCATTTCCAGCCCTCGGCTGAGGAACTGCTATTCGAGGACTTTGTCGGCGGCGCGGGCGCGACAGTCACCTTCTACGGCAACGCGGAGATCCTGTACGAGGGAATGAGGCTTCGCGCGGACGTGCTTCGCTTTCGGGTCACCCGGTCGCCCGAAGATCCGGAATCCGTCGCTTTGGAGAGCGTGTACGCCGAAGGCGCGGTGGAATTGGATCTCGAGTCCCAACGCGCCCGTATCCTCGCGCGCGCCGTAACGTTCGACGTTCGAACCGGCCAGGGTATCGCTCTCGATGCCCGCGTTCGCTTGTTCTTGCCGGAGCGCGACGCGAGCCTTCAGTTCGGCGGCGACGCCGTTCGTGTCCTGGACGAATACCATTTCCGCATCGAAGGGCGGGGCTTTGCCACGACGTCCGAGATGGCCGAACCGCACTACCGTCTCCAAGCCGGTACGGTAGATATCGTTCGAGAACCGCCGTCCCCGGAGGAAGAAGGACGCGAACCTTCCGAGGAACGCTCTTTGGATGCGCGCGTCACCGCGCGCCGCAATTTCCTCTTTGTTGAAACGCTGCCCGTTTTCTGGTGGCCCTACATTTCCAAGGATATCAGTTCCAGAGGGATGTTGCTCCGTCGCCTCGACATCGGCCACAGGGGAACCTGGGGCAACTTCGGGAAGGCGGAATGGGCGCTCGGGGACTTGGCCTGGTTCCCGGCCGACTGGCTGGACCCGCGGCTCCGCACCGACTTCTATTCCGAACGCGGCGCGGGGATCGGACTGAATCTGGACTACCGGACGCCCGCCCGGCGCGGATATGCGCGTACCTACTACATCAATGACTATGCCGCCGAGGACGACCGCAACCTTCCCGTCCCACGCAACCGCCGGGGAGAATTGACGTTCCTCCATCGCGAGATGCTTCCCGAGGATTTTCAACTGGACCTGGAAGTGGGCTGGTTGAGCGACCGCCGGTTCCTGCGCACGTATGACCGCGACGAATTCGACGAGGGAAAAGACCGCCGGACGGCGGCATTTCTCCGTCGCCCGCACGATAATCTTCTCTTCACCGCGCAGGCCCAAAGCAACCTGAATGATTTCGACAACTCCGTGGAACGTATCGGGACGGCGTTCCATTTCTTCGGAGAGCCGCTTTTCGACGGACCGGTCCTCTTCACGGGTCACGCGGACATATCCCGACTTCGCTTGCGAACCGACGACGCGCTGGGTCTGCCTAACCAGGATCCCGTGACGCGCTTCGATTCCGTGCTCGAAACGTCCGTGCCTTTCTCGCCGTGCCCGGGTGTGCGGTTCGATCCCTTCGTCGAGGGCACGTACACGGCCTATTCGCGGCAAGCCGCCGCCGAGCGCAATGACCGCGCAACCGGCGCGTACGGAGCTCGCGCCGCAATGAATTTCAGCCGAACCTTCGACGCGGAGAACGAATTCCTGGACATTGCCCGGATCCGCCACGTCCTGACGCCGACGGTCGAGTACAAGAACGTCTTCGCCGTCACGCGCGGACCGGGTTACTTCGTTCAACATGACGAGGTTGACGCTCGCGACGCGATGCATCGGACCACGGTCGGCCTGCGCAACCGCCTGCAAACCTATCGCGCCGTGAACGGCGAAGCGCGCATTGTGGACTTCGCTACGCTCGATACCGACTACTGCTTCCATCACCGGGACACCGGCGCCGATCGCGGCCTCGAAGACTTCCTGGAATGGAGCGCTTCCTGGCGCGTGACCGAATACCTTACGCTGCTCAGCAACGACAACCGTTACAACACCGAAGCGGGCCGGTTGGATACCGCCCACGGCGAAGTCGAGCTTCACTTTCTGCCCCCGGTTCGCGTCCTGGCGGGGCACCTCTATTTCGTGGACGTCACGGATCCCGCCTTGCCGCGCCATTCCATCAGTACGCTCCGCGTTGTCCACCAGCCCAAGTACAGCCGGTGGCGGACCGAGATCAAGACCGCCTACGATTTCCAGCCGCATCGCCGACCCGGCGACCTTCGCGACACCTCCAAACTGGGCACGGGCCTCTACCTGACTCGACATCTGGAGGGGTGGGAGGTTACGCTGGGGGCGGCATTCAACGAGGGACGCGCCAACGAGACGACGTTCTCCATTCAAGTCCGGCCGCCGGGCCGATCGCCATGGATTCGGTGAGACGCGGCGGCGGGGAACGCAACGCGGAGGACCGCGCCATGACACGAGTCGTTTACCCGGGAACGTTCGATCCCGTCACCCGCGGCCATCTCGACGTCATTCGCCGGGCGGCGGAGATGTTCGACGAGGTGGTGATCGGGGTCGGAAACAACCCGTCCAAGAAGACGGCGTTCTCGTCGCGCGAACGCGCGGCTATGATGCGCCGCGAGGTGCGCGGGCTGAAGAACGTGTCCGTTCGCACCTTCCGTGGCCTCGTCACCGCATTTGCCAAAGCCCGGAGGGCCTCGTTCATCCTGCGCGGCGTGCGGACCGTGGCGGACTTCGAATACGAGATTCAGATGGCCATCGCGAATCGAGCCAGCGCGGGCGTCGAAACCGTTTTCATGACGCCGTCGCCGGAATTCGAGTTTATCAGCGGGAGCCTCATCAAGGAAATTGTCGGCATGGGCGGCGACGCGGGCGATCTGGTCAGCCCCGAAGTGGCAGAGAAGTTGCGCGCCAAGCTGTGCAAAGGACGGAGGAAGACATGAGTCTTCGCGTACTCCTGATCGGCGACGTCGTCGGGAAACCCGGCCGCGAGATTCTGACCGAGAAACTCGCCGATCTTCGCAAGAGCCGCGACATCGCGTTTTGCATCGTCAACGCCGAGAACGCCTCCGGCGGCTCCGGACTCACCAGGGAGAACGCAGCCGAGGTACTCAACGCCGGTGTGGACGTTGTGACGATGGGCGATCACGTCTGGAAACGCAAGGAGATCGCGGCGCTCATGCAGTCCGACTCGCGAATCCTGCGCCCACAGAACTACTCGCCGCTGGCCAGCGGAACGGGCTTCGGCATCTATGAACTGCCGACCGGCGAGAAGATCGCCGTGTTGAATTTTCTCGGCCGTGTTTTCATGAAGCCCGCGGACTGCCCGTTTCGCGGTGCGGATGAGGCGCTGCGGAATGTCGCGCCGCATACGCGGAATATCTTCGTCGAGATTCACGCCGAGGCCACCGCGGAGAAGATCGCGTTGGGCTGGCACCTCGACGGGCGCGTCACCTGCGTCTACGGTACGCACACGCACGTGGCGACGGCCGACGAGCGTGTGCTCCCCCAGGGGACGGCCTACGTCACCGACATCGGTATGACCGGCCCGCACGACGGCGTTCTCGGCCGACGGAAGGACCGCGTTATCAAGGCGGCCCTGACCCAGATGCCTTTTCCCTTCGACGTGTCCAAGGGCGACGTTCGCCTGACCGGCGCGATCGTGACTTTCGACCCGGCCACCGGCAAGGCCGAAGCCATCGAGCGCATTCAAATCGCGGGGAACGAAGCGCCATGAAAGCGTCAGAGCGACCTGCCGTTGCCGCGCCGACAACCGCCCTGGACGGGTCGCCGATTTTCACCGTCTCGCAACTGACCCACCGCATCCGCAATGTGCTGGAGGAAACGCTTGGCAGCGTCTGGGTCACCGGCGAGGTCAGCAACTTCCGCCGGCCCGCGTCGGGGCATTGCTACTTCACCCTGAAGGATGAAGGCGCTCAGATCAGCGTCGTGATGTGGCGGGGTCTGGCCGCCGCGCTGAAGTTCCAGATCGCCGACGGCTTGTCCCTGATCGCCAAGGGAGAGCTGACCGTCTACGAGCCGCGCGGACAATATCAAATCGTTCTCCGGCGCGCCGAACCCCTCGGCGCGGGAGCGCTTCAACTCGCCTTCCTCCAGCTCAAGGAAAAGCTGGCCGCCGAAGGGCTGTTCGACGAATCGCGCAAGAAGCCCTTGCCCGGGATTCCGAACCGGATCGGCATTGTCACGTCGCCGACGGGCGCGGCGATTCGGGATATGCTGAACGTCATTCTCCGCCGCTGGCCGGCGGCGCGCATTCTGGTCATCCCCTCGCGCGTTCAGGGCCGCGAGGCGGCGCCGGAGATCGCGAGCGCGATTGAAACGGCCAACGCCATAGCGGATCTCGACGTCCTCATCGTCGGTCGCGGCGGCGGAAGCCTGGAGGACTTGTGGCCGTTCAACGA
>Ga0180438_10010248_pt1 | contig 11525 bp, 4 predicted proteins | sample SS_ome_12_FD_132455 | JGI IMG/M metagenome (GOLD analysis project Ga0180438, IMG submission 132455) | Hypersaline lake sediment archaeal communities from the Salton Sea, California, USA - SS_3_D_2 metaG | ecosystem: Environmental > Aquatic > Non-marine Saline and Alkaline > Hypersaline >...
AACTAAGCCATCTTGACCAGGAACAAGCTCAACGAAAATACCGAAATCAACAAGACGTCTTACTTTACCATTGTAAACATCACCGACTTCAATAAATCCTGCAAGAACCTTTACCCAGTTAACCGCACGTTCAATATCAGCTTCAGGTGTTCCGTAAATCTTAACAGCACCATCACCCTCAATATCAATACTGGTTCCGGTTGTCTCGATAATTTCACGAATCACTTTTCCACCGCCACCAATAACCGCACCGATTTTGTCCGTTGGAATTTTGAACATAATAACTTTTGGAACCAAATCAGAAAGTTCATCTTTTGGCTTGGACATAACCTTGCGCATTTCACCAAGAATATGTAAGCGTCCAGCTCGTGCTTGCTGCAAAGCAGTCTCAAAGACCTCTCGAGGCAAACCTTCTTTTGCTTTAATATCCATTTGAATTGCGGTAATACCTTCATCGGTACCGGTTACTTTGAAATCCATCAGACCGAATGCATCTTCAAATCCCAAAATATCACTGAGAACCACAAATTTGCCATCTTTGCTTTTCAACAGACCCATTGCAACACCGCCAACCATTTTTTTAATCGGAACACCTGTGTCCATTAACGCCATGGTTGAACCACAAGTTGTTGCCATCGATGTAGAACCATCAGATTCTAACATATCTGCAATAATACGAATGGTATAAGGAAACTCTTCTTTTGATGGAAGAACATACTGCAAAGCAGATGCTGCAAGATTACCATGACCAACTTCTCGTCGACCAGGCCCTCTTAAAAAGCGAGCCTCACCAACAGAAAACGGCGGAAAATTATAATGAAGCATAAATGATTTATTAACAGAATCTTCCAGCAAGCCTTCAACTCGTTGTTCATCTTGACCACCACCAAGCGTAACACTAACTAACGCCTGAGTACGGCCACGACTAAACAAAGCAGAACCATGTGTTGTTGGCAAAAGACCAACTTCTGTTGATATTTTACGAATTTTGTCATATGCACGACCATCAACTCGTTTACCCGCAACAAAAACCAACTCTGTTAATTTTGTCTTTAAAACAGTTTCAAACATGTAATCAACAACAGATTCTTGAATTTCAGCTTCTTTAATCTGCGGTTTTACCTGCTCAAAATATTCTTCTTTTAGTTTTGCAAGAACAGCATCTCGCTGCAACTTATCCTCAACAAATAACGTTTTAAGACGCTCTTCTGTCAAGAATGAATCAGCAAGCGCTTCCCAAGCTTTGAAATCGTATTGATCTTTTAATTCTTCTTTAGCAACACCGATCTCTTTTTGAATTTCTTTTTGCCATGCAACTTGTTTTACAATTTGATCATGCGCTAAAAACAATGCATCAATAAACTCTTCTTCTGAAAGTTCATTGGAAGAACCTTCAACCATGCAGACACCCTTCTCTGTACCTGCAACAACCAGACGAACATCTGACTTTAAAGCATGATCATAAGAAGGAGCGACAACCCACTGTCCATCGATACGTCCAATTTCAACAACCCCAACAGGCCCCAAAAACGGAACCTTCGAAATAGTCAATGCAACAGACGCTGCAAGCAAACCTAGATTTGCTGGGGGGTACTTTTTATCAACCGAATAAACAGTCACCAACACCTGAAGCTGACTGAAATAGGTTGAAGGAAACAACGGACGAATCGCACGGTCGATCAAACGTGATGTAAGCACTTCATGCTCTGTCGATCTTCCTTCGCGTTTATAATAACCACCAGGAATTTTACCTGCTGCAGAAAACGGCTCTCTATAATCTGTGGTTAATGGGAAAAACCCAGGAAACTCTTTGGATGGGGCAGAAACAGCTGTTGCTAACAAAACAGTATCACCTTGACGAAACCATACGGCACCATCAGCTTGACCAGCAACCTTGCCAGTCTCAACTTCATACCCAAACTCTTTCAAATGAAATTTTTTTGTCATTCAATAAACCTAAACTAGTAAAACGCTTATGGCTTACCTACGAAGCCCCAAGCGACTAACAATATCTCTATATAATACTTCATTCTCTCTTTGCAGGTATTTAAGCAAATTCTTTCTACGTGATACCATTTTCAATAAACCACGCTTGGATGCAAAATCTTTACGATTCACTTTCAAGTGCTCGGTCAAACGACGAATATTTTCTGTAAGCAGCGCGACCTGAACCTGCGCTGAACCGGTATCATTTTCGTTTTTAGCAAATGCTTTAATTACTTTTTCTTTATCCGCTGTACTTAATGGCATAATACAATCACCTAAGAATATACGTTAACAACATTTTTTTATGACAAAAGAGTATTTTATTGGCATCTCACCCACCCTACTTCGCTTTAAAAAACTTCGAAAGGTATTCTTCGCCGTTTTCTCTTCTGAAGCAACCATTTCTTTCAAGTTGTCTTTCATTGAAAAAACTGACTATGCCATTCAAAGCTTTCACTTAAAATGGTAGGCACGAGCGGATTTGAACCGCTGACCCCTGCTACGTCAAAGCAGTGCTCTACCCCTGAGCTACGCGCCTGATGCCAATTCCTATTTCAACTGCTCTTTTAAGCAGAAACTCTTTCCGATTCCCGAGAAGTTCCACTTTTCTCATCAGCTCGAGCCTTCTGCTCTCGCTCAGATACGTCCTCCCCCAAAAACTTCTTCCTGAACGAAGGAATTCCCGTTCCTGCTGGAATCAATTTACCAACAATCACATTTTCTTTCAAACCATACAAGTAATCAACTTGACCCGAAATTGCAGCTTCTGCTAAAATTCTCGTCGTCTCTTGAAACGATGCAGCGGAAAAGAAACTTTCCGTACCAAGGGAGGCAGTTGTAATACCCATCAAAACAGGTTTCGCAACAGCAACCTTCTTCTTTTCTGCATGCAACAAAGCATTAACGCTTGCAAAATGGATACGATCAACACGATCTCCAATCAAAAAGTCAGTATCTCCTTGATCAATCACACGAACTTTTCTCATCATCTGTTTGACAATCAGCTCAATATGTCGATCATTAATATCGATTCCCTGTAGGCGATAGATCTCTTGAATATGATCAACAAGATATTTCTGAACAACATCGGGTCCCAAAATACGAAGCATATCGTGCAACACTGGAGAACCAGACGTAAGTAAATCTCCCGCATTGACCTTCTCCCCGTCAACAACATTAAGCTGTTTTCCTCTAGGAACAAGGTAATCAAAAGATTCATTGCCAGAAACAACAGATATTTTGCGCATGCCTCGTTGCAAGCCACCAAACACAACCTCTCCGTCGATATCCGCCAAAATAGCAGGATCTTTTGGAGCACGAGCCTCAAAAAGCTCAGCAATTCGAGGCAAACCACCAGTTGTAATATCTTTGGTTCTAGAAATTTCACGTGGCATCTTGACAAGAACATGACCACTTCCAACTTCTTGTCCATCAACAACCGCGAGTTGAGAACCTGTTGGTAAATAATAATGAGCTAATTCATGACCAGAAGGATCAACAATGCTGATTGCTGGCTGCCATTTCTCTTCTTTGTGTTCTAAAACAGAAAGAGTAGATTTCTTGGTAACATCATCAAAACTTTCTTGATACGTTACATTTTCAATCAAATCAACAAATTGAACCGTTCCTGCTTTCTCTGTCAAAAGTACTTTATTATGGGCATCCCATTCTGCAAGCTTCTTGCCAGCCTCTACCGTTGCACCATCAGAAACAAGTACAACCGAACCATACTCAAGACTGTGTTTTTGCAATTCGCGACCATCAGCAGACTTGATAACAACCTGAGCCTTACGGCTCATGATGACATCTTTGCCTTCTTTATTTTTAACGGTCTTGATTCCTCTCCATTCAATAACACCTTTGATCTTTGCAGTATAGTAAGGCTGATCTGCCATACCACTAGCTGTACCACCAACGTGGAAGGTTCTCATAGTCAGCTGTGTTCCTGGTTCACCAATCGACTGAGCAGCAATCACACCAACAGCACTTCCAACGTCAACCATGTCTCCACGGGATAAATCATAGCCATAACATTTTGTGCAAACACCTCGTTTTGCTTGACAAGTTAGCACAGAACGAACAAGAACTTTTGAAACAGCAGATTCGTTTACTTTCGCAACTCCGTCTCGCCCCACAACTTCACCCTGCTTGAGCAAAATTTCGCCAGAAACTGGATCCTTAACATCTGCAGCTAAAACTCTCCCGATAATCCTTCCAGACAACGGATACAAAATATCACCAGACTCTGTTAAATCTTCCAGCTCAACATACCCAAGAGTTTGACAATCATTCATTGTTACAATGACATCTTGTGCAACATCAACTAAACGACGAGTTAAATAACCGGAGTTTGCCGTTTTGAGCGCAGTATCAGCTTGACCTTTCCGAGCTCCGTGAGTAGAAATAAAGTACTCAAAAACACTTAAGCCTCGCTTGAAATTATTTTTAACTGGTGTTTCCATAATCTCGCCAGTCGGCTTTGCCATCATACCACGCATACCAACCAACTGTTTAATCTGGTCTCTTGAACCACGAGCACCGGAATCCAACATCATAAAAATTGGATTAAAAGACTGTGGAGTTTTGGCATCGTTGAGATACGCCAGATCATTTTTTTCTTCCAAGCTCTTGGACATAGCATTAGCAACATCCGCAGTTGCGTGCCCCCAGATACTTATTACTTTTTTGTATCGCTCTCCATTAGTTATAACACCATCACGATACAATTTTTCGATCTTTTGAACACTTTTCTCTGCGCTGCCAATAATCTCTCCTCTTTTGTCTGGCTCAACTAAATCAGCCATAGAAAAAGAGATACCTGCAATTGTTGAATGATAAAACCCAAGTTTCTTGATCTTATCTAAAACAGCAACGGCAACACTGTCACCAAAACCAAAGTAGATTTTTTCAACCAATCCCTTAAGATCTCCACGCTTCATAACCTTGTTAGTCCACTCAAATTTTGCCCCTTTAGGAAGCGCTTCGAATAAAATAACACGGCCAGGCGTAGTATCAACAATTTGACCATCTATGCGCAATTTAATTTTTGCATGTAGCGCAACTTGTTCATGCTGATAAGCAGAAATAACTTCGTGCGCTGCTCCAAACAAAATACCCTCACCCAACAAATTCAAACGACCTTTGGTCAAATAGTGTAAACCAAGAACCATATCCTGACTCGGCACAGTATTTGGTCGTCCATTTTGCGAAGAAAGAACGTTATTTGTTGAAACGATTAGTTTTTTCGACTCTAGCTGTGCACGGCTACTCAAAGGCAAGTGAACGGCCATTTGGTCACCATCAAAATCAGCGTTAAACGCACTACAGACAAGAGGATGTATTTTGATAGCCTTGCCATCAACTAAAATCGGATAGAACGCTTGAATACCAAGTCTATGCAACGTTGGTGCACGGTTGAGTAAAACAACCCTGTCTTTTACAACGTCTTCTAAGATATCCCATATTTCTGGCTCAAGTTCTTCAACCATTTTTTTTGCAATACGCAAGTTGGTTGCAATTTCTCGCTCTAACAAACCTGCAAGCACATACGATTTGAACAACTCGAGTGCCATAATTTTTGGCAAACCACACTGATGCATTTGCAACTCAGGATCAACGACAATAACAGAACGACCGGAGTAATCAACACGGCGACCAAGCAAATTCTGCCTAAAACGCCCCTGTTTACCACGAAGCATTTCACTCAAAGATTTAAACGGCCTACGGTTGGAACCTCGAACAGGTTGCCCACGACGTCCATTGTCAATTAACGCATCAACAGCTTCCTGAAGCATCCGTTGTTCGTTTTTTACAATAACAGATGGCGCACCAATCTCTTTCAATCTATGTAGTCGAATATTTCTGTTTAAAACTCGTCTGTACAACTCGTTTAAATCGGAACTTGCAAAACGTCCTCCCTCCAATGGAACAAGTGGACGTAGATCTGGTGGAAGAACTGGCAAAACAGTCAAAATCATCCATTCTGGTCGAATATTCGCTTGATCAAGCCCTGTTAAAACTTTGATGCGACGCATTAATTTGTGACGAACAGCAACAGAAGATGTATTCATACGAGCTTGTTCAAGTGCTGCAATTTCTGCACTAACGTCCATGGAAACTAAAACCGATCGTATTCCCTGCGCACCACTTTCTGCAAGAAATTCGGTGTCATCTTCATGATCATCCATGTAATCAGCAACTTCCACATTTGACAGCAATGTTCTTGGAGGATAAGGAGAATTTCCCTGGCGAACAACAATCTGTGCATCAAAATAGATAACTCGCTCCAGTTCTTTAACTGGCATATCCATAATTAATCCAAGATAACTTGGAATCCCCTTCAAGTACCAAATATGACAAACCGGTGCATTCAGTTCAATATGTCCCATTCGCTCTCTTCGGACACGAGACTGAATAACTTCAACACCACATTTTTCACATGTGATACCACGATGTTTCATTCGCTTGTACTTGCCACAGTTGCATTCCCAGTCTTTTATCGGACCAAAAATACGAGCACAAAACAATCCATCGCGCTCCGGTTTCAAGGTTCTATAGTTGATAGTCTCTATTTTTTTTACTTCACCATATGATAATGATTTTATTTTTTCAGGAGAAGCGATCTTTACACGCAACGCATTAAATTGGGAAACGTTGATATATTCTCGAAATCGCTCTAGCATTCGACTATTCACCAGATTTCTCCTTGCCGCTCTTGAATAAATCCACCTGTAACCCCAAACTCTGAAGCTCTTTTACCAGAACATTAAACGACTCTGGTAAACCTGGATCGGGAACTTCTTCGCCTCGAACCATTGCTTCATATACCTTATGTCGCCCTGTAACATCATCTGACTTATATGTAAGCATCTCTTGCAACGTATACGCAGCTCCATATGCTTCAAGCGCCCAGACTTCCATTTCCCCAAGTCTCTGACCACCCATTTGTGCCTTACCACCAAGAGGTTGCTGCGTAACCAAAGAGTAAGGACCGACTGAACGCGCATGCAATTTATCATCAACCATATGGTTCAGTTTCATCACATACATAATCCCAAAAGTTACATTATGATCAAAATATTCACCAGTTCTACCGTCTCGCAATCTAAATGATCCGGCATCAGGCAAATTTAACTCATTGAGTAACGGCTGAATGTCTCTTTCGTAGTTTGCACCGTCAAAAACAGGCGTTTCAAAATGAACTCCGAAGCGAACAGTCTCTCTGCCCAATTCCATTAATCCATCTTTGCCATGTATTTTTTCATAAGAATCAATCATTTGTTTGCCAAAATAATTTACCAAGAAACTCTTTACTTCCTTGTAAGCTCCAGCAACAACCTTATCTTTCAACTCTTGGGCTAACTGCCTACCTGTCAGTCCTAAAACTGTTTCCAAAATCTGCCCAACGTTCATACGTGATGGAACTCCAAGAGGGTTCAACACAATATCAACCGGCGTTCCATCTTGCAGATATGGCATATCCTCACGCGGAACAATCGCAGAAACAACACCTTTGTTTCCATGACGACCTGCAACTTTATCTCCAACAGAAACATGACGCTTCATAGCAATGTAAACTCGAACCATCTTGATAACACCAGAAGGCAAAGGATCACCTTTTTTTAACTTTGCCATCTGCTCGTCTTTGAGACCGCCTAAAATGCGGAGTTTGTTTTCAAATGCATCCTTCAGCTCTGAAATTCTTTGAACAACTGCTTTATCTTTCACCTGAAGCTCAAAAAGCTCTGAAAAAGAATATTGCTCAAGCTTTCCTTTCTGGAAACCTTTGCCACCCAACAACTTCTGGAAACCTTTTTTAACAGGTTCCTGTCCATCCAACATGTCGAGAACTTCTTCTCGAACCATATTTTGCAAAAAGACAGTGTGATGCTCAAAGTCTCGCTCAACCTTTTGAGCCTGTTTTTCAACCTCTTGCTTATAACGCTTATCTTTCCTAATACCACTTCGTGAGAAAATTTTCACATCAACAACAGTACCTTCAAGTCCAGGCGGCACACGTAAAGAAGTGTCACGCACTTCTCGCGACTTTTCACCAAAAATCGCACGCAAAAGCTTTTCTTCTGGAGAATACTGAACATCACCCTTCAGCGTCACTTTACCGACCAGAATATCTCCCGGAGCAACTCGAGTCCCAATACGAACAATCCCATCGTCATCAAGACCAGCAAGGGCTGCCTCACTAACATTTGGAATATCTCGAGTAATTTCTTCTGGACCAAGCTTGGTATCACGAGCTTCAACATCATATTCTTCTAGATGAACAGATGTAAGTGTATCATCGGCAACAAGACGCTTGCTTAAAACAATAGCATCCTCAAAGTTGTAACCATGCCAAGGCATAAAGGCTACAAGCAAATTAGAGCCTAAAGCAAGCTCTCCGTGATCAATAGCCGGACCATTCGTCAGAATTTCACCTTCCTCAACACGCTGTCCTCGTTTTACAATCGGAGTATGATGAACCCAAGTATTATGACTTGAACGATCAAACTTTTTCAAAACATACGTGTCGATACCACCATTGATCCATTCTTCTTTTGTTCTAAAGTTCTTTTGATCACAACAAATAACAATTCGTTCCGACGAAACATATTCTACAACGCCAGATCTCCGTGCAATTAACACGGCACAAGAAGCTCGCGCAACATCTTTTTCCATCCCGGTTCCAACAATTGGAGCCTGTGGACAAATAAGAGGAACAGCTTGTCGCTGCATGTTAGAGCCCATTAATGCACGAGTTGCATCATCATGCTCTAAAAATGGAATTAATGCTGCAGAAACAGAAACAAGTTGCTTCGGAGAAAGGTCTATATAGTTGATTTTTTCAACATCAACATACAAATAGTTACCATCATGCCGAGCAAAAACAACATCACTTTTCAACTTGTTACCATCGGCCTCACTTGCCTGCGCAATATAACCTTCGGCCTCAGTAAATGCATTCAAAAAAACCACTTCATCTAGAATTTTTCCGTTTTTCACCGGACGATACGCTGTTTCAATAAACCCAAGGTCATTAACCATCGCATAGGTGGACAAGGAAGAAATAAGACCAACAGTTTGACCTTCAGGAGTTTCAATTGGACAGATACGACCATAGTGAGAAGTATGCACGTCTCGAATTTCGTACGTTGCACGATCCTTCATCACGCCACCAGGCCCCAAAGCGGATAATCTTCTTTTATGCGCAATTTCTGCAAGAGGATTCGTTTGGTCCATAAATTGTGACAACTGACCCAAACCAAAAAACTCCCTAATAACGGCGCTCAAAGGCTTAACATTTAGCAAATCTTGTGGCATTAATGCACCATGAATATCTTGCACCCTAAAACGCTCACGGACAATACGTTCTATTCGTAAAAACCCAAGATATAACTGGTTGCTCAAAAGCTCACCAACCAAGCGGACTCGTCTATTTCCCAAGTGATCAATATCATCTAGCTCACCTTCTCCTCGCTCACGTAAATTAACGAGATAACGAATCGTTGCAACAATATCTTCCAAGGTCAATGAAAGCCTATCTTCAGGAATAGTAAGATTAAGTTTTCTGTTGATACGGATACGACCAACTTTAGTTAAATCATATAAACGAGGATTGAAGAAAATATCTTCAAGTCGATCTTTAATCTCTTTAACTGTTGCATTATCACCAGGCCATACCTTTGAGTGAAGCTCAATCAATGCCTCATCTTGTGTGTGGCACGGATCATTCGCTAGGGTCAAACCAATGGTTGGCTGAAACACATAGCCGGAAGTCGCAATGAGTTTAAACTCGCCCTTCTGAACGTTTTTTAAAAGATCGAAAAGCTCTTCAGAAAAGGTTTGTCCTTGCTCAACAATAACCTCCCCTGTTTGCGGATCAATAAAGTCTTGAGCAAAAAATCGATTCAATAGACCTGCGTCCCGTTGTACCAAGTTTTTAACACCAGCTTTCTTCAAATCTTCAATGATTTCTTTGGTAAAACGTCTGCCAAGTAAAGATTTTTCATGCTTTTCTGGCAACATTCCTTTTTCAATACGCTGGTTCAAAATATTACTATCAAGCTTTCTAAAAAACTTGCCCTTTTGTACCAATATCGTATCAAAACCATAAAATTGATTAATGATCTCATCCCTTGCAATCCCAAGAGCCTGCAAGAAAACAGTAACCGGAAGTTTTTTCTTTCTATCAATTCTGACAAACAAATTATCGCTACTGTCAAACTCAAAATCAAGCCAGGAACCACGTAATGGTATTAATCGAGCCAAATAATAAGGACGACCTCTAAAATCTTTTGTCTTTTTGCTTTGTGAAAAGATTGCACCAGGAGAACGATGCAGCTGGGAAACAACAACACGGTCAACACCGTTGATTAAAAATGTTCCAATACTTCCCAATTTGAACTGTCCATCTTCCTCATACAAATCTGCCATAACCGGAAGATCTGCAAAGAAAATATCTTGTTCTTTTACATCGCGAATAATTCGCTCTCCGGACTCTTTTTCATCCCAATTGATAAGCTGAACCTTCACTCGAAGCGGCATTAAAAACGTTTGACCGCTAACTCTGCACTCTTGCAAAGAAAGATCAAGCTTAACCTTGGCCCTAGACAAACAATTCGGACAAACTTTGTAGCGAGCGGTTTTCTTTTTACAGCCAGTACAGGTCAAATCTTTGTCAAGACGTGAGCAATCCGACTTTTTACAGGAGGAACAGGTCCATTGATAGCGATTCTCAATTCCTGTCACCTTACCACATGCACATGCCCAGTTGCCAAGCTCGTAACTCACATACTCCAACGATATTTTATCGTTATAAACAATTGGAAAAATATCTCGTAAAACTTTTTCTAGGCCAGCAACTTTACGCTCAGACGGCAGGAAATCAAGCTGCACAAAATCATTAAATGACGCGGATTGGATCTCAATCAAGTTAGGAACTGCGACGATATCCCTTCCACCCCCGAATGACTTGCGGATGCTTCCCTTGCCTACATGCAAGTTAGACATTAAGCGGCTCCTCATTATCTCAAAACTTCACGGTTCCCCGTAGACTTATCAAAATAGAAACAGGTGGCGCGCACCGAGGCGCACGCCGTATCTTCATATACTAAAAAACTAAGAAAGCTCGACCTGCGCACCAACAGCTTCTAGTTCTTTTTTCATTTTCATTGCATCATCTTTTGGAACAGCCTCACCTAAAACGGTTGGCGCTTCCTCAACTGCTTTTTTAGCGTCACCCAAACCAAGAGAGGTTACGGAACGAACAGCTTTGATGTTTTTGATTTTCTCTGGACCAGCTTTTTTCAGAGTAACTTTGTATTCAGCTTTTTCTTCAGCTTTTTCTTCTGTAGGAGCTGCTGTAGCTGCAGGAGCTGCTGCCGCAGGCATTGCAGCAGAAACACCGAACTTTTCTTCCAAAGCTTTTACAAATTCTGACAAATCCAAAACGGACATGTTTCCAATTTCTTCTAGCAACTTATCAAATGACTTTGATGCCATGATATTTTTCCCCATAAACGATTACTAAACCGAACTAAATG
>Ga0180438_10010249_pt1 | contig 11525 bp, 10 predicted proteins | sample SS_ome_12_FD_132455 | JGI IMG/M metagenome (GOLD analysis project Ga0180438, IMG submission 132455) | Hypersaline lake sediment archaeal communities from the Salton Sea, California, USA - SS_3_D_2 metaG | ecosystem: Environmental > Aquatic > Non-marine Saline and Alkaline > Hypersaline >...
AGCGAAGATGCCCGTCCAAGAAATGGCATCTCAGCTTCATGAGAAACTTATCAAAACAAAAAACAGCGTCGTATTTAGAATTCAAGCAACATTTGCAATGCAACAAACTGTAGAACAGTCTGCCTAGTTGCTAAAATAGCTCTCCTCATTAAAGCCCCTCCTTCTCTGGAGGGGCTTTTTGTTGGCCACAAAGCATTCTATTTTATAACAAATATTGCAAACTAAAACAAAATAATGTTATAATTTTTCTCTGGTTTGTTCGAAAACATTAAAAAAAGGAGACTTTATGACCACTTCTGCCATTCCCCCTGTTCAATCAGCATGGAATACATGTGAGCGAGAAGCTTCTAGGCGAAGTAGGGAGGTTCACTCCACTCTGAAGCTGCCAAGAATGGTCACAAAAGAGATGCGTACTCTCGGCTCCCTTGTTAAAAAGACCCTTGCTCGTCTTCCTGCAGGGCTTTCTCATGTTTTATCGGCCACCAAAACGATCAAACTGTGTTCAATCCCAAACTATGCCTTTAATATTCGCGATAACATTCGCATCGTTGTTGACCGAAAGGAGTCTTCGGGCAACCGCTTTAAGGCCTTTTTAAAAATTATTACCAACTCTAACGATATTGCCGATGCCTCATCCGGAGCGTTTGAAATTTTGCATACTGCAAGAGTTATTGGCGGAAAGGCTCTTTCCTGGATCCCCGCTTTTAAAATCGCGGATTACTTCATTCAGTTTATCAACACCGGGTTTACGATAGAAACCGCCCATAAGGCTCGAATACTCTACCAATCTCTTCGAGAAACTCAAAAAGAGCTCGATAGAGAGGTTGTTGAGAACGAGCACGAGCTGGGAGGCTCCTCAGAGGAGACGGAGACGACCTTTGGCATAAAAGCCAATGCCCTACGAAGTGCCATTACCATTGAACCCGATGAAAATGGAAAAGAAACGGTAAAAGTTTTTTCTCATACTGTTCCCGAGTTGCAAAAAGATTTACTCATTGGAAAAGAGATACGGCTTCACCCAACAGAAAATAAAACGAACCTTGAAGAGAGAGTACACAAGGTAGCAACAAATCTCCTTTCGGCTTCCATAGAAGAACAAGGACAGGCCATCAAAGATGGTGAAAGGATTATAGAGAAACTCTCGAAACGAACAAAGAAAGAGCACTTGCCTCGTTCAATTGTTGACCTTGCAAGCCGAATTGCAGGAACTGTTGCCGCAACACTCATAATAATCTCACCACTTGTTCCTGTTGCTGCCCCAGTCCTCGTGCCCATTGGATTGGCAACCTTTCTCTGTACAGAGGCTGTCTCAATAGGCCTTTGGGGAGCCAAAACATTCTTTACCAAGAGAGATCCTTTCGATGAAAATGCGAAAAACAGGGCTCAGGAGATCCTCTCCAGCATAGAAGAGAAGGGCAAGGCAATTGCAGCAACATGCAAAGCAAAGGTACAGGGAATCCATCTTCCTAAACTCAACTGCTTTCGACCTGCGGTAAACGCAGCATAAACGGTCTGTAAAAAAGGGCACAGCCACTAGTGCTGTGCCCTGTTTCTTTACGTAGAGCGCAGTCTCGCTTCCTCTTCTTCGACCTCACTGTCTTCGATTTTTCTAAAGAGAGTCTTTGGCTCACCGAGAGCATGCCCTTCCGGTAATCGAAAAGAGAGGCGCTCATGCCAGCTAAGCTCCAAAAAGGAAGAGTCCAGTCCAAGTTGTCTGACAATTTCCGCACAGGCAGTTGGAATAATCGGTGCGGCCACAAGAGAGAGCTGTTTGATACACTCTAAGCAGCAAGATATCGTCGCTCTCATCGAGCTTTGTCTCTCAGGATCTTTTGCATCTTTCCACGGCCTTTTAGCATCAAAATACCCATTTCCAGTCTGCGCAAGCTCCATAATGAGCTGACACGTCTTTCGAAGCTTAAAAGAGGCGTACGCCTCTTCTATCTGATCGACAAGGGTTGTACATTTTTGCAAAAAGGCTTCGTCTTCAGGTTCAAGCTCTAGCGCTTTTGGGACAAGACCTTCGCATTTATTTTTTGCAAAGACAAGTGTTCTATGGATAAAATTACCCAGCTTTCCAACAAGCTCACTATTACAGCGATTTTGAAAATCTGGCCAGGTAAACTCCGAATCTTGATTTTCTGGAAGGTTAGCGGCAATCGTATATCGAAGCTGATCAGGAGCGTATTTTTGTAAAAATTCGGATAGATCGACATACCATCCTTCAGATTTACTAAACTGCTTTCCTTCGAGATTATAAAACTCATTGGCTGGAAGCTCATCGACAATCTTATATGGAATATCTTGCCCCATAAGCATGGCGGGAAAGATCACAGCATGAAAGGGAATATTGTCTTTGCCGATAAATTGCACAAAATGGGTCTCTGGATCCAACCAATAATGCTTCCATTTATCTGGATCACCAAGCCTCTCTGACCACTCTTTTGTCGAAGAGATATATCCAATTGGAGCATCAAACCAGACATAAAAGACCTTTCCTTCTGCCCCTTCAAGAGGAAGAGGAATCCCCCATTTCATATCCCTTGTAATCGCCCTTGGACGCAAATGCTCGATATAGTGCCTTACAAATTTGGTGACATTGCCCTTCCACCCTTTCGTCTCTAACCAAGAAAGGAGCCGCTCTTTAAAAAGATCAAGGCGCAAGTACCAGTGATTTGTCTTTTTTCGAGAAAGAGGCCTGTTCCCAACCTTCGTTTTGGGATCTTTAAGCTCTTCTGCCTCATAGCTCGATCCACAAGATGTACACTCATCTCCTCGTGCCTTTTCATATCCACAATGTGGGCACGTTCCAACGACATAGCGATCGGCATAAAATGTTGCGTCCTCTTCACAAAAAAGCCTCTCCGACTCTTTTTCTTCAATGTATCCCTTCTCGAGCAGCGATTTGAAAAACTCAATTACCGTCGCATTGTGCCCTGGCCATGTTGTTCTCGAATAGTGATCAAAGGAGATCCCAACTGAATCAAAAAGCGCCTTGTTAACAGAGTGAAAATGGTCGACGTGCTCTTTTGGAGAGCGTCCTGCCATCTCTGCGCTCATCGAAATCGCGACCCCATATTCATCGGAGCCGCATATGTAACACACATCATGACCAAGGAGGCGTTGAAATCGCGCATAGCAGTCGGCGGGAAGATATGCTCCTGCTAGATGGCCAAAGTGAATCGCACCATTGGCATAAGGAAGAGCGGCAGTAACAAGAACTTTTTTTGTGTCCACTTATAGCGTCTCATCTAAGGATTGAAATTGTGGTTGTTGAACGACTAAAACCTCAAAATAGGTTCCTGGAACTTTTTTCCATCCCAAAAGAGTTTTTGTCTCCCTATCAATATACAGAGGGCCCGGAGAAAGCGACGAAAACTCCCCCCCAACGGACTCGGGATTTGGAAGAGTGGAACTATATTCGGTCTGAAATCCATCTAAAGAGCCGTGGAGAAGCCGCACGACCCCCTTCTCCTCTTCAGAGAGCGCCCCCCACGAAATAAAGGTCCCCGGCCACCGTCTTTTTATAAAGTCCCACGAGAGCTGTATTCTTTCTTTTTCACTTACACTCTTTGGGTAGATCCGCCCTGTTTCTGGACAATATGACGCCAAAGGAAACTCTATAGGAGGATTTTCCTCCTGAGACTCTTCCTGCAAAAAGGCATTTACAATTCCCGCAAGAGATACGGCCACATCACCGCCTAATCGAAGAGACCTTTTACAGTAAGGACAGCGATCTCCCCGAATCCCCTCGCGTTTCCAAGTGATCCAAAAGATACAAACAAGAAGAAATACGAGCGCAATCAGTATCCCAACAACAATAAAAAAATGTTGTACCTGTGAAAGGGTCTCGTCAACCATCTTCTACCCCTCGCTTTCTAAAATCTCCTTTTCAACCTTCTGAGGACCCTCTTCTAACATACAAAGCAGAACCTCTGCTGCAATGTTATCAGGCCACTCCTCTACAGCTTTCCCCGAACGAACGAGATATTCAGCGATGTTGATAGCCCGTCCAACAATTTCAAACTGGTTTGGACAAAACTCCCCTAAACGCTCATTAGTTAGCGTGTGCGCATGTTTTTTTTGCATTCTATTTTTTCTCCTCTAGGCGGTGGGTTTCTGCGATAATAATGCTCGACAATACGTTTAAGGCATCGTCAAATGTATCATTTACCACCGAATAATTAAAAATTTTCTCATCTTCAAGCTCTTTTTGAGCCCTGTATAGCCTTTGCTCCCTGACCGTTTGATCTTCTGTGCCCCTATCCTCTAATCTCCTGGAAAGCTCTTCCATAGAGGGAGGCTTGAGGAAGATAAGTACGGAGTCGCTGTAACGGCTTTTAACCGAATGCGCTCCATCGGTATCGATAACCAACAAGATGTGCTTTCCGTCATATCGAGCAGCATCAACATAAATCGACGAAACGCCATATAAATGTCCATGAAGCTCAACGTGTTCGACTAACTCATCAGCCTTGAGACGATCGAGAAACTCCTCTTTTGAAACAAACAGATAATCTTTTCCCGCAGTTTCTCCAGGGCGCATCTTTCGTGTCGTCAATGTCGGTATCTGAACCAAAGCCTCGAACTGTTCAACCAGTCGCTTTGCCAACGTTGTCTTACCAGTTCCTGCCGGCGCACTCAAGACAAAAATTTTGCCCTCTGGCCACGGTGGAACATATGCACTATTCAACATTTGCCACTTGCTCTTTCATTTTCGCAATTTCCGTCTTTGCCCGAACTACCGCTCTTGACACATCCGAATACGGGGTCTTTGCTCCTAAGGTGCTAAACTCTCGAAGCAGCTCCTGCAAGATAAATTCAATCAGTTTTCCCGAAGACTCTGTGCTTTGTATAGCATCTGCTAAATCTTTTAAATGGTGGTCTATACGAACAAGCTCTTCACTCACATCAGCTTTGTCCGAGAGCAAAACCACTTCTCTATAAAGGCGATCGTCTGTTGTAAGCTCGGGAACATGCTCGACAAGAAGCGCTTTTAAACGATCTCGAACATACTCACTGCTTTTTTCTGAAAGAGCGCCTATATTTTGTCGAGCAAGAGCAAGAAGAGAGACCCTTTTTAAAAAATCCTCCTTCAATGCACTCCCCTCTCTTTCCCTATGAAGATCAAAGCTGTTGATAGCTGCATGGAGAGCTTCGAGCAAAAGGGGTCGCATTCCAGCGACAATCTCATCTTTTGTATCGAGATATGAACGAGAATCTGCAACAAGAGACAAACATAACTTTTCTAAGGGAACCTCAATGCCAAACCGTTCAGCAATCTGTGATGCAACCTCCCTTTGAGCATCAACCCACGCCCAATTCACGGGATGGGAAAGCTTTAAGGAGGCCAAAGAGTTCCATGTTATCTGCACAGTTACATGACCCCGAACAAGACGAGAACCCACCTCTTTTCGAATAGAAGTCTCTTCAGACTGCAATTCTTTGGGAAGGCGTACGTGTACGTCTAAGTTCCGTTTATTTACCGAGGAGATCTCAACACAAATTTCATTTGAACTATCTTGGGCGTATGCCCGCCCATAGGCCGTCATTCCCTTCACAAAAAAAGCGCCCTCGTAAACAATGGTTATAGAGTGAAATAATACCGTTTCTATTCCTTAAAACTCAAGTTGAGTAGAATGAACAAAAAAACAAAAATGCCCATGTACCTTACTGCTATTGCTGCTCTTTTCTGCTTCTCTGCTGCTCTTGCAGATGCTCCTCCCTCTGCCCAAGAAAAAAATAGAGAAGTCCAGCTTTCAAAAATCCCTCATAATCATTTTAGAAAGCTTATTATGTTTGCCGCCCTCTACCCAGAAACTGCAGAAGCAAACGAAGCTTTGCAACGCGCTTGGTCTCTGCTTTCTGGAGAAACAAGCTCTGCATCGCATGTTATTGCTCCCAATTTTGAAGATATTGCTCTTGGCTGTATTCATCTTGTAGAACCTCAGGCTATCTGCCCTCCATCTCCATCTCTTTCTAAAGCAACCATTGAGTATATCGACTCGATCGCCACAAAACTTCCAAATAGGAAGCTACGTGGCTATACCGCTCGCACCCCCGAAGAGGTGGCCTCTCTCGACCCCAATGAAGTTGATCTTGCAAGAGCCCTCTTACTCCTCGATGGAAAAGAGAGTAACTCTCTCTCTTCTATTGAAGCCTCTCTTGACCTGCTTGCCCTTGAAATATTAGCCCGTATTGGCCCAAAAGCCTCTCCAGAAACGAAGATCTCTGCAATCAATACGCTGCTCTTTCATGAGATGGCTTTTCGCTATCCTCCCCTTTCTGAAGGAAAGGAAAAAGCAGGGCAGTTTTCAGAGCTCTCCTCGGTCCTCTCATCTCGACGGGGAATCTGTTTGGGAACCTCTATTTTATACCTCTCTCTTGCCCAAAGATTGGACCTTCCCCTAACAATCTATGTGCCTCCTGGTCACATTTTTCTCGGATATGAAGACGGAGATCATACGCGCGTTATTGAGACGACCGCAAGAGGTGTAGCCCCCCCTCTCGAATCATATCTTACCCTCTCTCTCAGAAAGGTTCCAACGCAACATATGCTGGCTGCTGTCGGAACCGTTGCCTTTAACAGAGCTGGAGAATTCCTACGCAAAAAAGAGTGGGAAAAAGCGCTTGAACAATATAGAATCGTCCAAAAATTTGATCAAAGCAACTCGACATTAGGTATGACCTCCCTGTGCGAACTTCTGTTGGGAAATACAAAGCGATCACAACAGCTGGCCCAAAAACTCCTCAATTCTCCGGAAGAACACCAAGTAGAACAAGACATGTTATTTTTAGATCTCTCTCGAGGATTTCTCAGTCAAAAGGCCGCTGAAGAATGGATTGGAACCCTTTCACCAAAAAAAGAAGAACTTCCAGAAAAGATCAATCAGCTCAAACAGCTTGTAGAGGAAAATCCCAAAAGTCATTCTCTCCCCCTCTATTTAGCGGATCTATGGATTGAGTATGGCAAAAGTAAGGAGGCCATTCCTCTTATCGAGCCAATAGCCATGCTCAATGAGAGTCCTCCAAGTGTGCACTACCAACTCAGTCTTTTATATTATGAGCGAGCAGACCTCGTACAAGCCTCCTTCCATGCCAAAAAAGCTTTGGAAAAGGCAAAAAAATCCGGTATGGTCCCCAAACCCATTCGACAACTTATTCTCAAACTTCAAGAGGAATCCCCAGATTCTCCACCCCTTTAAAGAGAGGTCTTATGAAAAAAATCCTTCTTTTTCTCTGCGCAATAAGCTCACTATATGGCTCATTGCCTATGGAGCTGGCTATGTCCTCGAATGAGCTTGAGCAGACGGGCATCAATAGACTCTCTGGTCAACAAAAAAGAGCCTTTGAACGATGGTTAGAGAGCTGGACTCGTCGCGTTCTCGAGCAATCGCCCTCCTACCACCCCTCAGCCTCACTTGAACAATGGGTCCGCAACTGGCCAGAACACACAAAAGCAGAACAAAAAGATCCGGATGCCGCGACAAAATCTCGTCAAGAGTCAAACCAACGTATCTTTCGAAATAATAAAGGAAAAACAATCGAGCTCCACGACGGCTCAGAGTGGAATATTTACTCAATAGATGTGAAAATTGCCGTAAAATGGAAACGGGGAGAAGTAATTTCTATCACAACCTCAGAACGAGATATCCGTCGTCCCTATATCCTCACAAATACGCTTCGAAACGAAGAGGCCGGAGCCGTACAAGTTAGCCCTGCCCATCCATATGGGGAACGCCCACCAGAGCCCGCCTCTTACTTTCAAGGATCCGTCTCCATTACGACCATTTCACCAGGCGGCATAACCATTACAACCAATGACAACAAAACGTGGAAAATCGCCCCCCTCGATCAAAAGCCCGTCTTAAATAATTGGCAGGTAAATGACAGAATCAAAATCCAAAAAAGCAAAGATGCCCTATATCGCTATTATATTGAAAACCTCGACAGCGGAGATAACGCTCTTGCAAATCCATCGGAAAAACAGTAAAACACTGAGTATTGATTATTATAAACAATCTAAAACAAGGGTAAAGCTCTATGATCGGCCCTAAAACGCAGCGCCCTCGTGCCAACCAACTTGATGTATTTGAAAATAAGCTTAATAATTTTGAAAACGTTTTGACCTATGGGGCAACGCCACCTATCGTCGGAACATTTTCAGCGGTTGTTAAACTAGCGCTTGGCGTTACCCAGTTAACCTGTGCAGTTGCGTATGGGGTCTTTACAAAAGTCAACAACCTCGTCTCAAACAGGCACCTTCCAACAGATTGCGCCTGGCTTCATGCCAAGCATGGAGCAGGAAACATAGGAGCGAGCATCATTGAAGGAACGCCCCTTCTTGGGACCGTTTCCGTCATAGTGAGGATTTTCGGCTGCCCTAAACTTAAATTTATGCCGTATCCAGGCATGCATTCGAGATAGCATAGGGAATACTAATCAAAAGAAGGAGCAACATTTATGGTTAATGTATTGAACCAAGGAGCTGAACAGCCCACCATCAAAGAAACGGTACGGTCCTTCTGCGAAGAAGTATGCGAAGAAACAAAAAGATACTTCACAGGAGTTGCTGACGTATGCGTTGGCACGGCGTGGTCGACTTATGCGGTTGCGTGTGTGCTATTTGCAAAAGCCAACAATTTGGTTTTCAAACAGACAACGTTCAACGGACCGCGCGTGGTCTCACTTCAGGGAAGGAGCAGCAAAAACACGAAAGGGCTCCTTCGAAATATGTCCCCTGTTAGCAACCATTGCCCTTGCAAGAGAAACTCATAACCGCTACGACTTTCGACTGCCCGTTGAGGCACTCAGAGAAACAAACAACGATATCGATACACAAATAAACAACCGCTTCCTTTTAATGAGATGATAACCCAAGTTGACCACTTCAACTCCATCAAAAGAATGGAACAATATTGCCACAATTAATGAGCTCATGTTATAATTAATTTTTATAAATTAAGCCCAGGAAAATAAAATGATTTCAAGAGAAACTCTCGATAACGGACTTAACCGCTTCGAAAACGCATTAAGTTGCGCGGCGGCCTTTCCCGGTGTAGGGGCTGTTCCAGCAACGGCTAAAGCAGCACTTGGAATTGGTCAATCAGTTGCAGCTGTTGCATATGGTATATTTGCTAACATTCACAATCGCTTTTCAGAAGACAGGCTGTCAACACGGCACGCCTGGACCTATCTTAAGCATGGGGCGGGAAATATTGGTGCCAGTATCATCGAAGGAACCCCACTTGTGGGGACAATTGCCCTTGTGGTGAGGATTGTTCGAGACTGTAAAAACAAAGGCTTTAAGTTTATGCCTTACCCAACTCTTAAAGAGTACAGGGTTTCCTATAACGATCTCAACAACGCGCTCTCTGGTGATGGAGCCCCAATCTCTTTCGAAGATGAGATCGGTTCGGAACCACTCAGTATGGAAAAATAGAGTCCTTGACAGCCTATTAATACAGGCGCCCAACTTCTTAATTGGGCGCCCCCTGTTTTAAAAAAATTTATTCGTACTCTGGAATGCTAGTAGGGCCATTTTAGCGCTCATATACGACCAAGCATCAAAAAATATTATTGACATTTCTCGCCTCAATTCTCCATCCTTTGTCTAAAATTTTATTTATAGGATGGATATATGAGACAATTTGTATGTGCAGCAGTAATCTTGGCCTCCTCTCTTCGCGCAGAGGATGACGCCCCTTTTTCCCTTATCAACGAAGTGCGCTCCCCGATTGAAAGGGTTGCAGGAGGCGTTAATCTCGTCTCCGGACACTGGGTCGATACTGAAGAGCACCTCGAAAATAGCAGTCCTGATGGAGTGCCGCTAGCCCATTCGTACGTCAGCTCAAGCATCGAAGAGGGATCTTTGACCGATGGCTGGGATCTCTTTTTTCCATCGGACCTAGAGGTCTTTCAACCAAAGGGAATTACCTATGTCTCAAAGGGATCTCCCTACAGGACAAAGGAGCCCGAACCCAGCAAGCCCACGCTCTTTTATCGAGAAGCCGGAGGCGCAACAGTCGTTTTTAAGGGAAGTGAAAAAATCTCTGAGTTCGAGCCAAAACTTAAAAAATCTGGCTATCAGCACATAAATTCTATTGAACACCCAAGTAGAAGAAATATTCATAGGATTCGCATTCACGAATGGCGCTCTCACAGCGATTCCTGGGCGGTAACTCTTGGTGATGGCACGAAAAGAATCTACGAGCGCTCTGATAAACACAAAAAAAGACCAAGACCATCTGAAGAGGACTTTTTTAGAAGAAAGTACCGTATTTGTGAGGAAAAACTTCCTTCAGGAAACAAGCGCTTTTATTCGTACGATTCAAACAATGAGATCAAAAAGATCGAAACGAGGAGCTCTAGTGGCCTCCTCATCCATAGATTTACCTTTGATTGGCAAAAAAGTTACGTTAAAGTAACGAGTTCTGACAATCTTTCGGCTCGATTTTTCTTTAAAAAGCTCAAAGACAATGACCGCTCTTTCTATCTTATTACAAAGATTGAAAGGCCAGGCAAACCCCCTCTTTTCTATGAATATTCTGAAAAAAGCTCTCTCCACGTACGCCGTGTGCGACACAAACGAGATCCTCGACACACTCGACTACAATTTTATCATGAAGGGGTTGTTGCGGTTGGAGACAAAAAAATATCGGTAGCTGAAGACGATTTTTTACTCGAGCGTGTTCGAGCGCTCTACACAAAATCCCTTCCAGGAGAAGCCTCTACATGCTCACACTCCTTTTCATACCACAAGGGAGAAACTCGATGTCGAGCAAAGGTAAAAGAAAGCGATGGCTACCATTCATACCACTATTGGACAAAGGAAGACTCTCATCCAGTACTAACCGTCCGGAGAGATCCGAAAGGACGCCTGCTCACAAAGGAGCGTTACGTATGGAATCAAGAAAACCTTATAGGGAAAGTCGTATACGATGATACGGGCACACCCCAAATTGCCTCAGAGTATATTTTCGACAATTTTGGCAATGTGACACGAGAAGTGATTCGTGGGGCGTTTTTACATCCATCTTCTCCAAAAATCACACTTGATGAGGACAACTCCCCTCACGGCGGAGACAAAATCACTCTTCACGCTCGATATAACGAACGCTCTTTGAAAACAGCAGAACAAGATCCTTTAGGTAACTGGACCTACTTTCAATACGACGAAACAAGAGACCTGCTTACCGCCCGAATTACATGTAATGGTACAAAACCCATTCGCAGAGAGTTTTTCTCCTACAATACGGCCGCTGTACGAACAAAAGAGGTTCTCGATGATGGACACTCTTTTGACAAACACAATATGAGCGGCATTACAAGGCGCTACATTCACACCATACGCCCAAGAGAAAAAACACCCTTTTTTGGAGCTCCAGAAGAAGAGAGATGGACCGTTTGGTCTCCATCTTGTGGAGAACAATTGGTGAAACGACTCTCGTATATACGAGATAAAAAAGGACGAGCCGTTGAAAAACAGCTTTTCGATAACACCAACACCCTCCAGAAGCGTTGGC
>Ga0180438_10010251_pt1 | contig 11524 bp, 6 predicted proteins | sample SS_ome_12_FD_132455 | JGI IMG/M metagenome (GOLD analysis project Ga0180438, IMG submission 132455) | Hypersaline lake sediment archaeal communities from the Salton Sea, California, USA - SS_3_D_2 metaG | ecosystem: Environmental > Aquatic > Non-marine Saline and Alkaline > Hypersaline >...
CCTTCGACCCGGCAAGACGGACCCCCGGCGCGCCTCGCCGGGCTAGCCCTTCACGGCGCCCATCGTCATGCCCTCGATGAAGTACCGCTGCGCGAAGAAGAAGATGAGGGCGATCGGCAGAACGGAGATGCACGATCCGGCCATCTTGAGCGTGTAGAGCTCCTCGTGCGCGCTCTTGAACATCGCGAGGCCGACGGGGACCGTGTAGAGCCGCTCCACGTTCGTGACGATGAGCTGCCACAGGAAGTTATTCCAGTGGAACTGAAATGTCAGCAGAAAAAGCGTCGCGATGATCGGCACCGAGAGGGGCACCATGACCGTCCGGAATACCTGCCACTCTCCGGCACCGTCGATCCTCGCCGCCTCCAGAAGCTCCGACGGGATCGTCATCATGTACTGCCTCATGAGAAAGAGCCCGAACACGTTCGCGAGGTGTGGGACGACCATCGCGCGATACGTGTTCATCCACCCCAGCTTGTTGATGATGGCGAACTGGGGGACGACGAACATCATCCCGGGGATCATGAGGGACGCGAGAAGGAACCCGAAAAGCTTGTCCCGCGCAATGAACTCCTTCTTCGCGAACACGTAGCCGGCGAGCGTCGCGAAGAGCGTCGCGAGAAACGCGGCGGACGTCGCGACGATCACGCTGTTCACGAAGTAGCGGGCGAACCCGTAGTCGGAGAGCACGCGACGGAAGTTGTCGAGCGTCGGGGTTGAGGGAAAGACCTCGGGGGCGAAGGCCTGCCCCGGCTGCTTGAACGCCGTGACGACCATCCAGAAGAACGGGAACAGGACGACGAGCGCGGCGAGCGTGAGCCCCGCGTAGAGAGCGATCCTGGAGAGGCCCGATCGCCGTCCGGCCGACATCCGCTAGACCTCCGCCCTGAGGAAACGCCGGTTGACGACGGTCACGATGAGCGTGAGCGCGAGGAGCACGTAGGACATCGCCGCCGCGTATCCGAGCCTGAACTGGTTGTAGAACGCGTCGAACACGTAGTACCCGGTCACCCAGGTCGCCCCGAGCGCTTTCCCTCCGACGTCCACGTTGGGTCCGCCGCTCGTCATCGCGTAGACCTCGGCGAACGCGTTCAGGGCGCTGATCGTCCCGATGATGACCATGAAGAACGTGATCGGCTTGACGAGCGGCAGCGTGATCTGTCTGAACCGCTGCCAGCCGGTCGCCCCGTCGATCTCGGCCGCCTCGTAGAGCGACTGCGGGATGTTCTGGATCGCGGAGAGGTAGAGGATCATCCCGAACCCGGCGCCCTTCAGGACGTTCGCGAAGACGACGGCGGGCATCGCCGACTGAGGCATGCCGAGGAAGCCCTTCTCAGAGAACGCGGTGATCCCGACCGTCTCGAGGATCCTGACGAGGACGCCGACGTGGGGGCTGTAGATCAGTGTCCAGACGATCCCGACGACGAGCATGTCGAGGACGTAGGGCATGAAGAACGCGCTCCTGTACACCGTGACGCCCCTGAGGCGATTGCTGAGAAGGAGCGCGAGCGCGAGCGAGATCGCGATCCCGGACGGGATGATGAGGGCGGCGTAGTAGAGCGTCATGAGCACGGACCACCAGAACTTGGTGTCCGCGAACAGCCTGGCGAAGTTCGAAAGCCCCACGAACTCGAGGCCCCCGAAGATGTCGAAGGAATCGGCGGGGACCTTGTGGAGCGCCAGGTAGAGTGAGTAAAAGACCGGAAACGCGAGGAAGACCGCGAAGATGATGAGGAAAGGGGCGAGGAAGGTGTACGCGGTGACGTTGTCGCGCCGCGCCCGAGTCATGCCGGCGGTGAGGGGCGATCCCTCCATCGTCGCCTTCCCGCCGCGCTGTCGCGGCATCTCAGGATCGTCCGGCCGCGCGTGGGCGACGAGCGCCGCGGCTGATCGCGGAGGCGCCCCGGCCGCGCCGCCGGGTCGGCGTCCGCGCGCCCGCGCTGCCCCCGGTGCGGCCGGTCCCGACGCCTACTCGGCGTTCAGAATCGAGTTGACCCCGCCGTAACCGTCGTCGACCGTCTCGGGGTTCGCGGGGTCTTCGATCCACTCGCCGTCGACGACGAACTTGTACTCATACGTGCCCGGAGCCACCCGCAACGTCGTCCGGAAGATCCCGTCCTCGCCCTTCTCCAGGGGAATGTCGGTCCCGTTCCACTCGTTGAACGTGCCCGCCACGTAGACCTCGGAGACGCCGGGGAAATCGGCCTCGAGCGAGACCACGACGAGGTCGCCCTCCGGGGTCCTCCGCACCGACGTCCTGTCGAACGCTTTGGTCTCACCGATGACCGTCCCCGTGACGGTCTCGTAGGCGTAGGAGACGGTCGGCGGCACGACGATGAGCGAGTTTTGCCCGCCGTAGCCGTCGTCGACAGAGTCGAAGCTCCCGGGATCCTGCTCCCATCTTACACCGCCGTCGATGACGTACTTGTACTGGTAACGGCCGGGCGGGAGGGGGACCACGATGGCCCAGATGCCGTCCCCGTCCGGGTCCCTCATCGGGTCGATGCTCGGGTCGTACCTGCCGGTCTGGGTGCCTCCCCAGTTGTTGAAGTCCCCCGCGAGCGTCACCTGGCGTGCCGACGGGGCGGAGAAGCGAAACAGGATCCCTCCCTCGACCTCGTGCGGGGGGGGAAGCCTGTCCTTGATCCAGGTGAACGATCCGGCGCACGATGAGAGGACGAGCGCCGGCGCGAGCAGAATCACGGCGCCCGCCACCCATCGCGCGTGTCGCGTTCCACACCTCATGGTCTCTGAGATCTCCTCGTCTGCGTGGGATACCGGGAGCGGCCGCGAGCCGGCGCCGGTGGCCCGGCGCCCGCCGCGGGGCCCGCCGTCTAGAACTTGATCACGCCCATGAGCCCGATCGTCCGCCAGGCGTCCTCGAGGGCCTCCTCGGCGTCCAGGAGGTCGTGCCCCCCGTGGTCCCAGAGGTAGTCCGCTCGCCACCGGTCCCGGCCGTTGCCCCGTCCCTCAAACGGCGTGTCGACGTAGTCCGTCGGGTTGACGCCCAGGCTCGCGCGAAGTTCGATGCTCGGCCTGGGGTGATACACGAGGGCGAGGTACGGAGTGAAGAAACCCTCCGACCTGTCCTTGTACTCGTACTCGACCTCGATCGTGACCGCGCCGGTCGTGTCCTCGACGGCCACCGCCCTCCCCAGGGTCGCGCCGGTGTACGACGCGAGCCTGAGATCTCCGAGGAGGCTCCAGCCGTCCCACCAGAGCCCCACCTCACCTCGGCCGATCACCTCGAGGAGATCCGGCGCCTCGTACGTCACGAGGATGCCCTCGCCGAAGCTCACGTCGTAGCTGGTCGATTCGATCTCGAGCTCTCCCCAGAGCCTCTCGTCGAGGAGGTCGGCCCGTGCCCGGCCCGCGATCCTGGTCTCGCTGGCGTCGAAGCCCAGGTCCTCTCCCGGAGAGAGATCGGAATCGTACGCGCCGTCGAAGCTGTCCCTGCCGACCCCGAAGTCGAAGCCGAATATCCCGAACTCGAACCCGGCGTCGAGCTCGACCTCCCACGTCGTGTACTCGGGGCGCGGGACGTAGGTGAAGACCGGAAGCGGAGAGCCCTCAAACCCGGCTCCGAAGAAGGCCGAGATCGGGCTCTCCGTGAAGCGAGTCGCGTAGGGGGCCGGCAGGAACGACGGCGCCAGACGGGTGCGCCCGTCTGGAGAAACGAACGCCTCCTCCTCGGTCATGCCCTCGGTGGAGAAGAGCGTCGCCTCGAGGTGCAGATCGAGCGGCGCGACCGGCGTCCCGTCCAGGATCGCCTTCGTCAGGAGGCCTTCCATGTCGCCGATCGGAACGTCGATCTCCCCGTTCGAGTAGTCCTCCTGCCCCTCGACCTTCACCCTGTTCGCCACGTCCCAGCGGCTCTCGTAGGTGTAGTACGCGGCCTCCGCCCGGACGTCGAGCATCCCGGGCAACGCGGGCCAGGCGACGTCGAGGCCGATCACGCGATCGGTGTTGGCGAGCTCGAACCAGTCGCTCTGAGAATCGGGGCCGTAGATGTACGTCGAGAGCTCCGGGCTCACACCGTACACGCTGTCGACGGCGGCGAAGACGTTCTGCTCCATCCGGAAATCGAGCCACCAGGTGTCCATCAGGGCCGTGTAGGTGAGCCCAAGCGTCGCGGGACCGACCGGGCGCTTGAAGCGTCCGGCGAACAAGTCGGTGTCGGTGTTGTCGTAGATCGCGGGGTCGTTGAGGTAGTCGGCGTCATGGACGCTCGCCCAGGCGGCGTCGAGCGTGAACTCCCACGGGAGATCCGCGGCGAAGACGACCCCCTGCGCTCCCCTCCCGAACGGGAGGTCGTCACCGCCGACCGTGCCCACGAGCCGGGAGGATGCCAGGTAGGCCGGCGTTCCCGGTTCGGTCCCGAAGAGCGTCTCCACGATCGCGAAGGCGAGGTCGACGTGGCCGACGGTCTCGAGAGGATCGTCCCACTGGAGGATCTCCTCGTTGTAGAAGGCCGTCACGCTGAACGGCCCGCCCTCGAGGGTCCCGTGCCCGGAGTAGATCTGGGCCTCGACTTCCTTGATGTCTCCCTCCCCGTTGAACATGCGGAGCGTCACGTCGCCCGAGACGTTCGACGCGATCGTCGGCCTGACGGAGAGGTAGATCTCGTGGGTCGGTCGAGAGAGCCGCCACCGCGGATCGCTCGGCGCGTCCGACAGCCCGCTGTACGACGCCCGATACCAGCCGTTCAGCTTGACCCGGGAGCTCAGCGGCGTGTTCGAGATCGGCGCCGCGGCGCCCGTGATCACCGGCTCGCCGTCCTCACCGATGACGATCTCGGAGTTCCCGTACTCGCCCACGACCTTCGGGTTGTCCGGATCGGCGATCCACTCGGAGCCGTTGACGACGAACTTGTACTCGTGCACACCCGGCGAAAGGTCGACGACGATCCGCCACACCCCATCACCCCCCATGGTGAGCGCGTGCGCGCCCACGTTCCAGTTGTTGAAGTCGCCCGCCAGGTGGACGCTCCCCGCGGACGCGTCGTCGTACGTGAACTCGATGCCGCCGTCGACCTTCCCGAATCCTGACAACGCCGGCGCGGCGCACGCCAGGATGACGGCCGCCACGGCCAGCGTGATCTCGAGCTTCGCTCCTCGCGTCATGTGATCGTCTCCAGGTGGTACGTGCTTCTCGCGTTCGGCCCCCGGGGCGTCGCCTTCTCGGGACCTGTTCCCCTAGTAGTAGAGCCTCAGGAATGCCTTGAACACCTGCTCGGTCGTCGTGCTCTTCCCGTGCTCGACGAAATCACCGTCGTTGACGAGGTCGTTGCTGTGATCGCCGTTCCCGAACTCGACGAAGAACTCGGCGCCGCTCCAGCCGAGGTACCGGAGCTGGGCGAACGCCGTCTGTCTGGACTCGCTCGCCTCGTCGACGTTCATCACGCGTGCGTAGAACTCCCAGAGATCGCCGAGGTTGACGTTGGCCTCGAAGGCGTAGGCCGTCAGCTCGTAGTGCGAGTCGATGTCCCTGATGCGGTACTGCGTGCTCAGCCTGACGAGCCGGTTCTCTCCCGTCACCTCGAAGAAGAGGTTCGGCCAGGTGCCGCTCCTGTTGCGGTAGACCTTGTACTCGGCCTTTCCCGTGAACCCGTTCAGGAACTCGAGGTAGGCCTCCGTGCCCCACTCGTTGGTGGTGCCGGTCGATTGGGCCTCGCTCGTGAGGCCGGGATGCTCGGGCTCGGCGTGCCGGAACCAGCCCTTCAGATTGACCGCCTTCTGTGGAACACGGTAGTGCCCCTCGAGGTAGTACGCCCAGTAGTCGTTGAGCTTGTACCTGTCGTCGTGCGCGAGTCCCTGAGTATAGAAATCGGTGCCGTAGTCCTCGAACGCGCCGAGGAGGCGGAAGGGCCCCACGTGAACGTCACGAAGCTCGGTCTTGAACCCGTCCCTCCCCGGATCCTCGTCGTCCCAGAGGTGTCCGGACGTGTTCCTCCCGTACTCCGAGACCCACGTGACCCGGCCCAACTGCGTCAGGAGCGGCACGAGCTCCCCCAGGGCGAGCTCGGCGTCGAAGGCGATCACCTCGTCGAACTCGTTCCGGTACCCGACGTACGCATCCAGGTTGTAGTCCTTGCGCGCGTACGTGCTCCCGATGAGGATGTTGCTGTCGAAGAAATCGCGAGAGACGCGAGCGCCCCGATAATCGGAGGTGCTGCTCGTGATGACATTGACATCCTGGACGCCCGGGTAGAAGGGCGCGTAGAACTCCTCGTCGGGATCCTCGAAGTCCCCCCACCGCGCCGAGACGTAGTCGCTCCTGTCACTCACGAAGGCGGCGCCGCCGAGGCCGTACCAGTCCCAGAAATCGAGCCTGACGCCCTGCGCCCTCGGCCCCCACTCGTCCTGCTTGAGGCGATCCTGGTTGACGACCTCGAGGAGCGGCTCCCCGAGCCAGAACCGGTCCTGCCCGGTGAAGACGAGCCCCTTCAAGCGCTCCGCGCGGAACTCGGCGTGCGCTTCCTTGAAGAACACCCTCGTGTCCCGGATACCCTGATTGCCCTGCCACCCGGGTCGCCTCGACCACCCCGCCACCATGATGAAGCCGTCGACGTTCGTCCACGGGCTCGTCTTGAGCTTGAGCTCGGAATAGAGCTCCGGCTCGGAGAGCCCCCAGCTCGGATCGCCGCCGCCGCTGCTCCTCACCTCCGTCGTGAAGGACGAGTAACCCTCGAGCGTCGTCACGCCCGAGGCTGGCGTCGGACAGAAGGAGAGCACCAACGCCGCGAGGGCGATGGCCGCTCGCAGGAACTCCCTCCTCGTTACGTCCGTCAAATGAGCGATCCCTCCTGAGTGAAGCCGTGCCGGGAAGCCGCGCTTCCCGTCGTGGCGGGAGCCCGCTTGCTCCGCGGTCCGTTCGCCACTGCCTACTCTCTCAGAGCCTCCGGTCGAACGTGATGCCCGTGGGCTCGACGGTAACGCGGACGGAGCAGTCGGGCGCCTCCGGCGGAAGCTCCCTGTTCCCCGCCTCGTCGACGCCGAGCGTGAAGAGCTCGTATTCCCCGGGCGCCGCGACGCGGAACGCGATCGGGCTCTCGTCGAACCTGTCGCCGAAGCGCTCGTAGCCTCCGTCTCCGGCCGCGCGGCAGTAGAGCTCGACGTAGTGGACGCCGCTCCCCGAGTCCGACGCCTCGAACGCCACGTCGAACTCGAGCGGCGCCCCAGCCTCGAACGCGTGTTGGGATTCGTCGCAGACCGCGCGCGTCTCGGACGGGGACGCGTCCTGGATCGACTGCACGGCGTTCGACCAGTCGCTCACGCCGCCGTACCCGCTCCTCGCGCGCGCCCTGTAGTAGTAGGTCTCGCCGTCGGCGAGGCCGCTGAACTCGTACTCGGTCCTCTCGATCCAGCCGCTCTTCGCGAGGAGCGGATCGAAATCGCTGGAGGCGGAGCACTCGACCAGGTACGCCACCGCGCCGGTCGCCGACTGATCCGACCAGCGCACCGTGTTCGAGAGGCCCGGCGAATGGGGCGGCTCGCCCCTCACGGCGGGTGCGTCCGGCGCCGGTTTGGGTCCCCACGTGAAGATCGCTGAGAGTCGGTAGAGGCTCCCGATCCGCCGCTCCGACAGGAGCGCGACGTCGACCCGGATCGGCTTCGTCTTGAGGCCGAGCCCGGCCGTGATCCTGTCCCTGTTCAGCCCCGCCCGAAGGGCGAACGCGTCGTAGAACCAGATCTCGGTCCCGAGGTTGAGCGTGTTCCTCTGCTCGTAGTACTCGGGAACGTCCCTCGGCATCCGAAGCTCAGCGGACATCAGCATGACCTCGCGGAAGACGTACGACCCACCGAGACGGAGCTCGCTCATGATCGGGTCCGGATCACTGGTCGTCTCGATGAGCTTGAGCTCGGGCTCACCCAAGTTCCGGACGGTCGCGCCGAGCTTCCACTTGCCGCCGTCGTAGAGGCAGCCCAGGTCGACGGCGAAGGAGGCGTCCCCGCCCTCCTTGAAGGCCGGATCGTTGTAGTAGGCGTATCCGGGCGCGTCGATCGAGTAGCGCTTGATCGCGGCGCCGGCCGCGAGTCCCTCGACGGGGGTCTCCGCCCCGTAGCCGGCGACGATCGTGTCCTCGTTGTAGAGCTCGTAGATGTGCTCGGCCCCGGTGCGAAGCCATCCCACCCCGAACCCCTGGCGCCCCGCCCCGTACGCCGCCAGCACCGCGTCCTCGGAGAGGCCGTCGACGCTGTACACGCTCGTCCGCATGCCGAAGAGCTGGAAGCCGCCGAGCCTCGCCAGGCCCGCGGGATTCCAGTGGAGGGCGGTGACATCGTCCGCAACGCCGACGAAGGCCCCGCCCATCCCCATGGGACGGGCGCCGGTCTCGACTTCGAGGAAGTCCGCCGAGGCCGCGCCTCCCCAGAGGAGGGCCAGCATCAGCGCGAGCGCTCGCTTGGTCATCCGTCTCGATCCTTCCCGCACAGGGCGTGTCGCCATCTACTTGATGACCACGACCGGGATGTTGACCCGCTCGTAGGTCGGCTCCGTCCTGAACTTGGCCTCGACCCTCATGATGTAGATCCCGTAGGGAACGACGTGCCCGTGATCGTCCGTGCCGTCCCACTCGCGCGAGAGCTGCGGCCGGCCGGTGTATTCCGTCGGATCCTTGAAGACGATCCTTCGTGCGAGCCTTCCCCCTAGATCGTAGAACTCGATGTTCACGTGATCGGCCTCGCGCCCGAGGTGGAAGCTGATCGTCGTCTTGTCGAACTGTCCGTCGCCGTTCGGGGAGAACGGATTGGGCTCCGCCAGGACCCCGGCGAGCCCGCGCGAATCGCCGAAATCGAGGGCGTCCCAGTGGAAGACGCCGAAGAGACCCTCTATGTCGGTGTCGACCGCCAGGGCGTTGCTCCCAGGTCTGGCAGCGCTCCCCTGATAGACCCAGCGATCGGTCTCATCGACCCAGTAGAAGATCCCGAACTCCCTCTCGTCGCGGCCGCGCACGTCGTACTGCGGGTAGTGGACCGTCAGGGTCGGGGGACCGCTGAACACGAGCGGCTCGTTGCCGGTGACGTCGACCGCGATCCGCCGAGCCACCCCGATGAAGTCCATGTCGTCGCGGACGTTCGCGAGGTCGAGGCCGCTTCGGGGGACCGGCGTGAGGACGAGATCGTTCCCCTCAGGCACGGTGTCGACGTCGGCCTCCTCGATGGTGATGACCGTCCCGTCCTGGAACACGATGTGTGCCTCCGGCCCGGCCGCAGTGATCTCGTCGAGGTCTTCTTTCCTCTGGAAGGCCGGCCAGGGCTCCGGGATGGCCAGCACTCGAGGCGCGGTCCGAGCCCTGTTGGACGCGGGGGCCGAATCGACCGCGAAGGCCGAGGCCCTGATGACGCGGGCGTCACCCGTGACCTCGAGTTCGGTGACGTTCGTGCCGGACGCGAGGTCGTCCGGGTGGATGTCGCCCGCCCAGATGTCGTCGACGATGTTCACCATCTCGACCGAATCCCTGAGAGCGGGATTGCCGTCCGGTTGCCAGATGAGCCGAGCCGCCTCCACCCCGGTGACGTCTGTGATCGTCGTCCAGAGGACGACGGGCGCGCCCTCGAGCGCGAGCCACCTGATGTGCTGGATGCCGGTGCTGTCGCGCTCGAGCTTCACCCTCTCGTCGTAGATGAACTCCCCGATCACGGGCGGCGCGAGATCGATGGCGTAGCTCGCCTCGATGACGCAGGCGACCTTGTTCTCGGCGAACCGCTTCCTGGCCTCGGGGGTCTTGTAGTTCAGCATGTCCCTCTGCGGCCTGCCCGCCCTGTGGTCCTTCCCGTGGTCCGCCGCGATGTCGATGATGTTCGGGTCTCGTTCGCGACCGGCCTCCCCGTCGCTGCCCCCGCCGATCTGCCACTCGGTCGTGTTCGCGTTCACCCAGCGGATCGCGCCGAGGTTCTGGTCGTTCGAGTCGCCGTCGTGCGACGACATGCAGACGATGATGTCCCAGTCCGCGACGTTCTCGTTGTCATCGTCGAGGTCCTGCCCGAAGAGACTCCTGTCGATCCGGACGTCGATGAAGTCGTCCACGTAGTTGTCGCATATCCGTATGTCGCCGTCGCTCTTGTAGAGGCTCCAGCTCGCCGTCGAGTTCAGCCCGTTCGACACGACGAACCACTTCCCCCAACCCTCGATCGCGATCCCGTACTCCCAGGCGTCGACCGACGCGACGTCCACGTAACGATTCGGGAAGCCGCTGGTCGCTCCCTCCCCCTCCCTGGTGTCGATGTAGATGTCGATCTTCTGGAGGTTGAGGTCCGTCATGTACGGATCGTTGCAGGTGAACTCGGAAGGATTGGGCGCGCCCCAGTCGGCCGAGGTCGGGTCCTCGTGGTTCACGAGGTCATCGATGTAGGTGCGGAAGACGAGCCAGCTCCCGTCGGGGAAGATCTCGACCCTTCCGATGTCGAACGAGCCGTCGAGGAAGACGTTGTTCGTGGGGTATTCGTAGTAGAGGCCAGCCTCCCCCGGACGGTTGGGCCCGTGATCATCTCCGAAGCCGGTGACGGGATCGCCGTCGCGGTCGACGAAGCTCCTCAGCGCGGCCGCCGGGTTGTCGACGATGATCTGGATCCCGGTCGTCGCCTCGGCGACGTTCTCGGCGTCTCTCGCGGTGACGAGGACCGTGTGGAGCCCGTTCGCGGCCGAGGCCCGGACCGAATCGGTCGCCGTGTAGACCCCGTCGCGGGCCGCCCGGTCGCCGTCCAGGCCCTCGTCGAGCATCCTCGTCAGCTCGAGACCACCGAGCTCCGAGAGGTCGATGAAGACGTCACCGATGCCGCCCCCGGTGTCGGTCGCCCGAATCGAGTACGCCACGCGATCGCCGGCCTTCGCCGTGTCCGCCCGCGCTCGGCCGTCCAGAACGACCGCCTCGCCGTTGGAGAGCTCGGGCGCGAGGCCCTCCTCCCTGAGCCTGTAGCTCGCGTAGTTCGACAGGGTGACCGGCGTGGTCGCCGTCTCCCACCACTCCCCGACCTCCGGGATCATGTCGTGGGTCGCGTCGTGCGGCACCGAGTCGAGGGCGTTCCGCTTCTGGCCGTCGGTCTCCTGCATCACGTAGGCCTGGAGCCGCACGGTGTCGCCGAGCGATGCCTCGAGGACGGAGAGCGGAAGTCTGAACGAAACGCGATCCTCCGTCTTGGTAACGTAGCCCTGCTCGACCGCGTTCACGCCCTCCGCCCAGCCGATGCGCCACTCCTGATTGACGAAGTCGTAGTGGTACCACTCGCCGTTCATGAACTTCCTCAGGTCCGAGTAGTCCTCGGCGGCGTACTTGTACGTGAACGCGTACTCGGGGAGGAGGCCGTGGCCGTATCCGATCGGGAACCCGAACGGATCGCCCGGACCCCCCTGGGCGTCGCCGTCGGTCTCGAGGACGAGCGCGAGGTGCGTCCCGTCCCAGTTCGACGCGAAGTCGAGGGTGACGGTGAGGTCCTCCTCGTCGTTCCTCGCCCGCATGATCGTGAGGTCGACGCCGTCGAGGCTGTTGTGCGCGTCGTCGGACTCGGGCGCCGCCTCGTCGACC
>Ga0180438_10010253_pt1 | contig 11522 bp, 10 predicted proteins | sample SS_ome_12_FD_132455 | JGI IMG/M metagenome (GOLD analysis project Ga0180438, IMG submission 132455) | Hypersaline lake sediment archaeal communities from the Salton Sea, California, USA - SS_3_D_2 metaG | ecosystem: Environmental > Aquatic > Non-marine Saline and Alkaline > Hypersaline >...
TTAATAAAAAAGAGATTATGCACCAGTTTTTACTCTAGCTGGGAATCATGATTATAGAAGTGATCATTATGGAATGAGGTTTGGTCAAATTCATAAAATATTCGGTATGACTCGTTCTGATATTAAGGGATATTACGATATTAAGTTTTTTAATTATTTTACGGCACTTCGCTCTCGTTTAAAATTTTTAAAGGATTATTTCAGATATATCAATCCAAATCTTAATTATAAGGTACGAGTGGGAAATTCTCATTCATTTATTTTTTTAGATACTGGAGAGGATTCAATTGCTGATTTACATGATCTTTTGAAAGGAGGACCAAGTACTAAGGGAATAAAAGACTTTCAAGTTGATCTTCTTAGAGCTTATATCAAGTTAAGTTATAATAAGAAAATATTAGTTGTTATGCATACTCCACCCGTATCTCCAAATCTAAGTTACCTGAAACGAAGGAAGTTTGCAAAACTTTTTAATGTAAAGAAAAAAGAGTTGAAATGGTCATTTTTCTATGAAGAAAATTTAAAGAAATATAATGAAACTGGGCGATTAGACCAAATCTTGAATATGAAATATCAAACAATTATGTATAATTGGAACACTCTTCTGAAAATATTTACTGGATCAGATGAAGAAATTAGAAGGAAAATTGATATTGTCGTGTGTGGGCATACTCATACCTTAAAAGAATATCGTCTTAAAGAAGCAAAAGAGACAGAAATTATTAATTTTGGATTCTGGCTTTTTCCAATTTATATCAGAATTCCTTGTGAAATGTATACCTCTAATTATAGTGAAAAATTCAACAAATTTGAAAATTTTGATGAATTTAAAATTTGGTTTGATGTAAATAAACCTTTTGTGTTTCAAACCCAAGCAACTGGTCCCATTTCTGCGAAAAGCAAATTCAAACCGCCTGGTTTCCGCTTCTTTAAAGTAAAAAATAATCAAATAGTAAATGCAGATATCTATTCTATTCATCTAACTTAGTAGAACTTTTTTACACTCAGGTTACTTCTCATATTTTTTCATAAATGCTATAACCGTTTCATAAGATGTATCAGGCATGGGACCGAAATGTTTTACTTTTAAAGCACCGACAGCATTCGAGAATCGTGCAGCGTCTTCAAGATCCCATCCAGCTAAGTAAGCAACAATAAAAGCACCTCCAAAACAATCTCCTGCACCTGTTGGATCAATTTCTGTCACTTTATAACCCGGTATGTGTAAAGCTTTACTTTTTTCTCTAGTATAGATAGAACATCCTTTTTCCCCTTGTTTAAGAATAATGAGAGGTATTTTATTTAACAACTGTTCGCAAGCTTTTTCAGATCTGTTAATTTGAGCCAACATCTTAACTTCTTTTTCACTAGGTAATAATATATCTGTATTTTTTAATACAGGTTTACAAATTTCTAATATCTCATCAATGTTTAGCATCTCTGGTCGCAGATTCGGATCAAAAGAAATAAGCACTTCTGGATTAGCTTCTTTAGCAATCCTAATAGCTTTATAACAGGCATCTCGGGAACTAGGACTAATCGCAAGTGTACTCCCCATAATGTGCAAAACTTTAATACCTGAAAAATAAGTGTTTTCTACATCATTAGAAGAGAGAGATCCTGCAGCCCCAGGAGCAAAAATAAATTTTCGAGACCCATCAGAATTATACTGGTTAAATGCAATTCCAGTTGTTAAATGTTTATCAATTCTAATTTGTGAAGTATTTACGCCATCTAATTTAAGTTTTGATATGATAGTCATTCCAAACTCATCATCTCCTACAATCCCGATATAACCAGTAGAAAAATTAGATATTTTAGACATTCTTGCTGCTGAATCTATAAAGATTGCTGGAGCTCCACTTGGAAAGGGTCCCATATATTCCTCGCCGATTTTACTATGAGGAGTATCTTTATCTTTGCGCATGATTTCGACTAACAATTCTCCCAATGTGATTATATCTGCTGACATTTTGTTAAGGATAATAATTTAATAGTATGTAGAGGAAAGAAAAATTGCATAAAACTTTATACAAAACAACCCCCTGTATTTGAAAATCATGTTTAATTTCTTCTAAACTTAACACATTCTAGTCTAGATTTCGTATTATATGGATTAAAGAACGTGATTTTCAGATAGCAAAATAGGATATATTTATATTTTTCAAGATTCAATATAAAAATATAAAATTATATATTGAAGGGTTAAAAATTGGTTTTAGAGACAAAATTAACATCTTTGTTTAATATTAAATATCCTATTGTTGCAGCTCCTATGGGTCCATTTTACACAACCGAATTAACTTTAGCTGTATCTGAAGCAGGAGGCCTTGGAGTTTTAAGCCATACTAATCTATTTGGAAAGAGTAGTTTGAAAGAAATGAAATCTAATATGGAATACGTCATAGAACATACAGATAAACCTTTTGGATTCAATATAAGGACAGCACGACTTCAAATTGATGCACCTACTCTTTGCAGAGTTATTCCCAAATTTATAAGTAAGAATCCAAAACTTAGAGAGCAGTGTATTTATGCAGTTACAAGTGCAGGTACTCCAAAAATGCTCCAGAATAGCTCATTTAGAAGGCTAAAGGAGGCAGGTTCTGATATTAAGCACTTTCATGTGGCCCCAGCACTTTGGTTATCAGATAAGTGTGTAAGTGCGGGTGTAGATGGAATTGTAGCAACAGGATGGGAGGGTGGAGGCCATCAATCTTATGAGAAGATCAGTACTTTAGTTCTACTCCAACAAATCAAAGATAAGCATCCCAATTTCCCATTGATTGCATGTGGAGGTTTTGCAACAGGGGAAGGTTTGGCTTCAGCTTTAGCATTAGGGGCAGATGGTATTGCAATGGGTTCAAGATTCATTGCGTCGAAAGAAAGTGAGTTTCATTCAAAATATAAAAATATCATTCCTAATGCAGAAGCGAGTGACACAGTATATGTAACAGGCGTTTTAGGACCTATTAGACTATGGAAAAACAATTATTCTTTACATCATGGAGTTGTATCAAGTAAAGAGGAAAAATTAGAAGAAGAAACCCATTTAACTCCCGAAAAAGCATTAGAAGACCAAAAACATTATGAAATGATTTATGATGGAAATATCGAAGATGGTGCTGTTTTGTTGGGACAAAGTATTGGGGCAATCGAATCAATCACAAGTTGTTCAGAAATTATGGATAATATTGTAAAAGTCGCAGAACAATGTTTAAATAAGTCGTATTCTTATATTCGCTAATGAAATTTTAAAATGAATAAAGCTCTTTTTAACTCAAATTATTTTATCATTAACGATCTTTGGAGAAAGAAAGATGAAAGCAAAAGATAAAGTGATCCTGATTGACAAAATCTTAGATCGATATGATGAGGGTGTTTGTTTTTATTGTGGAAGTACTTTGAATAGAGATTTTGAAGGAGATGATTATGATGAAGGATATTCACCCGATTGGTGCCCTAATTGTTGCAGAAATATTGATCCCCACGATGATTGGGAACAAGCATGTTTAGATGCTATCGATAAAGTTATTCATGATGAACCTTTTAAAGCATAAATAGTAATGATCATCCAAGATCTTTTCAGATCTATCATGGAAAACATAATTAACATAGGAACTTAATTAATCAAAAAATCATATCTATCACATAAGATACTTTCTAAATTATATAATATTCATGAGGTAGTTTAAGCATTAGATCATCGCTTGCATATAATTGTACCCAATGTCAGAAAGAATACTTTTTAAATAGTATACAATATGAATGTCCTGACTGTAAAGGATTACTATGGATAAAAGCTCAAGTTAAAGATTACAGAGAAAAGTTTCCAAATATTAAATCTGGATTCAAGTTCTGGGATTTTTATTTTACTATGCCAAAAATTGAAAAAAGATACATTACTAGCATGAATGAAGGAGGAACACCCTGTTATAAATCAGAAAAAATTGGAAAACATTTGAATTTGAAAAATTTATTTTTCAAAAATGAAATTGAAAATCCCACCAATTCTTTTAAAGATAGAGTAGGGGCATTACTAGTATCACATGCTAGAAGTTGGGATTATAAAAAGTCTATTTGTGCTTCTAATGGAAATCAAGGGGCTTCAATTGCGGCTTATTGTTCATTAGAAGGTATGAAATGTATTAATCTCATTCCTAATAAAATAGATGTGGGAAAAAGAGCTCAAATGATTGCCTATAATTCTGAAATTTTTATTAAGGGTGAATTGGTAGATGATATTGTAAAATATGCCTTAGAAGACAAGTATACCGACTATTATCAAGCAACTCCAATATATAACCCTCTTACAATAGAAGCTCAAAAAACAATATCATTTGAAATATGGAAGCAAATAGGGATACCAGAATGGATTATTATACCAATGGGAAGTGGTGAATTGTTAACAAGTCTTTCAAAAGGTTTTTTTGAATTAAAAAAGTCTAACTTAATAAAAACTGTTCCAAGGCTTATTGGAGTACAATCAGCTTTATCCTCACCAATTGTAGATGAATTTATAAATAAAAAGGGGAAAAAAGATTTAAAAAAAGACATCCAGAATTCACATGCTTTAGGAATACTGGTAAAAGAACCCATATATAAAAATTTGGCAATCAAATTTATAAAAGAATCTAATGGAACAGTTGTAGCAATCCCAGAAGAATTAATAGTCTCTTCTGTTGATGAATTAGTAAGAAATGAAGGAATATTTGCTGAACCATCTTCAGCTTTAACTTTGGCCGCAGTCAATCAATTAAACAATCGAAATTTTTTCGATCCGAATGACCAAATAGTTTGTCTCATAACTGGCAGTGGATTAAAAGCACCATACATTTTAGAAGCAATTTCATCTCAAACTAAAACATCTGGTAAGGGATCGATAATAATTACTAAATTAAAAATCATGTCTCAGATATCTTTATCAAGTATAAAAGGGATAACTGGAACGAAGATTAAAGATATTATTGGATCCATCAGTTTAGCAGCGGTTTATCAGCATTTATATGATTTAGAGAGTAAAGGTCTTATTTATCGAAGAAAAGAAGGGAAGAATGTATTATATTTTATATCTGACATTGGTAAAAGAGTTTTAGATGCATTAGATATCCTTTTAACATTGATATAGTTGAGTTAAACTTCCTTATAGAATTATTGAAAAATGAAGATCTTATCAAATGCTTGAGGGAGATTAATTATGATATTTTTCCGAAATGTTATATCAAAAATAATAGTTGCTAATGCTGCCAATCCAAATTGAATCGTACCGTTAAATATTGATTCAAATAAAGCACCTGCTAATCCATAAATCAATAATTCAACAATGAAATATCCCAAAACCATGATTGTTCCACCAATAAGAATTGCGATAAGATCTCGATAATTAAATTTGCGATAATGTTTTCGAGGATTTGCAATTAATCCTATAAAGAAACCTTCCAAACCCTTTATAATTAGCGTAGGTAAGGCATATATGGGTGCTAAAAATAGATCAGTAAATGCTGATCCTATCCCTCCCGCGATTCCTCCAATTATAGGGCCGAATAAACTCGCAGTTATCATTACTCCAATATCACCAAGATTAATATAACCACTCGTAGCTGGAATGGTTATAGGAACTATAAAAGTGAGTATTGATGTCAATGCTGCAAAAATTGCAATTATTGACAATACTATTGTATTTGTGGGTCTATAATACCCCTCGAACGTTTTCATTTCTATAATCTTTTCCATTTCAGACATATTAATTACAAAAAATTATTTCTAGGATTCAACTTATATAAATTTCATTTCCTTTTTAAATTTTATTTTGTATATTTTTATATGACGAGAATTCCCATTAACTTAATAAATTTATATTCAAATTGAAAATTTAGAAGTTTGCATCTCATTTAAACTATGATTATAATCTTTTATTTACTAAAATTTATAAGGAAAATGTAAAATTAAGTTTTTATAGAAACAAGGAAAAGATTGGTTTAATTATTACAGAATGTATGAATTTATAATTCCAATAGTAATAATAATTTGCCTGACTGTCATCTTTTATACAGGCTTCTTTTTACTATACCGAATGTTTAAAATAAAATTATATAATTTGTTTGGATTAGCAATGTTTTTTATTCTCTATGGAATCCAACTAATGGGAGAGTTCATTCCTTTCGGATTATTTCGTTTATTTATTCCCCAATTATGCTTATTTTTCCTAATTATTTTTGTAAAATATACATTTTATAAAGATAATAAGAGCAAAGTACCTACTTTACAAATCCTAATATTTATTTTTCTAAAGATTTTAGAAATTATTTATGTGTTAATATATGATTTTCAAATTCCATTAAAAAAAACTATCAGCATCTCTTTAATCCCGCTATTTTACAGTTATATAACGATTTTAGCTTTAGAAATATCTATACCATTGTTTTGGTTGGGATATAAAGCTTTAGTAATGTATAATAAACTTAAAGTTCACGATATACAACCATGGCTGAAGAAAAGATATCTTCTTATTTCTATCTCCTCTTTTTTTTTGGGGTTAAGTAGTTATGCCAATTATCTTTTACCTTATGAGGGCGGTTATGAAGAAGTAAATCCAATTATTTTTATGTTGATAGCTTCAGCATTGCTTGTTTTCTCATTTGGCAATCTTATAGCATGGGTTATGCCTAAAAGTTTAAAAAGACATTTTAACCGTAAGTATAAAACAAATGAAGATCTTGTATTAACAGAGAGAGATATTACGGATATTTTCAAAGAAAAACTATCGGGAGGTAATTAAAATAGAGATTATAAGGATTTTGGGTGAAAATTTAGCTAAAAACCTTAATATTAGTCCTCCCGCTGCTAGGGGCTTAATCAAATTATCCATCAAAGATGAGTTTGGTCCATTTAAACCCATGACGCAGTTGAATTATGAAGATTTTAGAGCAATAATCACTCAATCTCTCAAAAAGAGATTGTTGAATTTAGAAGTGGTTAATATTGAAGATGTAATATCTAATATGCTTGAAGATTTAAATCAAAATCAATCAGTAATCACAATGGCAGGTGTCTAATTATGTTAGACGATGTTTTATATAACATTTTCGTCATTATTTTTGTAATTTTCATTGTTATAATTCTAAGTGTAGGTGTTTTTCTTCTTCTCCGCGGATTGCAAATAAAAATGAATAATATAATAATCGCGAGTGTAGGATTTATTAGTTTACCAATAGGAGTTATTGGTTATTTTGTATTTAATTTTAGTGGTCTATTTCAAGAAGTTTTTGTATATATTTCGTTCATAATGACTGTGTTATTTACCAATAAAACTTTTTACAAGAGGAGAAAACATGGATTTAGACATTTGGCTAACTGGATCCAGCTGATAACGATTATTTTAGGTTTTATCCAGATACTCTTACTCTCAATAGCAATGGTATTTGGAATTAATGTATATTATCTAAGAGTTTCTTTAGATTTCCCCTACACTTTTATAGTGTTCAACTGGCTCGCGTGGTCCGCATTTAAATCTTATAAAAATCTAAAAGAATATGACATTGAGCCATGGGTTAAATTAAGGTATAAGTTGATTGCCTTTTTCTCATTCATTATTAGCTTTAATAATCTCCCTGAATTTTTTCAACCGAAAGGGGTTCATTGGGGCGACTCAGAGAATATCATCAGTTTAATCTTGTTTGGTGTGACTGTTATACTATGCGTTATTTTTGCTATGGGATTTTTGATAGCTTGGATCATGCCTAATTGCTTTAAGAAAAAGATCAATAAAAATTATAAGCCCGCACAAGATAAAGAATATTCAGAGGAAGAGTTAATGAAACTTATTAAAGAGCAACTTGACCAGAAATCATTCTCTGATTCTCAATAAATTCAATTATTCATAAGAAAAATATATAAATTTATGGGATTGCATTATATTTAAGATAACTATAAGTGAAAACATAAATGATTTTACACTTCTATATTCAATTTGGTACATATAATGGCAAAGGATAAGAAAAAATTAAATGATTTTAAAGTAAAAAACCTAAATTCATTAGGGAGGGCTGTTATTGATGCTCTAATGGAAAGTTTTCCAGATATTACGATTCTTCTTGATGAAGATGGAAATATCATAAAGGCATCAGAATCTGCCTTTTCATATTTTAATTTTGATAAATCAGATAAGGCACTAGGAATTAATATAATAGATTTAGCGACTCACGACTATAGAGAGGATCTTAAAAAAGATCTTGAACGAGTTAAGTTGTCAAATAATCTAAATATGGTGGAATACGAATTTTTTAGTAAAAATGGTGCCAAATTTATAGGAGAATTAAGTTTAAGTAATTTTTTCGATCAGAAATCTAAGAAAAGATACATGATTGGCATTATTAGGGATATCACAAATCAGAAGATCATTGAAATTGAATTGAGAGAAAATAAGCAAATGTTTCAGCTGGTAATGGACAATATCCCCCAATTAATATCATGGAAAGATATCAATTCGAATTATCTTGGCTGTAATAAAAATTTCGCTCGAGTTGCTGGTTTGAGTGACCCAAAAGAGATCTTAGGAAAAACAGATTACGAACTTCCTTGGAAAATTAGTGAGGCTGAATCCTTTTTTGAGATAGATCAATTAGTTATGGATACAGATAAACCAGAATACCATATTATTGAACCTCAACTTCAAGCAGATGGAAAACAAGCTTGGCTAGATACCAATAAAATTCCGTTACATAACTCGAAAGAAGAAGTAGTTGGTATTTTATGTACATATGAAGATATCACTGAGCGAGTAACTTCAGAAATTGCATTAAAGAATTCAGAAAAGAAATATAAAGAAGCTTACAATCGAGCAGAATTCTATAAAGATGTTTTTGCTCATGATGTAAGCAATATACTTCAAGTAATCTTATCTTCAGTCGAACTTTGTCGATTTAATTCAGTCAATATGAGAGATGGCAAAGATTTAGATAACTTATTTGATATAATAGTAGATCAAGTTAATCGTGGTGGAAATTTAGTTTCAAACATTAGGAAAATTTCATCTATTGATAATATTAAGGCAAAATTGGAAAAAGTAGAAATTTGTGACGTATTAAATTCTTCAATTAAAGAGATTAAAAACAAATTTCCAAAAAAACAAATACGTATTACATTTAAAACTGAAAATAATATGATATTTGTTTACGCTAATCATCTAATAGCAGATGTTTTCAAAAATATTCTCTATAATGCGATTAAACATAATTCGAGAACAACTGTAAAAATTGATATTGAGATATCAAAAGAATTTTATGATGAGGAATCTTATATAAAAATTCAATTCAAGGATAATGGGCGTGGTATTGAAAATTCCCAAAAATTAAACATATTCGAACAAAGCACTCTGGAAGCACAAAGCTTTAATAGACTGGGCTTAGGACTCTCATTAGTTAAGAAGTTATTAGAAAATTATAATGGTAAAATCTATGTAGAAGACCGAGTAGAGGGAGATTATACGCTAGGAAGTAATTTTATAATACTATTAAAAGAATATAGAGATTCGCCTTAGCTAATATTCACTAAACTTATTTGTATCTATAAATTATAGCTTTATATTAATGTATGTGATCTTAGAGAATTTAATTAAATGTGAGATATCAAAAAAGGAACTACACCTTATACCACAACCCCGCTTTATTAGATATATTGGTTCCTTTGAACTAGAGATCTCTGAGAAATTAAGAATTAAATCTGATATACCAAGTGATTTTATTTATGTTATAGAAGAATTTGTAGAAATAATATCTCAGGAAATTTCGAAGGAACAATTCGAATTAATGATTGAAGAAAAAAATCCGACTTTAAACCCTAAATTTATATCCCAATTAGTTCAATTGAATTTTCCACATTTAAATTTTAATGAAATCAAAAAAGAAAAAAGTTGGAAAGAGCAAGGTTATATAATCAATTGTGATAAAGATTCAGTAGAGATTTATTCAGAAACTTCTCAAGGAATCTTCTATGGACTTCAAACTTTGCTACAACTTTTTAATTCAAACGAAAATACATCGATTATTTCAGTTATCATATTAGATTATCCACAGCTGCTATTAAGAGGTATCTCTGATGATATCTCAAGAGGTCAAGCACCAAAACTGCCTAACCTAAAAAAATTCATTAAAGATTTGAGTCACTACAAGATAAATCAATATTACTTAGTTTACATGCATGATATGTATCAATATCCAAATCATCCTGAAATTGGAAAAAACCGTGGTTCATATAGTACAGATCAAATAAAAGAATTATTTAATTATGCTAAAAGATACTTCATAGAATTAATCCCTATTTTTCAGACTACTGGACATTGGGACAATATATTACATAAGAAGAAATATTGGAAATATGGAGATTTTCCCGGTTCTAATAGCTTAAATATAGCTAATCCAGAAATATATGATTTATTAGAGGAAATGATTAGTGAATTAAGAAAGAGTTTTAAATCAGATTACTTCCATATGGCAGCTGATGAGAGTTGGGATATCGGGAAGCTGGCTTCAAAAAAATACGTCAATAAAATTGGTACTGGGAATGCATACCTTAAACATTACAAAAAAATTTATGATATCGCTAAAAAGCATGGTTATAAGAAAATATTGATTTATCACGATATTTTATATAAATACGATGAAATACTTGAGGGTTTACCAGATGATATTATAGTAGTATATTGGAAGTACAATTCTAAGAAAAAACATACCGTTGTTGATAAAATTAGAAATTTCAATCTAGATTTTATTGTAAGTCCAAGTATTATGGATTATAATAGAATTTTTCCATCTCTTAGTAAAGCTGAAACAAATGTAATGAATTTAATCAAATATGGATATCAAAAGGGGGCTATAGGTGAGATTACTTCTAGCTGGGGTGATTATAATAACAAAGAAATTAGAGAAAACCGCATTTATGGCTTTATTTTTTCCAGTGAAGTTGGATGGAATGCTTCAAAGGAAGTTAATATAATTAAATTTTGGAAATCCTTGCTTATTCAATTTTTTGGTATCAGAAATATGAAATATTTACAGATATTTTCAATACTTAAATCTATACAAGATAATAAGCGTCTTCACATTAGAGAAACTTCTTATTATAATCACTTTTTTAGTCATCCATACAATAAAAAAAGCTCAACTTATAGAAAGAATTTGAAAATTGATAACTATAATAAGATTATTATCGATCTTGAGAAGATTACTAAATTCTGTGAAGAATTGGAGCAAAAAGAGATAAAGCATAAAGAAAATATCCTTAATTTAGCTTTTGTAGCACACCATTTAAAACTTTTTTGTAAGAAGAGGATTAATTCTAAGAAGATGGTATCCTTTTATCCTGAAAAAACAAATTTTAAGTTCAAAAAGATTTATTTAGATGAGATAGAATCCTTAAAAAGTGAGTTGATTGAATTAGTAAGACAATATGAATTTTTATGGGATAAATGTGCAAGAAGTGCGGGGTTTGGTGTTATTAAGCAGAAATACTTATGGTTACTTAAA
>Ga0180438_10010254_pt1 | contig 11520 bp, 8 predicted proteins | sample SS_ome_12_FD_132455 | JGI IMG/M metagenome (GOLD analysis project Ga0180438, IMG submission 132455) | Hypersaline lake sediment archaeal communities from the Salton Sea, California, USA - SS_3_D_2 metaG | ecosystem: Environmental > Aquatic > Non-marine Saline and Alkaline > Hypersaline >...
ATCATGGAGAAGGCTGCTGCGCTTGGGATCTGAGATGTCGCGTGGGGGCGAGGGACCGGCTGAACACGAGCCGGTGATGGTGGACGAAGTGTTGGAGTATCTGGCGCCGGAGCCAGATGAGATAATCGTCGACGCGACGCTGGGATCGGGTGGACATGCGGCGGCGATTGTTAAGAAGGTGAAGCCCGGGGGAATGGTGATCGGGATCGACCGGGATCCCGAGGCGATCGAGAGAGCGAAGAGACGGCTTGTCGGAGAGCCGGTTACCTTGATAAATGAAAACTACGACCGACTGGAGGTGATCCTAGACGACCTCGGAGTTCAGGCGGTGGACGGAGTCCTCATTGATTGCGGCGTGTCGCTGGAGCAACTGATGACCGCAGAACGAGGTTTCAGCTTTCGGCTGGACGGTCCACTGGACATGAGGATGGATCCGAAACAGAGGATCACCGCCGCCGACCTAGTGAACACACTGTCGGAGGGTGAGTTGGAAAAGATCTTCCGGGAGTACGGAGGGGAACGGCGGGCACGAAGAATTGCACGAACCATTGTAGCAACACGACAGCAACAACCTATTACAACCACAGCACACCTCGCAGCAACGATCACAGCAGCGATTCCACCACGGGCGCGACCGAGACGCCTTCACGCAGCCACGAAATCCTTCATGGCGCTGAGGATTGCCGTGAACGACGAACTCGGGGCGCTTCACAGAGCACTCGAAGCAGCAATTCGTCGCACCAGAGCACATGGCAGAATTGTAGTACTGACCTACCATAGTCTAGAGGGCGGAGAAACAAAGGGGGCGTTCCGCAGAGCCAGTGGATACAGCAAGTGCCCGTCGTTCCCGTCCGGTGAAGTTCCGCAGGTCCGGATATTGACGAAGAAAGTCGTGAAGCCGTCGGATGAGGAAAAGGGGCGAAACCCTCGGGCCCGCTCGGCGACGCTAAGGGTGGCGGAGCGGATCTAGGAAAGCAACGCGCGTTGGCGGACCGCGTGTGCCGAGTGTGACAGCAAAAAGCAGGACGGCGAGTGCTATGAGATCGCAGCAATTAATGTGGCAAGGCCGGGCAGAGGATTTGCCCGTATCCTCCGAACAACAGCCAAGAAGTATCGCCTACAGAAAACCGGCAGGGATCGAACCAGGAATCGCAGTCTTGGCGCTCGCCGTCCTCAGTTTCTCGCTCGTGTTGGCGTATGCCGCCTCATCGGCCGTTATTACTCGGAACGGCTATGCAGAGATCAATCTGCGGCAGGAGATCGAGGATCTTCGCGCGGAAACCGGCTTGCTTCGCTATCAGATTCATTTGGCGGAATCAAACGCTCGGGTGCAAGAGACCGCGGCGCGCCTGGGTATGGTCCCGGGAGATCCGGTGACGGAAGTCGATTACGTGCATCTCCCTCACTCCGATTCGGCCAATCGCCGTGAGTTTGCAGCGACGAAAGCGGGAGAGGGGGATGCCGGTTTGGCATCGGTGTTGGCAGAACTTGCATCGGGAGTGGCCCGCGCTGGAGGCCGAGCAGAGGCGAGCACGGTGGAAGGCCACCGCCAGTAGGCGGTGGCTTTTGTGTGGCCTGGCGAGGATGAACCGTGAAGAGCATCGGGACGCGGCAAATTGCGAATCGGAGACTGGGCTGGGCCGTTCTAGCAATGGCGGCATTCGCCGTGCTGGCAGGCAAGCTGTTCTACGTCCAGATTATGAAGCATGACCATTATTACCGTCAGGCACAGAAGATACAGGCGCGGCGGTGGCCGATTGAGGCGCCGCGCGGGAATATCTACGATCAAAATGGGAACCCTCTTGCGCTCAATCTGAAGCTCTACTCGGTGGCGGCCGATCCAGAGCTCGTCGAGTCCGCCGAAGCGGTCGCAGCAGATCTCACTCCTTTGCTGAGGACGCCGCGCAATACCCTCACGAAGAAGCTGACGGCCGACGGTCAGAGACGATACGTTCGGCTCCAGGACTCGGTGGACCAGCCGATTGCGGATAGCATTCGAGAATTGCATTGCCCAGGCATCATCGTCAACACACAGTGGCGGCGAGCCTATCCCCACGGCACGCTGGCCGCACCGCTTCTGGGATTCACGGGTAAGGAGCGCAGCGGCCTCGGTGGCATCGAGCAAGCATTGAACGACCGGCTTGCCGGGAGCGATGGAGAGATGCTGGCGGCTGTTGACGGTCGACTTCCGCGGTCTCGGTCGCAGATTCCGGGACGGACCATCGTGAGCAAGCGTATGGTCCCGGGAAGCAGTGTCGTTCTCACGATCGATTTGGACATCCAGGCGATCGCAGAGGAGGAGTTGGCGAAGGCGGTCGAGCAAGCCAATGCAGCCAGTGGCACGGCACTTGTGATGGACCCTCAGAATGGCGAGGTGCTCGCCTTGGCAAGTCAACCGAGCTTCGACCCGAATGAGTTCTGGCGCTATCCAGAGCGAAACTGGGTCTGTCCGGCTGTCGTCAGCCCATATGAGCCTGGATCGACGTTCAAGGTGATTACAGCAGTGGCCGCGCTCGAAGAGGGCGTAATGAGCCATGGAGAAACGTATCACTGCACCGGAAGCCGTTCCGTGGGGCAGCGAACGGTGAGTTGCGCGCTTCACGGCGGCCGGCGGGACCACGGCGTAGTCAATCTGGACGATATGATCACAAAGTCCTGCAATACCGGTATTGCGACGGTGGCCATTCGCCTTGGTGCGGGTCGAATAAATAAATGGTTGAAGCGATTTGGCTTCGGGGAACAGACGGGGATCGAGCTTTCGGGCGAATCCCGAGGTTTGCTGCCTTCCGGTGACGACTGGCCGCAAATTCGGGTGGCAAACGTCGGGTTTGGGCAAGGCATAGCCGTGACGCCGCTCCAACTTCTTTCGGCGTACTGCGCCATCGCAAACGGCGGATGGTTGGTTCGCCCGAGGGTGGTAAAGGCCGTCACGGATGCGGGCGGAAAGATTGAAGCTTTACAGACTCCAAAGCCGGAACGAATTCTCTCAACTGCGACCAGCGAACGACTCAAAGAGATGATGACAAAGGTGGTGACCGAAGGGACGGGAGCAGGGGCTCAGATTCACGGGAGAACCGTCGCCGGAAAAACTGGGACCGCGCAAAAGCCAACGCCCGAGAAAGGGTTTCGATCGGGGCTATACGTGGGATCTTTCGCTGGATTCGCTCCCGTGAGCGATCCGCAGCTGGCGGTGCTGGTCGTCATCGATGAGCCGCAGAACGGACACTACGGTGGAGTGGTGGCGGCACCGGCATTCCGGGCGATCTGCGAGCGCGCTCTGACCTACTTGCGCGTGCCGCCGGATGGGCTTTCACCGGGGATCGACGCTCCGCTCAGCCTCGCTCTGGCGGCAGAGAAGGACTAGGGGTGTCAGGGGAGCGCCGGTGCGTGCATGGCTTGTTGCCGGTGCTATAATGAACCATGAGAGAGGTCCTCTCGAAACGTGAGCAGCCAGGTTTCCAGTCGCAGAAGAGAGAAGCCCCTATCGGCGCTGGTCGGATCCATCCCCGGGGCGAAGATCGAGGGGAACCCAGAGGTGGTGGTGGGAGGGATCGCCTATGATTCCCGCTCGGTGGAACGGGAATGGGCATTCATCGCGGTTCGCGGACAACGATACGATGGGCACGATTTCCTTCTGGATGCTGTGAACCGGGGCGCTTCGGCGCTTATCGTCGAGCCGGGAAGTTCCTCCCCTCCTCCGGGTGTTGCTGTAGCTGTTGTTCCAAATACTCGGGCGGCGATGGCCGTCGTTGCACGGGCATTCTACGACGATCCTTCCTCGTCTTTGACTCTCGCCGGCGTCACTGGGACCAATGGCAAGAGCACGACCGTACTAATGCTCGATGCGCTCTTCCGGGTCGCGGAGAAGTCTAGCGGCGTGATCGGCACGTTGGAATATCGCATTGGCGAGCGCCGACTGAAGGCGAAACACACAACCCCCGAGGCCATCGATCTCCAAAGCTTGCTCGCTGAGATGGTCGACAGTGGTGTGACCCACGCCGCTATGGAGGTGTCGTCACACGCGCTCGCGCTGCACCGAGTCGATGGTTGTCGGTTTGATGCGGCGGTGTTCACGAATCTCACTCCCGAGCATCTCGACTTCCATGCAGATATGGAAGCGTACTGGCACGCGAAACGGCAGCTCTTCGAGGACGAGCAATATCTGCCACAAGGTCGCGAGCGCGTGAACGCCGTCAATATCGATGACGAAGCCGGCCGTGAGATTGCTCGGACGGCACTGGGGCGCACTCTGACCTACGGTCTCTCGGTCGAAGCCCACTACCGGGCAGAGAACGTCGAGTTGCGACCAGATGGGACGCGTTTCATCGCTGTCTACCCCGCCGGAAAGTCTCCGATCAGCATGCAACTGGTTGGAGAGTTCAACGTCTACAACGCGCTCGGGGCTCTGGCTGCCGCGATTGGACTTGGCATCGAGCCAGAGGTCGCGTGCCGGGCCATAGAGGAGATGGCGCCGATTCGCGGGCGCTTCGAGCGCGTCCCATCGAAGATCCGGAACGTCCTCGTGGACTATGCCCACACGCCCGACTCACTTCGTCGGGCGCTGGAGACGGCGCGAACCATCGCTCCTGGAAGGGTGATCGTCGTGTTCGGGTGCGGCGGCGACCGCGATCGAACGAAGCGCCCGGTGATGGGTGAAATCGCGAGCAGGCTCTCGGATTGGTGCGTGGTGACATCAGACAATCCCCGAAGCGAAGAACCCCACGATATCATCGAGGATATTGTCGGCGGCATTCCTGAGGATCTTAAGGGGAAATGCGAGGTCGAGGATGACCGAGCGAAGGCAATCAGACGTGCGATTGAGCGAGCGACAGCGGCGGATGTCGTGCTGATCGCGGGGAAGGGACACGAGGATTACCAGATTTTTGCGGATCGGACGATTCACTTCGACGATCGCGAGGTAGCGGCGGAAGCACTCAAAGAGATTGAGAAGAGCGTCGAAAATGCCTGAACTGGAGCGAGCCAAAGTACTGACGGTCACTGGAGGGCGCCTCGTGGGCGAGGGCGCCCCCGCTGTCTTTCACCGGATATCAACCGACACGCGAACACTGGAGTCAGGATCGCTCTTCGTGGCACTGAGCGGCGAGCGATTCGATGGGCACGACTTCGTGGGGAAGGCATTTGCCCAGGGGGCGGCGGCGGCACTCGTCACGCGCGAAGTCGATGCGCCAGGGCCCCTCATCGTTGTCGAGGACACGCTCGAGGCTTTGGGGGCCATTGCGGGAGCACACCGGAACAACTTCGACTTACCGGTCATCGCTGTGACTGGGAGCACCGGAAAAACGACGACGAAGGAAATGATCGCCTCGATTCTCTCTCAGGGATGGAAGACCGCGAAGACGCCGGGAAACTACAACAATGAGATCGGGGTGCCGCTCGCTCTGTTGGAGCTCAATTCATCTTCTGAGGCAGCCGTCGTTGAGCTGGCCATGCGAGGAATGGGCCAGATCGGCTACTTGGCGCGTATGGTTCGGCCCCGGATTGGCGTGATCACGAACATCGGCGTTTCTCACATCGAACTGCTCGGGACGAAGGAAGCGATAGCGGAGGCCAAGACGGAACTGCTCGATCACCTGCCTTCGGATGGGGTGGCCGTACTCAATCGAGAGGACGACTTTTTCGGATTATTGAGCGAGCGCAGCGGCTGTCGAGTCATCACGTTCGGGAACCGGCCAGGTGTCGATGTCCAGGCTGATGCCCCCGAGGTAGGCCCCGACGGAAGCGTTTCGTTCACGCTCCGAGGATGGTGGGGGAATGAACGCATCGTCTTGCGGGCGGCGGGGCGACACCAAGCACTCAACGCGACGGCGGCCGCGGCCGCAGCGATGACCGGAGGGGCGGATGCCTCTTGGATCAAGCCAGGCTTGGAGGCGTTCGAAGGGGCGGACATGCGCGGGAGAGTCATAAAGGCGGTCGGTGGCTTCACCGTTGTCGATGATTGCTATAACGCCGCGCCGGATTCCATGCGGGTGGCGCTCGAACTACTGGTCGATCTGCCCGGGCGGCAGCGTTGGGCGATTCTGGGCGATATGAAAGAACTCGGCGCACTGACGCGGGACTGGCATCAAGAGGTCGGAGAGCAGGCGGCCGGGATGGGAGTCTCAGGCATCGTCGTTCTCGGGGAACTTGGCATGGAGATTGCCGCTGGCGCGCGGAGGGCAACAGCCAAGACTGAAGTTTTGGTCGCAGATAGCAATACCACTGCCGCGAAGCTTCTCCTGAGCCGTCTCTCCCCCGGGGATATCGTGCTCGTAAAAGGGTCACGAGCCATGAAGATGGAGGAAATCGTAGAGCGACTTATCAGCGGAAAGGCCGACGGCTGATGATGCAGTGGACGGCGGCCGAATTGACGATCATCGGCGGATTCGCAATGGCGCTCGTGCTCGTGTTCGGATGGCCGACGATCGCCATCCTCAGGCGTAAAGGAGCGGGACAGCGAGTACGTAACGATGGTCCACAGCGTCACCTCGACAAAGAAGGCACGCCGACTATGGGCGGGATACTCATCGTCGGAGCGACCATCATCGCCGCGCTCAGCGGGGAACTGGTGAAGAGCGGCGGAGCGAGCCTGGAGATGATTTCTCTGCTAGCCGTCACTCTGGCTTTTGCGTGTATCGGCGCGGTCGATGATTGGCTGAAGATCGGTCGAGGTCGATCGCTCGGATTGCGGGCGAGGCAGAAGCTCATGCTGCAGGCGCTGGTAGCCGGCGTCTTCGTCTACGCGCTGGCGAATTACCGCGCCGTGCTTCTGGCCGGCGGAGAAACGCCAGGAGTGCGGCCGATCACGGCCGGGTGGGCTGCATTTTGGGTCATTGCCGTTGTCGGCGTGTCTAACGCTGTAAATCTGTCGGACGGTTTGGATGGCCTGGCGGCAGGGCTGTGCGCCGTTGGAGGAATTGGATTCGCCTTGCTGGCGTTCAAAGCGGACAACGGGCAGGCAACCTTGGTGGCCATTGGACTGGCCGGATCATGCCTTGGATTTCTGTTTTTCAATCGGCATCCCGCGCAAGTGTTCATGGGAGACGTGGGGTCGTTGGCTCTGGGTGGAGCGCTCGCCTCATTGGCCGCATGGCTTGACCAGCCACTGGCCCTGGCCGGGTTGTGTCTCGTTCCATTGGGAGAGGCCGGATCAGTTATCATTCAAGTGATCTCGTTCAAGACCACGGGCAAGCGAGTCTTCAGAATGAGCCCGATTCACCATCATTTTGAGCTTTTGGGGTGGTCGGAGAGACGGGTCGTAGTGACGTTTTGGCTGGTAGCTTTAGTGGCTGCAGGTGGCATGATAGGGGTCGTGTTTCTGAGATGAATGACACATCAACCTCAATCGAAAAGAGGTTCAACGGCGCGAATGTCCATGTGATCGGTCTGGGAGCCTATGGCACGGGTCGTGAAGTGGCGCTTACTCTTTTCTCACTTGGGGCCGTCGTCACGGTATCGGACGTCAAGCCGGCCGAGGAGCTTGCAAACGAGATTGAGGCTCTCAAGGACACTGGGATCACGATTCAAACAGGTGGCGAAGCCTATCGGGGCATCGAAAGAGCAGAGCTGGTGGTGCCGAGCCCAGGCGTACCGCTGACGATTCCTCCCCTACTCCGCGCCCGCGAGCACGGAGCAATCATTGCGAGTGAAATTGAGGTTGCGTATTGGATTGCTCACTCCCCCATCATCGCCGTCACGGGGACGAAGGGAAAATCCACGACGACGAGCCTCATCGGCAGCCTTCTGGCTGACGAAGGAAAGAAAGTGCGAGTCGGCGGCAACATCGGGCGACCACTGATCGCCTTGGCGGATCAAGCATCCCCTGAAGAGATCCTGGTGGCGGAAGTGAGCAGCTTCCAGCTCGAGGCGACGCGAGAGTTCCGCCCAGCGGTGGCGGTCTTGCTCAATCTCCTTCCAGACCACTTGGACCGACACGGGACGATGGCAGACTACGCCGCTGCAAAGGCACGGCTTTTCGCCAATCAGCGGGATACAGACACAACGATTATCAATAGGGATGACCCGCAAGCATGGGGGATGCGGGAGCACACACGGGGGAGGGTGGTTCCGTTTAGACTGCTGGGAGATTGCCCCGACGGAGCCGACGTCGTTGATGGGTGGCTTCGGGTGAGTGGCCGGCGCGTGTGCCGGCAGGCGGCACTGCGGCTCAGGGGACGCCATAACCTCGCCAATGCCCTGGCCGCTCTAGCGGCGGCTGAGGCGGCGGGCGCCTCGCTCGATCTCGCCGAAGATACCCTATCACGGTTTGAGGGGCTAGAACATCGCCTCGAGGTAGCGGTGGAAGTCGAGGGCATTCTGTTTGTCAACGATTCTCAGGCAACCATGCCGGAGGCGAGTATCGTTGCACTCGAATCGTTTCCAGAGCACGTGATTCTCATCGCTGGAGGACGGCCAAAGGTTCGCGATTTTGGGCGGCTTGCGGAGACCATAGCGAAGCGAGGCGCAGATTTGGTAGTTATAGGTGAGGCGGCAGATGAGATCGCCGCGGCTGCGCGCGCCTGTGGCGTCGAGAACCTCGAACGGGCGGGTAGTCTGCAAGAAGCCGTGACGGCGGCCTATCGGAAGGCGAAGGCAGGGGATGTTGTGCTGCTCTCGCCAGCGTGCGCGAGCTTCGATATGTTCTCGAACATGGCAGAGCGCGGCCGAAGGTTCAAGCAGATGGCAAGAAGCCTCGGTCAAAAAGAAAGGACGCCGTAGCCGTGGCCACAATGAGACGCATTCAGATTCCGCAGGCCGAGCTGATGCCGGCAGAGACGAAAGCGTCGACCGATCCATTCATCCTGATACCAACGTTGGCCCTCGTTGGGTTGGGCATCGCCATGGTGTTCAGTGCGAGCATCCCCATGGCCGCCATGAACGAGAGCGAAGATGTGTATGGTTACCTGAAGCGGGAGTTGCTTTTTGCTAGCGTCGGGTTGCTCGCCATGTGGATGGCCAGCCGAACGCCCATGGAGAAGGTGAAACGCCAAGCGGGGACGCTCCTCTTTCTCGCCACGAGCCTGCTCGTGCTCGTACTGATCGTGGGGGCACGAGTGAATGGAGCGAAGTCGTGGCTTCCAATACCTGGGACGGGATTCCGCTTCCAGCCAAGCGAGTTGGCGAAGTTCATCGTGGTGATTGCGACGGCTCGCTATTTCGCGAAGTTCCCTATGGGCATTCCACACTGGCGGCGTATGGTTCCGCCTTTTGCGATGCTCGGAGGCACAGTGCTGTTGATCGCCGTGGAGCCGGATATGGGAACAGCGGCCGTATTAGCGATGGCCATGCTGGTCTATTTCCATATTGCGGGAGCAAAGCTCCGCCACCTCGTCGCGGCCGCCGGAGCGGGCCTAGTGGGCACAACCATCATGGTATTGCAGCATCCATACCAGCTTCAGCGGATCGTAGGCTTCTTCAAGAGGACAGAGCTGCCCCTCGCCGAGGGCTATCAGGCGACGCAGTCGCTTATCGCTCTGGGGTCGGGTGGATTGACCGGACGCGGGTATACGGGAAGCATCTGGAAGTACTTCTACCTGCCAGCGGAGATCACCGATTCAATCCTCGCCGTGATCGGGGAGGAGCTCGGCCTCGTGGCGACCTGGACGGTCGTCGCCTTGTTTGCCATACTCGTATGGCGCGGGCTGGCCGTTGCGGGGCGGGCGTCGGACCGATTCTCTGGATTGGTTGCGGCCGGAGTCACCTGTCTCCTGGGAATTCAGGCGCTCATCAATATTGCCGTCGCAACGCATATGATGCCAGCGACCGGCGTGCCACTTCCGTTCGTGAGCTATGGAGGATCGTCGCTCGTGTTCTCTCTTATCGGTGTCGGCTTGTTGCTCAACGTATCGCGGCATCGGATGGATGATCCGGAATCTGTCCCAACATGAAGCATCGAGTTCATATGATTGGGATCGGTGGAATTGGGATGAGCGCGTTGGCTCAGGTATTGCTCGCGCGCGGGGTTACGGTTTCAGGTTCTGACATTCAAAAGTCACCGTTGACGGACCAACTTTCGTCAGCGGGCGCGACCGTTTTCATCGGACACAGTGCGGAACAGGTCGAAGGGGCGCAAGAGGTCGTTATCTCGGACGCCGTTCACCAGGAGAACCCAGAGCTGAGTCGGGCGCGAGCCCTCGGCCTGCCAGTGCGACGGCGGTCTGAACTGCTCGGTTCACTGATGCTCGAGGCCCGAGGACTCGCGGTCGCCGGCACGCATGGCAAGACGACCGTGACGGCGATGATTGGACTGATTTTGGCTGATTCAGGAGCGGACCCGACCGTAATACTGGGTGGAGAGCTGCCAGCTATCGGGGGGAATGCGCGAGCGGGTGCCGGTGATTGGTTTGTCGCAGAGGCATGTGAGGCGTATGAATCCTTCCTTCATCTCCACCCCGAGATTGCCGTGCTTACCAACATCGAGGCGGACCATCTCGATCACCATAAGACAGAAACTCATCTCCGAGAGAGCTTCGCTCAGTTCGTGCAGACCTTGCCTCAAAATGGAACGCTGGTGGTCTGCGCCGACCGTTCGGAGCTTCGAGAACTTTCCCCTCCTTCTGGGACCACCATCGTTCGGTATGGGACCGATGAAGAGTCGCATGTCCGGGGGCTTCGAGTCAGGACAAGCGGTGGAATGGGTCGTTGTGACCTCGTCGTCGAAGGAGAACCAGCGGGAGAGCTCACAGTTGGTGTTCCCGGAGATCACAACATAATGAACGCGCTCGGTGCGACGGCGGCAGCTCTGGCGGCCGGTGCGAAAGTAGAGGACTGCCAACGGTCGCTGAAGCGGTTCTCGGGTGTCGGCCGTCGGTTCGAGCTGGTCGGCGAGGGCTCCGACATTACAGTCGTCGACGACTACGCCCATCACCCGACGGAGATCGATGCCACCATCGCGGCTGCGAGAGACGCATTCTCCGGGCGCCGGATTGTCGCTTTGTTTCAGCCCCACCTGTACTCGCGAACGCGAGATTTCGCAGAATCGTTTGCGAAGGCGCTTGGGTCGGCCGATCTGGCTGTCCTCACCGAAATCTACCCGGCTCGAGAGGCCCCGATACCGGGGATCAGCTCGGGACTTATCGCCGATCATATGCGGACACTGCTCGGAAAGGACGCGGTTACGGAGATGGCGAAGCAAGATGTGGTGACTGTGCTTCCAGCGAACCTCAAAGCGGGGGATGTCGTGCTGGTCATGGGTGCAGGGGATATCGGCCGCACGGCTCGAGAGCTGGCAGCACACCTTGGAGGGTTACCGCGCCCCAACCGGTCAAGCATCACCAAACAATGAATATGGGACAGCAGATATTAGTGACAGCACCAACTGCGGCATTTTCGGGCGACCAAATCGAAATGGCTGGCCGCGAGCTTGGTCGTCTGCTGCGGGACAAGGTCATCATGACCGAGCCTATGTCTCGGCACACGACGTTCCGAATTGGAGGGCCGGCCGACATCTTCGTTCAGCCCCACGACGTAGAGGATTTGCGGCAGGCCGTTCATTTTGCGAGTTCCCACGGTATACCATTCAAG
>Ga0180438_10010255_pt1 | contig 11519 bp, 16 predicted proteins | sample SS_ome_12_FD_132455 | JGI IMG/M metagenome (GOLD analysis project Ga0180438, IMG submission 132455) | Hypersaline lake sediment archaeal communities from the Salton Sea, California, USA - SS_3_D_2 metaG | ecosystem: Environmental > Aquatic > Non-marine Saline and Alkaline > Hypersaline >...
ATGGCTTGAACCCTCCTGAGCCATACCCTGACCAGCCGGCGTTCTTGTGGCATCCCACCCTGGATGCCGCCGTGGTCAGACTGTTCGCCGAACATGAGGTTCAGCGGATGGTGATGCACATCCCGGGCAAACTCTCGGGCAACCCCCGCGTTCGTGGTGGCTGGGGACCCGGGGGCAAACGCTTCTTCCCCTCCAAGAAGGCTACCCAGGACGCACACAGCATCGAAGCCTACCTGCTCCTGGCCATTCAGGAGTCGGGCTGGCAACGTGTCAAGTATCGTGGGGGCTCCAACGGTCCCTACCGTATCGAGGAGACGGTCTTCGCCACCATCACGCGCTGGTATCCTATGCCGTCAGGGTGGGGCAAGAAGCGGAAGGCAGCCTATCGTAATGGCAGAGCAAACAAGAAGCCCGATGCCGACAACATCATCAAGCAGGTCCTGGACCGGGGCAACGGGCTCCTGTACGATGACGACAAGCAGGTGGAGATCCGCGTCATCCGCAGGCTGGCCTCGACCATAGACTGGACGACCTTTGAGTGCATGAGTGTGAAACCGATTGAGGGACCTCAGGGTCAACCCAAGGAAACATGATGAGCGTCTACCTGATTGACCACCCTGTTTTCCGCCCATGCTGTCCCATCTGTGGGAAGCGGATGAAGCCATATCACACTGTGTTCCAGGGCAAGGACGTCTTTGGCTATCGGTGTGCTGACTGCTCGCGACTAGCAATCCCTTTCATTCCTCGCCCTGCATCTGGAGCAGTGGGAAGAAAGAAAGAGGACCGACGGACCGACTCGATGAGTAGTGATCCCCCACTCGCCTTTCTCCTAGCGCTCGCAGACCACCTTGCTGCTACTATCCCGCCGCGCGCTTGGATTGCCATGTGGCGGGTTCACATGGACCAAATGGTGCTGTCGGGGGAGAGACAGACAGCGCTGGTTGCATTTATTGCTCTGGATGAACTTGAGAGGTTGTTACTGGCTTGTGCCTCTCCCGCCTGAGGATGTTCCTGATCGTCCCGTGGTGCCAGGGCCCCCCTCGGCATCGGATTCCGTTGTCACTCAAGACGCTCGCGATTCCTCGTAGGCTGTGACCCTGGTTCCTCAGCCTGATAATCTGGGTGATGACGGCGCGCTCGTGGGGCTCCTTCAGCATCCTCGCCGGATCCTCGGGGTCCTGCTTCCATCCGTAGGGGCAGATGCTGCTCATCCGCCGACCAGCGTTTTGATGTGCGTTCATTCGTGCAGATGTGACATCGGCGTGGTTCCCAACCCACCATTCAGCGAAGGCCTGCAGGATCCGTCGTTGCAGTTTCTGGTTTGGGTCGTCGTCCCACGTGCCTTCCCCCTTGAGGCTGATATACGTCGCCCCCGCCTTTTTCAGTTTGGCTTCAGCCATTACGCTGTCGAACATGCTGCGGGCGAGACGGGAGAGTTCAGTGACAACCAGGGTGTAGCCACGCTTGGTGCTTTCCACGGCAGCCCACAGTCCCGGCCGTCTGGCATCAGAGCCGCTCATTGCCCGGTCTTCAAACTCCCCTACGACCTCATGGCCTTCGGCTTCGGCCCAGGCACGCATCTGGCGAAACTGCGCCTCGTTGCTCTCGCTGGTGTCCTCGTCTCTGCGAGGCGAGAACCGTGCGTAGAGGATGACTTTCATTGTGTAGCCTGTTCTGTTGTGGAACCTGGGTCTACGGGCTCCACGTTGAATCGTTCCGGCACGGTGTTGACTGTCTGTAGCACTTTGCCGAAGACTGGGCTCATTGCCGTGGCCGTGGGCCCTAGGCAGTCTTGCAGCAAGCCGCGGAGGTCTTTGATGTATTCGCGGTCTTCTTTCACCCGCTTCAGCAGGGCGCATAAAGGCTCTGCAAAGGTACTCCCTGCTACCGCCGCTACGACAACCTTGTCTATGACAGACGATATCTCGTCATCGCGTAAAGCGGCCGTTCTCTCAACAAGTTCTTTGATGTCCATTTCCTTCATCCTTTCACGTTGATCAGGATGATGGTGGCGACCAGGGCAGCCGCCACCACCACCTTCACGAGTTTCCACAGTTCGTGCCGTCTCATCGGTCCAGCCAGAACAAGAACGTGCCGTACCGCTTGCCCCGTTCCCTGGCTGCGTCCATGAGGGCCACGACGGCCTCCCCGAGGTCGCGCCCCACCCCGACCAGGCCGTGAACCCCACTGCCCCGTTTTGGACGCGCCACAATCATACCTCGCCGTATGTCCCTGTCCAGCAGGCGAGGAGGGTTCCCAACCCGATGCACGTCAACTCTGAGCACGGTGAAACCGCTCAGTTTCACGTTCACGGACACGGACTTCCTCCTTCACGCTATCCAACAGGCCATCAGACCAGTGCTCGCGGTCCCACCCAACGCGCTGCCCCGCACGCCAAGCCTCATAGCAGGGGTTGCAGAAGAAGAGGCGACGAGTCTCTCCCTTCCGGTTCCGCAACTTGACCTGCCACCCCGCTTCCCTGTCGCAGAAGGTGCAGAAGTGTTCAGGGATTGTGAATCCTCTCGGCATCAGACCCTCCTTTCGTCAGCCCCACTCGCTTTCGTCCCAGACGTCCACGTGTCGCCCCTCGAAGATCGACAGGATGAGGACCTCGCTGGGCAGACACTCGGTCGCCTCTGTCGCCCACTCGATGGCTTTTCCAGCAGCCGCCGGTGGTGACAGGGCCGTCACATGCGTGCAGAAGGTGCCCTCCCTGCCGTTGGTCGTGCCCTCTGGGTAGGCACCCACCACCGTGTACGGTCGCTCCTGGCTGTCCCGCATCTGGATGGTCAGGCGACACAAGGCTCCCAGGATCCGATTCACTGTGCTCCACTCCTGTGGCGGCAACCCCAACGTCCCGCCAGCACACCCCTCGATGATGTCCTTGTCAGTCATCGGTGCTTCACCTTTCCGTTCTTGTCGTACGCAGGCATCTGCTCACCGTGCTCCTGGAGTCGCTGGGCGAAGGCGACGGCTTGGTCGAGTTCGTCTGACTCGAACACGGCAACGGCTGTGCCCTCCAGAACGCCATCCACATCCTGGTATCCGGTCCCGTGGCCGTACTCGGCTTCCACATTCACCCATACGCGATATGCCGTAATCTCCATCTTCCACTCCTTTCCAGAACAACGCTCTGGCTCCGTCAGCGGGTCCAGAAGCCTCTCAAACCTCTTCACGCATGATTTGCTACGTGCGCCGTGTTTCCAGAGCCTCCTGCGGCCTCTGAGACGAGTTCTGGCATTCGTCCAGCAGGGCGCGCGCCTCTTGCCACACGGGATCCCCGCTCTGAAACACACGCGCGTCCCACTCGCACAGCCGCATCAGCACGTCCACAAGCCTCTCAGTACGGTCCAGAGACCTGTTGACGCCCTTCCGTACAGCGTCCTCGCAGTCCATCACAGGCATCTCCATCTCCTGTTCCTGGCGTTTGGGGGACGCCTCCCTTGCCAGTAGCGTCCCCCCGCCAGCCTTTCGTATCAGGTCACCACAGCGCTTCGCTTGATACTGCGAGTCACCACGGTGACGGCGTCGTGGTTCTCCTTGTACGTCTCACAGCCTGCAATGACGGTCTGCCGATACTCAGTCTCCTTCCTGAGGGAAGAGAAAGGGGAGGACGCCGAAGCGCCCTCCCCATCGTCTCACCGCTGGACTGGTGCGAATGTCATTGCGGCCAGCCCATCGACCTCCACACGGTACGTTCCCCAGCCGTCGTCAATGCGCATCCGATAGCGCCTACCGAGGACGACCTGACACCAAGCGGCATACTGGTAGGCGGTCAACTTGGGATTGTCGCACCGCTCCAGCAGACCACCATCAGGCGCAGGCTCCAGGACCGTAGCGGCCGCACGCCGCCGCACAGGGACCTGAGTCTGACCCGATCCCCCAAACCGTACAGGTACGTTCACCGCTCCACCCTCCACAGATATCGCTCGGCCTCGACACGTCGTCTCGGCTCTTGTGCTCGCTCCCCTCCAGCACAAGCAATATACGCGCTTTCCCGCAAACTCGCCAGCCCCTTTCAAGCACTTTCTCGCAACTTTTTTTGCTACCCGCCACAAACCACCACCAATACACATGTTACGTCCCGCAACTTTTTTTCTGCCCCAACCGCCAAAACCCCCTAGTATACGTAAGGGATTATACCTTTCGCCTGGAGTGAAGAAGAAGTAGAGAACGAAGAACAACGGAAAAGAGGAAGGGGGGAAATGGATTTCGAGTCGAACCGACCGTTCCTGGTCGCGCCTGGAAGTCGGCAGCGCTGAGAGTCGTCGGCGCTGGCAGTCGGCGCTGTTTCGGTCCCTCGAAATCGGTCGGTGTGCTCAAGGGTTCGGTCGAGCACAGCCAGCAAAGTCGGTCAGACGGCCACCAGACGCCAGGTCGAGCGAGGGCGAGTCGAGGGTGAGAGGGGAAGGACGCCGAGAGGACCCGACCGCGAGGCAGGGTTGAACCACTCCCCCGGCCGATGCGAGCCGCTTCGTAATCACTTAGACCCGACCTTTTCCCCCGCGGGAATCCTGCTAAAAAATCTGAGTAGTGAAGATCTGAGGTATCCAATGCTCCCCGCTGTGTCGTTGTGTCAAACGCTGCGTATGTGTGGCGGAGTGTCCTGTAATCGGACATGTCAGAGAATCGTACAGATTTCACTTGACAGGCAGTTGGATTTGCGGTAGAGGGCGTAAATAGCATGAGGGTGCTTTGGCTTTCGCGGAGATGGTGAGAGGGTCATGGCTGGCACGAGCAGGCAGTTGAAGGAGTCGTTGAAGGAGTCTGGTCTTTGGCCGGAGTTCGTTCAGTACCGGCAGTCGTTGCGTGACGAGGGGATGTCGGGGGCACAGTCGCAGCGGCGTGCCGAGGAGAAGTTCCGCCTGCGTTTTTCTGGGGGAGCAGGGGCCCCAGGTTCCGCGAGAGCGGCGGATGGGGTCAGGGTGGGGGGTTCTCCTTTCGGGGGGGACCTCCCTGGACCCCGTGGTGGTGGGATGTTGGCGGTGCAGGAGGACTTTGCGGAGAAGCCGCCATCGACGTTGAGGGACGACATTCTGTGGGTGTACCAGAGTTTGGCGGTGACGGATGTGCTTCCTGGTGACGCACCGAGTTCGGGGGCCTGGGGGCTTTTGACGTGGGTTCGGCAGGCGAAGCAGAACCAGACGGAGTTTTTCAAGAGCCTGGTAAGCCGGCTGATTCCGAACCGGCAGGCGTTTGACCGGGCGGAGCAAGAGACTGATGACGTCCGAAACCTCACAAGTACGATTCAGAAACTCAGACGGGCTGCTGCTGACCCCGCACTATCATCTGGTGCCGAAGGGGTTTGAGGACAACCTGCGGTTCCGGAATGCGGTGCTGCGGGATGCTGGCCACGACCCCGACATGCGGCTCGATCTGCGGCGGATGTGTGCCGACGACGTGCTGTTCTACGTCAATGCGTTCGTGTGGACGTACAATCCGCGGCTTCCTTCCCCGATTGTTCCCTTCATCACCTACCCCTACCAGGATGAGGCGATTATGACTCTGCTCAAGGCGACAGGGATGGTCCCGGGGCACACTCCTCAGGATGTCTTTGTCGAGAAGAGCCGGGACATGGGCGGGTCCTGGATGTCGATCCTGGTGCATGAGTACCTGTGGCACTGGCGGGACATGCTGAGTTTCCTGTGGGTGTCTCGAAAGGAGGATCTGGTAGACAAGACGGACGACCCGAAGTCACTGATGTGGAAGTTGGATTTTCTGCTGAAGTGGTTGCCGCCGTTTTTGAGGCCCAACTATCAACGGAGCCGTCTCCATGCCAAGAATCTGGATTCGGGTTCGACTATCGACGGCGAAAGTACGACTGGCGACGTGGCTCGCGGTGACCGTCGTACGTCGATTCTGCTCGATGAGTTCGCATCGGTGGAAGAGGGGGAGAAAGTTCTCGCGGCCACCGCCGATGCCACTGACTGCCGGATGTTCAACTCCACACCCAAGGGAACGGGGACCGCCTTCTACACCGTCAAGATGACGGAGATCGAGTCGGTCACGATGCACTGGAAGCGGCATCCGAACAAGGGTGCCGGGCTGTACACGTCTGAGGATGGGCGATTGAAGGTCCTGGACCCCGTCTACGCATTCCCCACGGATTACAAGTTCATCCTGGACGGCAAGATCCGCTCTCCCTGGTACGACAGTGAGTGTAGGCGCCGCGCCTCCAAGTTGGAAATCGCCCAGGAACTGGACATCGACTACCATGCCTCGGGGAGCCAGTTCTACGATGCCGGCGTTCTGAAAGAGGCCGAAGCGGAACTCATTCGTCCTCCGCTGTTCGTCGGGGAGATCCAGTACACCGCGGATGCAGAACCAACCGGCTTGGTCGAGAAAGAAGGTGGCCGGCTGCGGGTGTGGGGGCTTCTGAACTCGCTGACCTCCAAGCCGGCGCAGGACCGTCGCTACGTGATGGGGAGTGATGTATCAGCCGGCTCGGACGCTTCGCCCTCCTGTGCCAGTATCGGGGACGTTCAGACCGGGGAGAAGGTGGTCGAGTTCGCTACCATCAACATGCCGCCCTACAGGTTCGCTGAGTTGTGCGTCGCCCTGGCCCGTTGGTACCGCACCCCTGTCGCTCCCTGCTTCATGGTCTGGGAAATGAACGGTCCTGGCGGGCCGTTCGGCAAGCGCGTTCTGGAACTCGGCTACACCGATGTCTACTACCGCCGGAGTTCGAGCGGGCGCCCTGCTTCGAGCCCCGGATGGCATGCCAATGCTGAGACCCGGCGCGAGTTGCACGAAAGCCACCGCCGGGCCCTGGCTGCAAAGACCTTCATCAACCGCAGCCGGCTCGCGAACGACGAAGCCGCTGAGTACATCTACACCATGACCGGGTCGGTCGAGCATGCGCGCTCTCGCTCAACGAGTGATCCGACGGGTGCCCGGGCCAATCACGGCGACCGATGCAAGGCAGATGCGCTGTGCTGGCTCGGTTTTGAGGGCTCTGCGCCCGAAGAGAGCCCGGAGCCCGAGACGCCTGAACATTGTTTCGCTGCTCGTCAAGAAGCGGCGCGAAAAGCACGGAGGGCCAATCGAGAGGATGTCTGGTGACGGAGTCACGGTCGTCCAGTGCCCGAAGTGCGGAATGGAGCATGAGGTTGTCTTGCCTCCTGACGACCAGGAACTGTCGGTGTGGTGCCCCTGTGGGACCTATTTCTGCGTGTACGCAGATGGGACGGTGACACGTGGCCATTGACGATCGGACACTCAAGAAACTCCGCGATGCAATGGAGCACAGTTACAAGTCGCTGGGTACGTTCAGGAAGAACCGCCGGGATGCCCTGAAGGAGTACGTGGGAAGCCACTACTCGGACAACGGAGCCGACGACAAGGTTCCTTTCAATCTGCTCGAGTTGACGACCGGAATCTACGTCAGGCACTTGCTGGGCGGCACTCCTCGGGTCTTGATTACAACGCCTCACTTGGCGCTCCGGCCAATGGCATACAACTTCGGGCAGGCCCTCAACCGCTTGGCCCAGCAGATCCACCTTGCCAATACCTTTCGCTCTGTGGCGAAGCGGGCAATCTTCTCCTGGGGGTTGGTCAAGGTCGGGCTGGGCGCGTACGGCATGCTCCCGGACGGCGGCATTGGCGACGAGATCGGCCGGCCCTTCTGTGACGTCATCGACCTGGACGATTGGGTCCACGACATGACAGCCAAGGACTGGGACCACATGGCCTTCTGCGGGCACAGGTACCGCATCCCGTACGAGGACTTCATGGCAAGCAGCCTGTACAAGAACAAGGATGCGATCAAACCGAGTGAACGGAGTTCGGTAGACAATCAGACCGGGGATGAGCGAACCGAAGCCATTTCGAGGGACATGCCGAGCATCCCGGACCTTGGGGAGTTCGAGCCCCACATTGAGTTCTTCGATATGTGGCTCCCGCGCACAGGCCAGGTTTTGACCCTGCCAGTCCAGCAAAAGGACGTTGTTGCCCGAGAAGTTGAGTGGGAAGGCCCTGAAAGCGGGCCTTACAAGCGCCTCGGATACTGTGAAGTCGAAGGACAGATCCTTCCCCTGCCTCCAGTGGCCCTGTGGCGGGACATGCATCAACTTGCCAACGGCCTGTGGCGGAAACTGGAGCGGCAAGCAATACGCCAGAAGAAGATCCTCGGCTTCGACCCGGCAGGTGTGTCCGACGCCAAGAACATCGTCAACGCCAATGACGGTGACGCCGTCAAGATGAACGCGAACAACAGCAAGGAGTTCAGTTTCGGCGGCATCGACAACGGCAACCTTGCCTTTCTCATGTCCGCCGTCGATCAGTTCAGTTGGCTTGTTGGCAACCTTGATGCTCTCGGTGGGCTGGGCCCTCAGGCTGAGACCTTGGGCCAGGAGCGGATCATCAAAAGCAGCGCCAACGAGCGCGTTCAGGACATGGAACGGGCCACTCAGGAGTTTGTGGTAGACGTGTTCAGAGACCTAGGCCTCTACCTCTGGACCGACCCCTTCATCGAGATACCCTTTACCAAACGCATCCCGGGAACCGAACTCGAACTCGAGAGACTGTGGACTCCCGATCTCCGAGAAGGGGACTTTCTCGACTACAACTTCGAGTTGCACCCGTACTCCATGCAGGCATCGACGCCGGGGGACAAACTCAACCTTGTCCTGCAGATCTTCCAGCAGGTCATTGTGCCAAGCATGCCGGTGATGCAGCAGCAGGGCATCGGTGTAGATTTCGAGGGTCTGTTCCGGCTCATCGGACGCTACGCCGACCTGCCGGAGATCGAGGAAGTGCTTCTCGCGAACCAGCCTGTCGTTGCTCCCGAGGGCCCGATCAATCCGCGGAACATCCGGCCGGGAACCACCCGACGTGAGAACGTACGAATCAATGCCCCTGCCGGAACGCGGCGGGGTCGAAGTGCGGCGCTGATGCAGACGCTGCTGGGCGCCGGCGTCCAGAACGCTGAGATGGCCCCACTTCTACGAACGGGAAGGTAGGCCACGCACTATGACGAAACGGCGAGATGATGGGATGTTGGATGTCTGCAAGCAGAAGTTCGTAACCATTGAGAGCGGCCTCTTGAGGCACTCCAAACGCCTGTATGCGATCTGGGCGACGATCATCGGCTTGGTGCTTGCCGGCGTTGCAGCCCTCCATGCCGTCGCTGAGTCTCGCCTGAGCATTGTCGTCTTCGGTGAGCATCAAGTGCGCATGGAAAAGGCTCTCGAGGCTGCGACCGAGACGCATGATGCCGTAATCCGTATCGAGACGAAACTGGAAGCCATTGAGAAGACTCTGAACCACGAGGGCAACTAAGGTGCCGACCTACTGTTACAGAGCGGGTGACATAATCTACCACGTGCCCATGTCCTACAAGGAGATGAAGCGCCTGCAGAAGAAGGATGGCACGATTGTCTTGACGGTGAAGGACAAGAAAGTCATCGGCCGCCGTGACTATCCAGCCGAGCACATTCCCCGCAAATCGACTGGCGACGGCGCCTGGCCCATCCACTCTGAGGCCGCTGCGGTCAATCCTGAGGATATTCCGCGGGCGATGGCTGATGCCCGCAGACATGGCGTGCCAACGACCTTTGACCGAGAGGGCCGTCCGATACTGCGGAGTCGCGCCCATCGGAAAGCATACTTGCAGTACCGCGGGTTCTTCGACCGAGATGCCGGCTATGGAGACGCGGCGCGGCGGACTCCTGAACCCGAGCCGAAGAAGCGGTCACGAAGAAGGCGCGAGCGTACGATGGTGGACCTTGGTGGACATGGGAGGTTGAGATGATCAATCCGCTGCTCTTGGTACCGTTCTTGTGCGCGTTGCTCGGACTCGTTCTGCGTTCGGAAGAGGACCCCGACGCCGATGATTCTCAGCCGCAGGATGACGCTGAGGAAAGCGAACGGCCCGAGGACGTGTACAACATCGAGCCGCCTGAGGATGAGGAAATCTCTGACGGCGGCGAACAGGAAGCATCCGGCGATGATACTTCCGCCGGCGACGACCAGGCCGACGAATCTGCCGACGACCTTTCCGGCTTCGATGAGGCCTTGGTCACACAGGCCCGAGAGATGGGTTTCGTTGATTCCGAAATCCGGGACTTCGGGTCTGACGCTGCCCTTCAGCGGACCCTCGGTCTGCTCCGCGGTCGCGCAGAGTCTGCGTCTGATACAGCGGGCGACGACACTGCCGGCGATCTTCTTGGAGGCGCAGGCCAGGGGGAGAAAGAAGGGCCGGGGCCGGAAGGCGAACTCGAGGACTTCGTTCCTTTCGAGGTTGGCCTGTCCGAAGAGACCTATGACCCCGAACTCGTCAAGGTGGTCAAAGGACTGAGCGACCACAACGGAAGTCAGATCCAACGTCTCACTCAGCAGGTTGGCGCTCTTGCCAATGAGTTGAGGATGCGAGACGCGGTGAGTTTCGAGCATTGGTTCGACTCGGAACTGGAGACGCTTCCTGACGACTTCAAGAGCATTGTGGGCGAAGGCCCCGGCGTTGAACTGGGCAAAGACAGCCAGGAGTACAAGAACCGCATCAAGGTCGTGGACCAGATGAACACCATTGACCGCGGTCGTGAAGCCAGCGGACTCCCAGAGTTGCCACAGAGGGAGGTCTTCCGCCAAGCAATCCGGGCTGTTTTTGGTGACAAACAAGTGGAGTTTGCGAAGAGCGAAGTTCGCAGGCAGGCTCGCCGTCGAAAGGGACAGATCGTCTCGCGGCCCACGGCTCGTCACGGCAAGAACATTACAAGCGCGCGTGACCGGGCCATTGACTACGCCGAGCGGCGATCAGCCGAGTTGGGAATCCCAGCCGGCGCAGAACCCGATGAAGAGTTCTGACTGTCTCTTCGCCGTTAGGAGAGACAGACAATGGCCGTCCTGACTGCTGAAGAGATCCTCGATCTCGTAAAGGGGACTCTCAAAGAGTTGGGGAGGCTCAGGTTCCAGCAAATCGCCCAGAACCTCACCGAGTACGAGGTCATGTCCAAGTGGATGAAGAAGGACAGGGTGATGTTCGACAGCGGCATCGGGATCCAGCGGACCCTGATGACCAAACTGCCGGGCGCTGCAAGGCACGTGGGCCTCTACGAAGAGGATTCGGTCAACGTGGTTGACCTCCTCGAGCAGTTGAGTGTGCCGTGGAAGCATGCGACCACCAACTGGGCGTACGAGTACCGCGAGGGTCTGATGAACCGGGGCAAGGCCCTGGTCGTGAAGGTCCTCGAACCCCGCCGTGCCGGGGCCATGATCGACCTGGTTGAGGAACTGGAGGACAAGGCGTTTGACACGCCCGATGCTTCCAGCGACGTGGACCCGTTCGGCCTAGCCTACTGGTTGACCAAGAACTCCTCAACGGGGTTCAACGGTGGCCATCCGAGTGGCTTCTCGGACGTGGGTGGTATCGACACGTCGGTTACCACCAAGTTCAAGAACTACACCTTCACGTACAGCGATGTCACAAAGGCCGACCTGGTCAAGTCCCTGAGGACTGCCCATCGGAAGATCAGGTTCCGTTCGCCTGTGACGGTCAGGGACTTCCGCGGCCGGCTCGGTGA
>Ga0180438_10010257_pt1 | contig 11517 bp, 10 predicted proteins | sample SS_ome_12_FD_132455 | JGI IMG/M metagenome (GOLD analysis project Ga0180438, IMG submission 132455) | Hypersaline lake sediment archaeal communities from the Salton Sea, California, USA - SS_3_D_2 metaG | ecosystem: Environmental > Aquatic > Non-marine Saline and Alkaline > Hypersaline >...
CGAGAATGCGGCGCTCAAGCGAATCCTCCGCCTCGTACCCAAGATCAGCTGGAGCAACATCTCCGTGCTCCTCCGGGGGGAGACGGGAACGGGCAAGCAGCTGTTGGCCGAGGCCATTCACGCGGCAAGCGATCGCTGCGATCGGCCCTTCGTGACCGTCAGCTGCGCCGCGCTGCCCGAGGGGCTCCTGGAAACCGAGCTGTTCGGCCACCTGCGGGGCTCGTTCACCGGGGCGCTCCGAGACAAGCCGGGGCTGATCGAAGAGGCCGACGGCGGCACGCTCTTCCTGGACGAGATCGAGAAGGCCAGCGTGGTCGTTCAGGGCAAGCTGCTCCACGTCCTCGACACCGGCGAAATGCGTCCCGTGGGATCGACGAAGGTCCGCGCCGTGGACATCCGCGTCATCTGCGCCACGAGCAAGATGGATCTCGAGACCGAAATCAAAGAAGGACGGTTCCTCGGCGACCTCTTCTACCGACTGAACGACATCCTGCTGACCCTCCCGCCGCTCAGGGAGCGCAGGGAGGATATCCCGGTCCTCGCGCGGCACTTCCTGGGGGTCTACGCCGCCAAGTTCGGCAGGAGGATCCCGGAGATCGCCCCCGCAAGCCTGGAGATCCTGTCGCGGTACGCCTGGCCGGGGAATGTGCGGGAGTTGGAGAAGGCCGTCAAGCTGGCCGTGGTGCTGGCCGACGACGGCGGCATGATCCTGCCTGAGCACCTCCCGAGGGAAGTCGCCAGGGGCTCGGCCGCGCGCGCGGTGCCGAAGGACGGCGGAAGAGGTCTTCGGGATGTGGTCGAATCGGTAGAGCGCGACGAGATCGTCAACGCCCTCGAGGCGTGCGGGGGGAACAAGAGCGAAGCGGCCAGGATGCTGGGGATCACGCGCAAGGGCTTGGCGAACAAGATCCGGAGATACCACATCGATACCCCCTAGCGCTCGAACCTGAGTGCAGAGTGTTGAAGGGGCGACCCATCGGGTCGCCCCTCCTTTCGCGCTTGGTCAAGGCGAGGGTAGTGTCGGAGGGCGCGCTTGACACTCCCGCAAAGGGCTGCTAGGTTTCGGCTGACCGGAGCTTGCGCGTAGGCTCCGGCACTTGCTATCGGAAGGGACGCGATGGAAGGTGCGCAATACCGCGGGTCGCAGCCCGTGTCGGCCGGTTGGGGCTGGCTGTTTCCGGCCCTGTGGGTGGGCCTCATCCTAGTGGCCTCGTCGATCCCGGACATCTCGACGCCCAGGGGGTTCGCCGCCCGGGACAAGATCATCCACATCTCCGAGTACGGCGTGCTGGCGGTGCTGGTGGCCGTGGCCCTGAGGGAGGGGTTTCGCTGGCGGCGGTCGACCTGCGCATGGATAGCGTTTGCGATCTCGTTGGCCGTCGGGGCCCTCGACGAAGCCTACCAGTGCACGGTCGGCGGGCGGGAGGCGGACCTCTGGGATTTTCTCGCCGACGGGGTCGGCGCCGCCGTGGGTCAGGTGTTCCTGCTCGTCGGGCGCGTACGGGGGAGCCGGACGTGAAGTACCGAGCCATGAGGGGAACCCGGGACATTCTCCCCGGGGAGACCGAGCGCTGGAGAGAAGCCGAGCGGGTCTTCTCGCGGGCCGCGTCGAGCTACGGATGTCGAGAGATCCGGGTCCCCATCTTCGAGGCCACGGACCTCTTCGAGCGCGGCATCGGGGAGGCGACCGACATCGTCCAGAAGGAGATGTACACCTTCCTGGACCGCAAGGGTCGCAGTCTGACGCTCCGTCCCGAGGGAACCGCCTCGGTCGTGCGCGCATACCTGGAGCACAACCTCGGCCGCGGGGCGAACGTGGTGAGGCTCTTCTACACGGGCCCCATGTTCCGGTACGACCGGCCGGGCGCCGGCCGGTACCGCCAGTTCCACCAGGTGGGCGTCGAGTTCCTCGGCTCCCCGGCGCCGGAGGCGGACGTCGAGACCCTCGAGATCCTGATCGGATTCCTCCGGGGCGTCGGCCTTCGGCGGCTCGAGACCCGGATCAACAGCCTGGGGTGCGGCGAGTGCCGTCCCGGGTACCGCACGCACCTCGGAGAGGCCTTGAAGGGCATGCGGTCGTCGCTCTGCGAGGACTGTCTCTCGCGGGTCGAGCGCAACCCCCTGCGCGTTCTGGATTGCAAGCAGGAGGGCTGTCGGGCGCTGTTCGGGGGGCTGCCCGTGATGGTCGAGCATCTCTGCGCCGCGTGCCGGGCGCACATGGACCGCGTGGAGGAGATCCTGAAACAAATCGGGATCGCCTACGTCGTCGATCCCCTGCTGGTCCGCGGTCTGGACTACTACACGCGGACCACCTACGAGGTCCACCACGCCGGGTTGGGCTCGCAGTCGGCTCTGGGGGGAGGGGGACGGTACGACGGCCTGGTCGAGCAGATGGGAGGTCCCCCCACGCCCGCAGTGGGCTTCTCGGCCGGGTTGGAGCGGGTGCTTCTCTCCCTCGAGGAGGAGGGCGTGTCTCTGGCCCCTCCGCGTGGGCCGGACGTGTTTCTGGCCGCGGCGGACGACGCGGGGGTCCGCGAGAGCCTGCGCCTGGCGCACGATCTGCGACCCGATCTCGAAGTCGAGAGGGACTACCAGCGCAGGAATCTGAAGAGTCAGCTGAAGAGCGCGTCCGACAGGGGGGCCCGGTTCGTTGTCATCCTGGGAGAGCGCGAGGTCGCCCAGCGGACGGCGGCCGTCAAGGACATGGGCGCCGGCACGCAGGTCGAGGTGCCGCTGGACGGGCTCAGAGAGTGGTTGACGGAACGGGCGTCGGGCGGTTCGGGGGCGAAACCCCGATGCGGCCCCGGCGGGGATCCGGGGCAGGCCGGGTCTTGAGGAGGCGGACTTGGAGGACATCCGGCATTTCAGGCGGACGCATACGTGCGGCGCCCTCGGGCGCGACGACGTGGGCCGGGACGTGGTGCTGGCCGGCTGGCTGCATCGGCTGCGCACCCACGGCGGGGTGAACTTCCTGGACCTCAGGGACCGCTACGGCATGACCCAGGTCGTGGTTCGGGACGAGGCCGTCCTCGACGGCCGGAGTGTGACGGGTCTTCGGGGTGAGTTCGTCCTCGCCGTGCGGGGCAAGGTCGGCGCCCGGCCCGAGGGCATGGTCAACCCCGGGATGGCCACCGGCGAGGTGGAAGTCGTCGCCGAGGAAGTCGCGGTTCTCAACGAATCGTCCGTGCCGCCCTTCGTGATCGAGGACGAGACCAACGCCAACGAGGACCTGCGGCTCAAGTACCGGTACCTGGACCTCCGTCGCCCCCCGATGTGCGAGAACATCGTCCTCCGTCACCGCGTCTCCCTGGCCGTGCGGGCGCATCTCAACGGCGAAGGCTTCCTCGAGATCGAGACTCCGACGCTCGTCAAACAGACGCCCGAGGGCGCGCGGGATTTCCTGGTGCCGTCCCGACTGCAACCGGGCAAGTTCTACGCGCTGCCCCAGTCGCCCCAGCTGTACAAGCAGCTGCTCATGATCTCGGGATTCGACCGCTACTACCAGCTGGCCCACTGCCTCCGGGACGAGGATCTCAGGGCCGACCGCCAGCCGGAGCACACGCAGGTCGACATCGAGATGAGCTTCGTCGCCGAAGAGGACGTCTTTGCGCTGGGCGAGAGGTTGATGGCCCACGTGTTCGACACGGTCCTCGGTCGGACCCTGGACGTTCCGTTTCCCAGGTTGTCCTACCGGGAGGCCATCGACCGGTACGGTACGGACAAACCGGACCTCCGGTTCGGACTGGAGATCGTCGACGTGGCTCGGTGTCTGGAGACCTCGACGTTGAAGATTTTTCAGGACGCCGGGGCCGCCGGGAACGCCGTGTGCGCCATCCGGGTGCCCGGGGGAGGGCGGTGGTCCCGGAAGGAGATCGATGCCCTGGGACCCGTCGTCGAGAAGGCCGGCGGGAAGGGGATCCTGTGGACGAAGGTGGGCGCCGAAGGACCCGAGGGCGGCGTGGCCAAGCACCTGGACGGGGCGTGCGTGGAGAAGCTCGGCGAGTGCCTGGGCCTGGCCGAGTCGGACCTGGTCGTCTTCGTGGCCGACAAGCCGGGCAGGGCGCACATGCTCCTGGGAGCGCTCAGGCAGCCCCTCGCGCGCAAGCTCGACCTTATTCATCCGGACGAGGACGCGTTTGTGTGGATCACCGAGTTCCCGCTGTTCGAGTGGTCGGAGGAGGAACAGAAGTGGGAGCCCACGCACCACATGTTCTCGATGCCGCGGGCGGAGGACCTGCCGTTCCTGGAGAGCGATCCGGGTCGGGTCCGGGGCCAGGTCTACGATCTGGTGTACAACGGGACCGAGCTCGGTTCGGGCAGTATCCGGGTGCACGTGCGCAGCCTGCAGGAGAAAATCATGAAGCGGGTGGGCTTTCCTGCCGAACTCGCGGAGGAGAGGTTCGGGTTTCTTCTGGAGGCGATGGAGTACGGCGCGCCTCCGCACGGGGGTATTGCACTCGGGCTCGACCGGCTTGTGATGCTGATGGCCGGCCGGGAGTCGATCCGTGACGTGATCGCGTTTCCCAAGACGACCACCGGCGGTTCCCTGGTCGACGGGTGCCCCTCGGTGATTCCTGAGAAGGACCTGCAGGATCTGGGCCTGCGCTACTCGGGTAAGAAACCCGGATTTTCGCCTTGACAGCCGTCGAATGGGTCTGCTAGGTTGTCGCAGTTAGCTTCCGGAATATCATGCGGGTAGGTTAGCGGTACCGATGACAAACGAAGGGGGTGGTGACGGATGTTCTATCCGAACAACCCGAGAATCATCCTGGTTCTCGCGCTGGTGGCTGTCGGGCTGCTGGTGGGCTGCGCCAAACCGCCTGAGCCCTGCACCGTGGACTGCGCGCAGGTGAAGGCCGCGCAGGACAACGTCGCGAAGATGAAGGGCGATCTCGACTCGGCCAAGGCAGATGTCGCGGAACTGGAGCGGGAGCTCAAGGCGAAGAGGGCAGAGGTTCGCAGGCTCGAGGAACAGAAGGCGGAACTCGAGGCGCTCAAGTCCAAAGTGGAGGGAGACCGCCCTCCCCGTCGCTAGCGGTCTCTGTCCGATGCGGGGTGACGGACAGGTCGGAACGGGAGACGTGCTAGGCTTCGGAAAGGAGATGACGCGGCGATGAGAGCGAGAGCAACCTGGACTGCCCTTCTGGTCCTGGGCATGCTGGTGGCCTGGTCGGGCTCGACGCTCGCCCAGTGCGACGTAAGCAAGGGCGAGTTCTTGACCGAGGAGGAGTACTGCAAGCTCAAGAAAGAGGCGGCCATGCAATACTGCTCGGCCCTGGAGGGCGAGCTATCCGCCCGGAAGGCGGAAGCCGACCGACTCCGGGGAGACGTGGAGGCCGAGCGGAACAAGGCCAACCGTCTGCGCAGAGAGGTAAGGGATCTGGATTCCCAGCTCGCCGAGATGAAGAGCATGGTGGCCATGATGGAGCGGGAGTACGGTCCCTATCGGAACAAGGAGTTCGAACATCGGGTCATCAAAGGCGAGTACCTGTCCTTGATCGCGGAGTACGATCGCGTCTACGGGGACGCCATGAAGTGGCCGCGGCTCTACCGGGCCAACCGGGACCAGATCGAGGACCCGAACCTGATCTACCCGGATCAGATGCTCAAGGTACCCCACGGCTACCCGAACTGGCACCTCGTGGTGGAGGGTGAGTTCCTTAGCAAGATCGCCAACTACTGGGAGATCTACAACGACGGAAGGGAATGGCCCCGGATCTACGAGGCGAACCGGGATCAGATCAAGGATCCCGACCTCGTCTATCCAGACCAGGTTCTGACCATTCCCAGGTAGCCGGCGGCCCCGGTCGCAGGGTAGGTCGGGCGGCAGCCTGAGAGGTTTGGTATTCTCGTACCCGGAGCTCTTGGCTTCTGGGATTGCCCAGAGCCAAGAGCTTTGCTTTTGTGGGGAGATTCCGATGGCCGAGGAGCAGACCCGGGAGTGGATCGAGCTCGGGAATCTGGAGCCGCTGGCCCTGTTCGGCGCGGGCGACGCCAACCTCAGGGTCCTGAGGGAGCAATTCCCGGTGAAGGTCGTGGCCCGCGGCGATCGCATCCTGCTGGAGGGCCCCGCCGAGGTCACGCGGCGGATGAAGAAGCTGCTGACCGGTCTCGTGGGCCAGGCGCGCCAGGGAAGAGTGCTCACACCGGAGGACGTGCGGTACGCAATCGAGCAGACCCGCGGGGGCAGACGAACCCCCGTGGAGAACGACGCGCTCGAGCTGGAATGTCCGAGGAAGACCGTGCGCGCGAAGACGCCGGGACAGGCCCGCTACATCGGGGCGATGATGGAGCACGACGTGGTGTTCGCCATCGGCCCGGCGGGCACGGGGAAGACGTACCTGGGAATGGCGGCCGCTGTGGCCGCGCTCAGACGGCGTCAGGTGGATCGGATTCTCCTGGTCCGTCCGGCGGTGGAGGCGGGGGAGTCGCTCGGTTTCCTGCCGGGAGATTTCCAGGAGAAGATCGACCCCTATCTCAAGCCGCTCTACGACGCGCTCTACGAGATGATGTCTGCGGACCAGATCCGGCGGGCGCTCGATATGGGCGTCATCGAGGTGGCCCCTCTGGCCTACATGCGCGGACGAACCCTGAACAACGCGCTGGTCGTGCTGGACGAGGCGCAGAACACGACTCTGGGTCAGTTGAAGATGTTCCTGACCCGGCTGGGGTTCAACTCGAAGGCCGTGATCACGGGGGACGTGACCCAGATCGACCTGGTGCCCAAGGAGAGCTCGGGCCTGGTCCTGGTCCAGCCGATCCTGGCCGAGATCGCCGACATCGTCTTCATCCGCATGACCGAGAAGGACGTCGTCCGCCACCCCCTGGTGCAGAAGATCATCCAGGCCTTCGAGAAGCACTCGGACCGTGGGGCGAAGGCCGACGGAGAGGAGCCACCGGAGACCGGGACTCAGCCCGGGTGATGCCCGAACGCGCATTCTCCGCACGCGCATCGTCCAGGAAGAGCGATGGAAGGGTAGAGGGCAAGCAAGCGGCATCCCGATGCGGGTATCATTATCAGAGGGACGCGGCGCCGTCGGTTGCGGTCGATGGTTGACCGGCTGACCGTCCGGCCGGGCGGGAGGATCCCACATCGCAAGACCTGCGCCCGGAGTGGGCTGCGTCCCACACACATTCCTTCATCCAGGAGAGTCGGGCCTTGGAAATCCTGGCCCGTTCGTCCGTGGCAAGGCCGGGACTGTCTCTCGAGCGGGTCCGGCGACTGGCGCGTGAGGTGCTCGGGGCGGAGACCATCCGGGGCGCCGGGGGCCGAGACGCCGAGGTGGCCGTCCTGCTGGTGGGTCGGCGGGCCATGCGGACGCTGAACGAGCGCTACACGGGACGCCGGGGAAGCACCGATGTCCTGGCCTTCCGAATGGCCGGTGAGGCGTTCTCGGGACCAGTCCTCGGCGACGTCTACGTGTGTGTGGACGAGGCCCGCGCCCAGGCCCGGGTGTCCGGAGAACCGCAGAGGGTGGCGCTGGCCAGGCTTGTGATTCACGGTCTCCTGCATCTGGCGGGCTACGATCACACGCGCGGGGCCGCGGCGGCGAGAGTCATGGAGGCGCGGCAGGAGGCGTACCTGAATGCGTGGCGGAGGGGACGCAGGCTTCGTCCCCCCGGCGGGTGAGATGAGCATGGAATTCGAACTGCAGAGAACCTTCGACCAGATTGCGTCGGCCCTGGAGAGGGGACAGGTGGAGGTCGTCGAGGACGTCGTGAACGTCCTCCACCCGGCGGAACTCGTCGCCGTCCTTCACCACTTGGACCCCGAGGCGCGCCGACGCGTCCATGGTCTGCTCTCGCTGGAACCGCTCTCGGAGGTCCTGGCCGAAGCCGACGAGGGTCTGGCCCGCGAGATCCTCGAGACCCTGGACGATCGGAAGATCTCGAGGCTCGTCGAGATCCTGCCTTCCGACGAGGCCACCGACCTTGTGGGCCTGCTCCCCGAGGAGCGGGTAGGTCCGGTTCTGTCCCGGGCCGCACTGGAGGACTCCGAAGAGGTCCGGGACCTGCTCAAGTACGACGAGGAAACCGCCGGCGGGATCATGGAGATCGAGCTGCTCTCGGTCTCGGAGACCGCCCTGGTGGCCGAAGCGATCGACCTCATCCGCCGTGCCGTCGCGGAGGACCGCAAGGTGTTCTCCGTGTACGTGGTGGACGAGGGGGGCAGGCTGGTCGGGCAGCTGCCGCTCGAGCGCCTGCTGCTGGCCAAGCCCGTCCTGCCCGTGAGCGAGGTGCTGACGCCCGTGCTCAGCGTACCGACGGGGATGGACCAGGAGGAGGTGGCCCGGGTCGTCCGCAAGTACGACCTCACGGCGGTCCCCGTGGTGGATGAGGCCGGCGGCCTCGTCGGGCAGGTGACGGTGGATGACATCGTCGACGTGATCGGGGAGGAGGTCGACGAGGACTTCTCGAAGATCGCGGGGGCCGAGGGCGAGGACGTGCACGAGGATTCCGCCATCCGCGTCTCGGGCATCCGCCTCCCCTGGCTCATCGCAGGCCTGGCGGGAGGTCTCGTGACGGCCAGGATCATGAGCGTGTTCGAGGTGTCGCTGGCCGCCATGATCTCGATCGCGTTCTTCCTGCCGGTGATGACGGCCATGGCGGGCAACGCGGCCATCCAGTCGTCGGCCATCGTCATCCGAGGTCTGGCCACGGGAGAGATCGGCCTGTTCGGACTCCGTCGGCGACTGCTCAAGGAGCTCCGCGTATCGCTCATCACGGGCTTCGTGTGCGGGAGCATCGTGGGTGTGACGACCATCCTGTGGCGGGAGGACGCGTGGCTGGGTCTTCTCCTTGGGTTGTCCATGCTGGGTGTGATTCTGGTGGCCACCACGGTGGGCGCCCTGATTCCGCTCCTGCTCAAGCGGTTGAGAATCGACCCGGCCACCGCCATGGGTCCTATCGTGACCACCTGGAACGACATCACCAGCGTTGTCATCTACCTTATGCTGGCCACGCTGTTCCTCCAGTGGCTGAGGTGAGGAAGGCCGATGCCCCTGGCCAAGACCGAAGGCGTCATCCTGAAGCGGATCCGGTTGGGGGAGACCAGCAAGATCCTGACCGTGCTCACCCCGGAGTACGGGAAGGTCCGGCTGGTGGCCAAGGGGGCCCGGAAACCGCGGCACCGGTTCGGCTCGAGCATGGAGCCGTTCATGGTGTGCGGCATCGTCTTCTACCACCGGGAGGGTCGGGACCTCCAGTTGCTCTCCCAGTGCGACACGCTCCAGGCCTTCCCCCAGTTCTCCGGGGATCTGGTGCGCCTGGCCTACGGTTCGGGCGTGCTCGAACTGGCCGATCGGGTCGTCTACGGGGCCGAATCGAGCGGCGACCTGTACGCCCTGGTCGTCGAGACCATCGGCCTGATGGCCGAGGCGGTTCGGGCGGACCTTCCTCTCTTCTGGTGGGTATACCAGTTGAAGACCGCGGAGCGGGTAGGGTATCTTCCCGAGCTCGGCCGGTGCGACCGGTGCGGCCGGCAAATCTCGGGCGGGCGGGTCCTGTTCTCGCCCGAGGCGGGGAGCGTGCGGTGCGCCAAGTGCGGGGGGGGCGGCGAGATGTCGGTGTCGGCCGGCAGCCTGCGGGCGCTCCAGTTCCTCTCGCAGGCGGATTGGGGTCGGGTCACGTCCCTCCGCGTGAGTCGAAGACAGGCCGGAGAGATAGAGAATCTGCTCGGGCGGTTCCTGGTCGGCCAGTTCGGGGAATCGCTGCGGATCAAGTCGCTCGGGATCCTGCGGTCGATCCCGAGAGAGAGAACTCAGGGAGCGAGAGGCTGTGGACTTTCAAACGCTGATCATGCGGTTGGAGGCGTTCTGGTCTGAGCAGGGGTGCGTGATCGGGCAGCCCTACAACTCCGAGGTGGGCGCCGGCACTTTCAACCCGGCGACCTTCCTGCGGTGTCTCGGGCCCGAACCCTGGCGGGTGGGGTACGTGGAACCTTCGAAGCGCCCGAAGGACGGCCGCTACGGCGAGAACCCAAACCGCGTCCAGCAGTTCTTTCAGTACCAAGTGATTCTGAAACCCTCACCGCCCGACATCGTTGACCTCTACTTCGAGAGCCTGCGGCGCATCGGTGTGGAGCCCAAGGCCCACGACCTTCGGCTGGTCGAGGACGACTGGGAGTCCCCCACCCTCGGAGCCTGGGGTCTCGGGTGGCAGGTGTGGCTCGACGGGATGGAGATCACTCAGTTCACGTACTTCCAGCAGGTGGGCCAGATCGACCTCGACCCGATCTCGGTCGAGATCACCTACGGCCTCGAGCGCCTCGCGATGCCGATCCAGGGGGTGGACGACATCTTCGGCATCCACTGGGGGGGTGGGGTAACCTGGGGGGACATCTACCGACAGAACGAGGTGGAGTTCTCGAAGTTCAACTTCGAAGAGGCGGACGTGGAGATGCACTTCCGGCTCTTCGGGATGTTCGAGAAGGAAGCGACGCGGCTCATCGAGCGCGGCCTGGTAGCACCCGGCTACGACGCCGTGCTCAAGTGTTCCCACATCTTCAACGTGCTCGAGGCGCGGGGGGCGATCTCGGTCACCGAGAGAACCGGGTACATCGGCCGGGTCAGAGCGCTGGCGCGGCGGGCGGCGCTGGCGTACCTGGCACAGCGGGAGGAGATGGGTTTCCCGCTCCTCGCGAGCCGGACCGCAACGGACGACGGCTAGGTAGTGGCACACCCGGCCGGTGCCGGACGGACGGCGGTTCGTGCGGGACCATAGGGTCGAACCGAAACGGATGACGATCGCACGTGGAGGAGAAAGCGTGGCCAAGGATCTGATCCTCGAAGTCGGAACCGAAGAGATCCCCGCCAGCTACATCCCGCCGGCCTTGGCACAGCTCGGTCGGGAAACCTCGGAGGTCCTGGCTAAGGGGCGGCTGTCCTACCGGAATCTGTGGACCGGCGGGACCCCTCGCCGCCTGGTGCTTCGACTCGAGGGAGTCGCCGAGCGTCAGGAGGACGTGTCGGTGGAGGTCGTGGGACCTCCCAAGGCGAAGGCCTTCGACGCCGAAGGCCGGCCGACCCAGGCCGGCCTGGGGTTCGCCAAGAGCCAGGGTGTGAGCGTCGATGCGCTCCAGATCAAACGACTGCCGAAGGGGGAGTACGTGGCGGTGGTCGCCGAGCACCGGGGCCGGCCGGCCGGCGAGATCCTGAGCGGGGTCCTGCCCGAGCGGGTCATGAACTTGGAGTTTCCTCGGTCGATGCGCTGGCGGGCCGAGCCCTTCCGATTCGCACGGCCCATCCGCTGGGTCCTGGCCATTCTGGGCGACGAGGTCCTTCCGCTGGAATTGGCCGGCCTCCGGGCCGACCGCGTGACCTACGGCCATCGGTTTCTCTCGGCCGGGCCCATGCGCATCGAGAATCCCCGGTCCTACGCCGGTGTCCTGGAGGAGGCGTTCGTCGTGGTCGATCCGGACGTGCGCCGCGGCCGGATCGTCGACGAGATCAACCGTCTGGCCCGCGAGAAGGGCGGGCGCGTGCACTCCGACGAGGAGTTGCTGGCCGAGGTCGTTCA
>Ga0180438_10010259_pt1 | contig 11516 bp, 8 predicted proteins | sample SS_ome_12_FD_132455 | JGI IMG/M metagenome (GOLD analysis project Ga0180438, IMG submission 132455) | Hypersaline lake sediment archaeal communities from the Salton Sea, California, USA - SS_3_D_2 metaG | ecosystem: Environmental > Aquatic > Non-marine Saline and Alkaline > Hypersaline >...
CAGGCAGGCTAGCACGGTCCAATGATCCTCAGTGTCGCGCCCGATGGACAACGCGCGTTGGTAGCACGCCATTGCCTCGCGATGTGCACCGAGCGTATAGGCCACCTCACCCAGGTTGCTCAACGCAATCGCCTGTCCTCTCTGGTCACCGATCTTGCGGCAGATTTCGAGACTCTCTTGGTAATATCCCCGAGCTTTTTGATATTCCTCGAGGGTGTGCAGTGCAGTGCCCAGGTTATTGAGGTGAATGGCGGCGTTGAATTGGTCGCCAAGCTCACGGCTCAAGGCCAGGCACTCCTCAAACACGGTCTGTGCCGTGGCATAGTCTCCCCGGTGACAGGCAACGTCACCCAGCACGTTCAGGGGGAGCATGACAAGGCGCTGGTTGCCGCTTTCGCGAGCGATGGCCAGGCTTTCTTCAAGGAGTGCCTTCGCCTGGTCAACGTCGCCAGCTCGATAGCGAACCAGGCCCAATAGGTGAAGCGACCGGGCGATGCCCCAGCTATCCTCGGCCCGTCTGGACAGAACCAGGCTCCTCTGAGCGAGTTGCTCCGCCTCTTCATATCCGCCCTGACTGCGCATCACGTCAGCCAGGCTGAGTAGGCAAAACACTTGCTCGGTGGGGCTCTGCAGGTGCTCAAAGATCCTCAGACTTCTCTCCAAGGAAGTTCTGGCTTGCTCATAGCGACCCACGCGACGGCAGAGCGCCCCTTGACGAGACATGACTTGGCCAAAGACACCTATCTGTTCTGGGTGCTCGTCCCACCTTTCTACTGCCAGCGCAAAAACATCAATGCCCTCCTGAAAGCGGCACTGCACCATGTAGAAATGGTAGAGACTGTCCAGGGCCTGTTCGATCAGATCCGCATCACCCCGTGCCACGGCCAATTCCCACGCCTGGCGCGCGTTTTCGATCTCCAGGGCGATCTCCAGGAGGGCCTGTTTCTGCCCCGCACCCTTCAAACGCGCCTCTTGTTGCCCCAGAAACGAGGCAAAGTAACGGGCGTGGCGTCGCTGTGTCTCTTCGAACTCTTGTGGATTGGCCTGAAGCTTGTGGGCGGCATACTGCCTGAGCAGGCCGTGCATATCATACCGGTCGGATGAGACACGGCGGATCAGGGATTTGTCCAGCAGATCCGACAACAAGGATGCGGATGCTCCCGCCACTAGGGCGGCAGCATCTCCCCGGAATCCTCCCCGAAAGACGGACAGCCGGGCGACAAGCGCTCTTTCCACGTCTGACAGTAACTGCCACGAGTGTTCAAACGTCGCCCGCACGCTCCTGTGTCGTTCGGGCACGTCGCGTAAGCGGGTCGTCAGAACGTCGAGGTTCTGTTCGATCTCCAGGGCGATTTCCTCGCAGGGGCGCGCTCGCACCCAGGCCGCGGCTAACTCCACCCCCAGCGGCATTCCCTCCACCAACTGGCAGATACGGACTACGTAGGGCATATCCGCTTCCCCAATCGCGAAGCGGCGGTCAGCCCGCCGCGCACATTGGAGGAACATATCGATCGCGCTGTAGGATACCGATCCTACCGCTGCGTCATCCGGATATGCCAGCCCCTCGATCTCGCAAACCCATTCCTCCTGCAGGTTGAGCCTTTCCCTTGACGTGACCAGGAGGACTAGACCCGGTGCACGCCGGAGCATGTCCGTCAGCAACTTGCTTCCGTCCAAGAGATGCTCCAGGCTGTCCAGCACGAGCAGCATCTCCTTCTCGTGGAGATAGTTGAAAAGCTGCTCTTGGGGATCCTGGGTATTGTAGGGCGGGATTCCAAGGGCGCTTGTTATCGTAGGAACCAGGTGTTCTACCGAACTAATGGAGGCAAGAGAGGTGAAGGTGATGCCGTGTTCGAACGCTCCGATCTGGTCCGCGGCCGCCTGAAGCGCCAGGCGGGTTTTGCCGATGCCGCCAGGCCCCACGAGGGTCACCAGCCGGCAATCGGGGTAGGCCAGCAACTCGGCCAGCTCGCTCAATTCCTGTTCTCTGCCTACGAAGGGAGTAGAGGAGGGAGGTAGGTTGTATGCAGGTCTGGGAGTTCGAGAGGCGGCCTCCCCTGCTCGTATGTGTTCGTATAGCGCCGTCGTCTCAGCCGTGGGGCCGACACCCAACTCTTCAGCCAGCGCCTGGCGGGCCTTCTCGTACTGGGCCAGTGCAGCACTCCGTTGCCCATCAAGCGCCAACAAGTGCATCAAATGCCGGTGGACCTCCTCGCGCCAGGGCTCCTGCGCCACCTGTCGCCAGGCGTGTTCGCGCGCTTGGGCATAGTCGCCGCGCCTTTCGTGATAACTGGCCAGGTGGTCGAGCGCTTCTACTACCTGGCGCTGAAGCTGCTCCCGTTCGAGCAGCGCCCATTCTTCGAAGGCGCTGCTATCGCTCAGAAAGAACTGCTCCAAGAAACTCCCCCGGTACAACGCGGTCATCTGCTCCATCCGCCGTAGGCAGGGAAGGCACGATTCGAGACGTCGATGTCGATGCTGTCTGTTGGCGTCGCTCAGGGCGGTAAACGCCGCGACGTCGAGCCAGTGATCGCTATCGGGGTTGAACTGGACCGTCTGACGGGTGATCAGCAGGAACGGTTCCCTGTCTCGTTCGTCCTGATCGCCAATGGCCTGGCGCAGGTGGGAGATTGCCTGGCGGAGGCTCTGGCGAGCTCTGTGCTGGGGCTGGTCGGGCCACAGCAGCCCAGCCAGCGCGTCTCGCCGGTGGGGGTGGTCGGCTTCGACGGCCAGATAGGCCAACAGCGCCCGCACCTTATCGGTGGCAAAGTCTGTGACCGGCTCGCCCGCGAGGGTGATCTGTATAGACCCGAGCAATGAGATTGACAGGCATGTCATGTTTAGTCAGCGGATAGTGGGGGAAGATTATACCATTATTGAACCTGTAGGTAAAGGAAGCCACGCGTTTTGACGGTTTTTTGACGATGGATCGGTATAATGGTTCCTAACTTCATCAGTCACCGATTAGGGGCCGCTATGACAGGAGAACGACAGCGATACCGATCATACCTGTTGCGCCTGTGGCAGACCAGGGATGGTGAAAAGCATGTCTGGCGAGCCTCCCTGGAAAGCCCAGGCACCGGCCAGCGCCACGGGTTCGCCAGCCTGGAGGACTTGTTCACATTCTTGCAGGTTCAGGTTAGCCAGGTAGAGTCCCAGGACGAGCAGGACCTAGACCTCGACGTACGGGGTAGAAGGGGGAGTAGGTAGACAATCGAGTTTCTGAATGCGTGTGATGTGATATGTGATACGTCTGACTACGAGATAAGGAGGTTTTAATGAACCGCAGATTCTGGCAAATCGTTTTCGTTTCCTTGTTAACGCTTCTGTGGCTGGGTGCTGTCGTGGCTTTGGCCCAGGGACCATCCGTGCTGGTTCTGGACAGCCCACGCACCTCCCGTGGTGAAAGCTCGGAGGGTCACCTAATCGCTGCCCAAACACAGCTCACGCCCACCCGTTTTCTCACCGTCACTAGCACCAGCGATGAGGTGGGCAGCGTCAGCGAACGATGCAATCAGGTCGTCACTTGTACCCTGCGGCGGGCGATCAATGAGGTCCGGTACTATCAGTTTGACGATGAGACGTACCGCATCGCCTTCGATCTGGATATCAGTGACCCAGGCTACGACCCGGCAAACGGTATCTGGGTGATAGAGGTGGATAGCGACAACTCGGACATTAACTTTGCCTTTCGCGACTTTGGGACGTACGGCCACGTCCTTATTGACGGTACCACCCAACCCATCGGGCGTAGTCTCGGCATAGGACCCCGCATCGTCTTGCGCGGCGATAATCAGAAGGGAGCCCTGACCCTGACCGGTGGTGATAACATCATCCGTGGCCTGGCCTTCCAGGGCTTTGGGGACAGGATGGTGTCCGTCCCGGGCACAAGCAACAACCTGATCGAGGATAACTGGTTTGGCCTGACGATTACCGGTACCGAGATCTACCTCCGCGATCCCGAGGACCCTGGGAAGGGGAGTGGAGAGAGCGGGATCTATGTGCAGAGCGGGGGCGCCAACAACACCGTTCAGGACAATGTCCTGGCTGGCTTTGACCAGGGCGCGATCACTATGGACGGGGACGATAGCTATGTCCTCAGCAACACTGTCGGCACGCACGCTGATGGCACTGTCCCCACCGTGAGGCCGGAGCGCAAGTGCCGGCCCAACGCCCGCTACCACAACTGGTTCGCCGGAGCCGGAGTCCAAATCTACGGACACCGGAATCAGGTCGAAAACAACCGCATCGTGGGCATGCTTTACTACAGCGACGATCCTCTCAGCACCCCTGAAGAGGCGCTCTCTGTTACCGGCGACGACCATGTCGTGCGCGACAACACGATCGGCGTGGACGTGGCTGGCCAGCCCTTTGGCGTTTGCGGTGAGGGGATTCAGGTCGGCGGCAGTTTCGGCGGGCACTATGTCCAGGTTCTCACCAATACGGTGGTTGGCAGTCGGGGCGCAGCCGGTGTATTGGTCACCGGGGGCGAGTTCGGCTACGATCTCGACGCTGTGACCCGGCGAAACAACGTCATCAAAGACAGCGCCGTCGAAGCCTTTGCCTTTGGCGACACCCTACCATCGACTCTGAGGAGTTTTAACCCGGCTGCCGTCACTGCGATCAGTGGCACCATCGTGAGTGGCACCAGTGGCCTGGACAGCCCGTGCGCCGGATGTGTCGTCGAGCTCTTCCTGGACGAGATAGATACGGTCACAGAGACCCTCGAATCGCTGGACGTCGTCACCGCTGACGGAAGCGGCAATTGGGTTGCAGAACTGCCTCGCACTCTGGCCATCACCGAGGGCATCCGCACGGCCAGCACCACGAGCAGCGATGGCCAGATCGTTAATCCCAGTGAACCTGCTTACGTCTACCATGCGGGGATGACGACCAAGATCTCGGGCCTTTACGTACAGCAAGGCGCGCCGGAGCCGACCGAGCCCTCTGCTCCCGCGCTTGACCCGCCGCTGTCCATCCCGCCGGTCGCCTACGCGCCACCACCCATTCCCCCCACGACCTTTGCCAGCATCATCACCATCACCAGCGCCAGTGACCCCGACCAAAGCCAGAGCACGGCCTGCTCTGATGTTGATCCAGAGGAGTGCACACTGCGTCGCGCGCTGATCGAGGCGACAGACCTGGCTCAGGACCCTGGGAACTGTCCCATCCTGATCAGTTTCGACATCCCCACAACGTCGCTCCAATATGACGGTGCTGGTTCGTGGATCATTCAACTCTACGATACCTCTCAGCTCAACGCGCTCCCCACTCTGGGCAGCACCGACATCAGCAAGAGTGGCCAGGTGGTCATTGACGGCACCACTCAGCCCGACTATGAGGGCCTGCGTCCTGATCTTCCCCGCATCATCGTCCGGGGTGCAGACAGTAGCGAGAACGGCCTGGTGGTCAACGGCGAGGGCAACGTCATCCGGGGGCTGGTGTTCCAGGGATTCAAGGATATCCTGCACCTCAATCACGGCGGGAACGTGATCGAGGATAACTGGTTTGGCCTCACCGTGGATGGGCAGGGTGTCTACCTGCGCAATCCAGCCCAGCCCCAGGAGGGTGGCGGAGATGGTGGGATTGTCGTCACAGTAAAAGCGGACAATAACCTCATCCAGAACAACGTCTTCCTCGATATGAGCGGGGCGGCCATCAATCTCGAAGGCAGCAACGACAACTACATCCTATATAACTATGTCGGCACGCGGGCCAACGGCACTATTGACGTCGGCAGCGTGGCTCCAGGCAATATCTGCAACCCGGCGGCCGCGTCCGACAATTGGTTCGGTGGCGCGGGTATCAACGTCCGGGGCAGGCGGAACCAGGTCATCAGCAACACGTTCGTCGGATTGCTTGTCCAGGGAAGCGCCCTTCAGACCCCGCCGAACGCCATCACCATACCCGGCGGACAGTATCAGGACAACCTGGTTCAGCACAACCGGATTGGCCGTGATGCGACCGGTGCTGATGTGTGGACCTGTGGTCGTGGCGTGGAGTTGGAGTCGGCCAGGTACACGTACATTCTATCGAACACCATCGTTGGCACGCACCGGGAGGCCATCTACTTCCTCAGTGGGCTTATCCGCGTCAACGCCAACCAGATGCGGGCGAACATCATCTCCAATACCGTGGGGGCCATTGACTTTGGCGATCTCGTGCCCGAGGAGCTCCGGTTCTTCGAGCCGGGCCGGGTCACTGTCATCAGCGGCACCCAGGTGACGGGCACCGACGGCGACGACTGCCCCTACTGCTGGGTGGACGTTTACCTGGACGATAGCGACGATGACGTCGAAGCTCTGGCCTACCTAGGTTCCGACATCGCCGACGAGGACGGCAACTGGAGCCTGGAGTTGCCGGCGCCACTGGCCGAGGGTCAGGGCCTGCGCACCATCAGTACGATCCGCAACTATGGGGTCATTGAGTACTTTGAGGCGGGTACCAGCAGCAAACTCTCAGACCTATTCACTGACAAGCTCGAGGTTTACCTGCCGCTCGTACTGCGCAACTAGTGTGCGTAGGCGTACACCCTTCGGCATGTGCTCAAAAGGGATCGCCAGATCTTTGTCTGAAACGCTGGTTCTACCGCAGTAGGCCGCTCACGGCCGGGGTCTGGCGATCCCTGGCGAGCGCACAACCAGGGAGGGATTCTTGCCGAGCTGCACTGGTGATGTCGCCAGAGGAACGTTGCGTGCCAAGTCTAATGAACTCCAGGAGGATCTCCAATGAGCCGCAAACTGATACCCGTTGTCTCGTTCTTGGTTTTGGTACTGATCGCGCTGGCCTGTGGTGGAGGGGGTGCATCGACCGAGGATGAACCCACGACCCCTCCCAAGGCCCAGGCGACGGAGAAACCTGCCGCGCCGGAACCGACCTTACCTCCTGCCGGGCAGTCTGACTATGATACCGTCTTTCCCCTGCCGGACGACGTGCAGAACTTTGCGGGCGGAGGCGGGGAGGAGATGGTGAACTTCCAGACCAACCTCACCACGGAGGAGGTCATCGAATTCTACCGGCGGGCGTTCGCCGAACAGGATCTGGCTGAGTACGAGATCCTCACGGCGATTGAGGACGCAGGCTTCAGCATGGTCTTTACCGGCTGGCCGAACGGCAGAGAGCTCGTGATCCAGGGCGTGGACCTGGGCGGAAGTACCAACGTTAACATTCGTTTGGAGGAGGTTGTAAACTAGAAGGAGAAAGTGACGATGAAAACGGTCAGTATTCCCATCATGGATGGTAAGTATCGGGCACTGTTTCCCGAAAAGTGCGTCTACTGTGGCGCACCCAAAGAGGTGACGATGCGCCAGACCGTGAACGCTGGAACAAGGCGGCGCAGGCGATTTGTGACTGTTGACGTGCCATACTGCGCTGCACATGCCCGCGAATCCAAGCGGAACGCCAGGGTCCTGACGGTGGGATTCGTGACGGTCTTGCTCACGAGCTGCTGCGCGCTGTTTGGCATCACAACCAGCATCAATCGAACTCCGCCAACGTGGCTTCTGGTCTTCCTGGCGCTGGTCGCGTGCGGGCTGGCGTTCGCCGGGAGGGAGCTGTTTCGCAACGTGTTGTCACGATCGGTCGAATCTATGGCCGATATGTCGCGCGGAAGTCATTTGGGTCTCAAAGTCAGCCTGGCTGGGGACAGGGTAGAATTCTTGTTTGCCAACGACGAGATGGGCGATGAGTTCGCTCGGCTAAATGGGCAAAGCGCTGGCGCCGGTGGTTGAATACGACTGTGTAGCTCAACCAGGGTCTGCATGGGATCTACCTCCCGCTGGTGCTGCGCTCCGATTAGTTGAGGTTCGAGGCTTCCCCTAATCCATCCCCGTATCATTTATCGCCTGCCCGCGCCGCAGCACGCAGCCGGCGAGACGTGCGCGGAGCGACTGGTTCGTTCTGCGTGCAGGCCTTCCACAATGCGACTTTTGTCGTAGACAGGCGATCGCTTTTCTGCTATACTGGTGACAGAAAGGTGGTCGTTTGCTTATGGAAGATTGGGCATTACCTGAGATCAACCTGTCGTTGTGCAACCAGTGCGGCGTCTGCGTTGAGCAGTGCCCAACGGGTGCGGTGGAGATGGGCTCGGAAGGGCCGTTTATCGCTCGGCCCAGCGCCTGCAATTACTGTGCGACCTGCGATGCCATCTGTCCCCAGGGGGCGATCACGTGCTCCTACGAGATTGTCTGGGGGCCGGATGACTGAACGGCACCGGTCACAAGTTCGGGGTTTTTGGTCTCCAGCTTACGGCTGGGAATCGAACCTGAGACCTGGGACTCGGGTTGAGGAGAGGGTGACTATGGCAGTACGGCAGATTGTGCGGATTGACGAGGAACTATGCAACGGCTGCGGCGCTTGCGTGATACCGTGCGCCGAGGGGGCTATCGTCCTGGCAGACGGCAAGGCGAGGGTGCTGGACGAGGCGCTCTGCGATGGGGCCGGGTTCTGCATCCCCGTCTGCCCGACCGGGGCGCTGAGCGTGGAGGAGCGGGAGGTCCCAGACTTTGACGAGGAGCGGGCCGAGACGCTGATGCACGAGCGGGGCACGGTCTACATCGAGCAGAAGTGCTTCCGCTGCACCACCGGTGAGGACGAGGTTCCCCTGGTGCCGGTCCGTCACCAAGGAAAAAGCCTGTGGGTCTGCACCCGCTGCCTGCCGACGTTGATTCACGGGTAGAGGTGTGGTGTTGACGGACAGTATGAGTTAGACATAGAAACAACAGGAGGTGACATGAAAGCGAGAAAAATCAGAGAGGGCGTGTATTGGATGGGGGCTGTTGACTGGGACCGGCGGTTGTTCGATTCCCTGATACCTCTGCCCGATGGGACGAGCTACAATGCCTACCTGGCCCAGGGGAGTGAAAGAACGGTGTTGTTCGACACCGTCGATCCCACGATGGCCGATGTACTCATGTTCCAGTTGGAGAGCGTTCCGCGCATTGACTATGTCGTCGCGCACCACGGCGAACAGGATCACTCTGGGACGATTCCTCAGGTCTTGGAGAAGTACCGAAACGCCCGGGTCATTGCGACACCCAAGGGGAAGGGCATGCTCATCGATCTCTTGTGCATTCCCGAAGAGCGGATCGTCACTGTTGACGATGGAGAGACATTGTCGCTGGGAGATAGGACGCTGGAGTTCATTCACACACCTTGGGTCCATTGGCCGGAGACCATGGTGACCTACCTGCAAGAGGAGCGTATCCTTTTCTCGTGCGATTTCTTCGGCTCTCACATCGCTACTACCGACCTGTACGTCACGGACGAGGCACGCGTTTATGAGGCAGCCAAGAGGTACTACGCAGAGATCATGATGCCTTTTCGCCGTGTTATCAAGAGGAACCTGGACAAGGTCGAGAAGCGCGAGATAGATCTGATAGCCCCTAGCCACGGCCCGGTGTACGATCGGCCAGGTTTCATCATAGACGCCTATGGGGACTGGATCTCCGAGGATCCCAAGAACGTCGTGGTGCTGCCCTACATCTCGATGCACGGCAGCACCGAGAAAATGGTAGAGTACCTGGTCAGCGCGCTGGCTGAGAGAGGGGTAACGGTACACCAGTTCAACCTGGCCGTGACCGATATCGGCAAGCTCGCTATCGCGCTGGTGGATGCGGCCACGATTGTGATCGGGACCCCCATGGTCCACGTCGGCCCGCATCCTAACGTTGTCTATGCCGCGTATCTGGCGAACGCTCTGAGGCCCAAGCTGAGGTTTGCTTCGGTCATCGGGTCCTATGGCTGGAACAGCAAAGCTATCGAACAGATCGCCGGGTTGATTCCCGACCTGAAGGTGGAGATATTGAGCCCAGTTCTCTGTCAGGGATTCCCTGGGGAAGCCGATTTCAAGGCCCTGGATGATCTGGCGGCTACCATTGCGGACAAGCACAGGGAGCAGAACATTGCGTAGTGTGGACAGGGGACGAGGTTGACGGTAGAGATTCACCTGTATGGTCGTTTGCGTCGCTACGCGCCTGACCCGCGGCCCGACCGCGAGAGCGTGGTGCAACTGGAGCCACAACCAGGTGAGATGGTTGAGACCGTGCTGGAGCGGTTGGGCATCTCGCTTGCCGAGGTCTATCACGTCTTTCTCAATGGGGCGCTGCTGTCCACGCACAACTCGATGGCGCCCTGGCTACGGTACCAGGAGATCGGTGCACACGGTCAAGGGCTGGCTGTATCCCTACATCCCGGTGATCGGCTGGGGCTCTTCGCCGACGATATGGCGCTGTTGGTGGTCTAGTGTACGATGATTTCAGTGCGGACTATGATCGTTTTGTGGACTGGCCGGGCCGGCTGGCGGCGGAGCTTCCCTTCATCGAGCGACAGCTCCAGGAGGTGAGGGCGCGCCGCGTGCTGGACGCGGCCTGTGGCACCGGCATGCATGCCCTGGCGTTGGCCCGGCGCGGATACGTCGTGGTGGGGACCGACCTGAGCCTGGGGATGATCGAGCGCGCTCGGGCGAACGCGGCCACGGCGGGGGTCGATGTGCAGTTCGAGGTGGCGGGGTTTGGGGAGCTGAGCGTGCGGGCAGGTGCAGGCTTTGATGCCGTCCTCTGCCTGGGTAATTCGTTGCCGCACGTGCTCGCCTCCGACGAATTGACGTCGGCGCTGGCTGACTTTGCTGCGTGCCTCCGGCCGGGTGGCCTGCTTCTGGCACAGAATCGCAACTTTGACGCAGTATTGGAGCGAGGCGAGCGATGGATGGAACCTCAGTCCTATCGGGAAGGGGAAGCGGAGTGGATCTTTGTACGCTTCTACGACTTTGAGCCGGGCGGCATGCTGACCTTCAATCTGGTGACGTTGCAGCGCAGGTCCTCATCCCGGCCCTCTCCCGATGGGGGAGAAGAGGTAGAGAGGTGGAGCCAGCGGGTCACGGCCACGCGGCTGTGGCCGTTGCGCCAGCGAGAACTGACGGCGGCCCTGGTGGAGGCTGATTTCCAGGAGCCCATCTGCTGGGGCGACATGCAGGGCGCGCCTTTTGACCCAGGCCGCAGCGCTAACCTGGTCATAACTGCCCAACGTATGGGCTGATGAATTACATGTCACGCGTCACGGATTTGATTGTGAGGAGAAAGCGATATGAGCGAATACATCAACAACCGAACAGAACGACAAGAGGTCTTGAAGGGATTGATCCGACAGTTGCACGAGGGCAAGACCGTCGATGAGGTCAAAGGGGAGTTTGCCGCGCTGCTGCAGGATGTGGGCGCATCGGAGATCGCCGAGCTCGAGCAGGCGCTGATCGATGAGGGACTGCCCGAGATGGAGGTCAAGCGACTGTGCGACGTGCACGTCGCCGTCTTCCGCGAGTCGCTGGAGGCCCAGGCCAAGCCAGACACCATTCCCGGTCATCCGGTCTACACGTTCCTCGCGGAAAACGGAGCCGCGGGGCGCGTGCTGGACGCGCTCCAGGAGACCCTGGAGGCGCTCAAGGCCGCTCCCGACGCGGAATGGTTGGAACGGGCCCACACGCGTCTGCAGGAGCTGCGCGAGTACGACAGACATTACCTGCG
>Ga0180438_10010260_pt1 | contig 11515 bp, 6 predicted proteins | sample SS_ome_12_FD_132455 | JGI IMG/M metagenome (GOLD analysis project Ga0180438, IMG submission 132455) | Hypersaline lake sediment archaeal communities from the Salton Sea, California, USA - SS_3_D_2 metaG | ecosystem: Environmental > Aquatic > Non-marine Saline and Alkaline > Hypersaline >...
CGGCGGGGCGTACCCGACCGAGAGAAGCACGATTCGCTCCGCGGATCCCAGACTAGGGTCCGATCCGGCACACGCAGTCTCGCCTCCATCGGTCGTGACTGTACGTGCTTGTCCACTTTCCGTCCAGGGGTTGACCCGTCGGCAGTCCTCTGCTAGCGTATCTTGACTTCGGTTAGACAGGCTCTTCCGGTGGAGGCCGATGCCCTCATCCAGCGATCCTCCGTACCCCTTGGGAAGGTACGAGCTCGTCGCCAGACTGGGTCAGGGGGGCGTCGGGGAGGTCTGGCGAGCGTTTGACCGCAAGCTGGGCCGCCTCGTCGCGCTCAAGATCCTTCCGGCGGACGTCTCTCGTGATGCCGTTTCCTATGCCCGGTTCGAGCGGGAAGCCCGTGCCGCGGCGGGCCTCAATCACGCCAACCTCGTCACAGTCTACGATTTGGATCGGGACGACTCCGGTGTGTACATTGCCATGGAGCTCGTGGAGGGGGTCTCCCTGTCGCAGTACGTAGCCGCGAACGGACCGCTGCCCTGGCGAAAGGCGGCCGAAGTCATCCAGGCCGCCGCGCGTGGCCTGGATGCGGCCCACAAGGCCGGTATCGTCCATCGGGATATCAAGCCATCCAACATCATGTGGACTCGCAGCGGAACCGTCAAGGTCATTGACTTCGGTCTCGCCCAGGCTCGGGAGGAAGCCATCCACATCACCCATCCGGGAGTCATCCCCGGAACACCCGCCTACATGTCGCCAGAGCAATGCCAGGGCCTGTCCATCGATCACCGATCCGATCTGTATTCGCTCATCTGCACCCTCTATTTCCTGATGACGGGCGCCCCACCCTTCGAGGGGACGACCACCCTAGTCATGGGTAACCACATGGGCAAGCCGTTTCCCAACATCCGGACCAGGCTCCCGGACCTACCCCCCGCCCTTGTCGATGTCATCGAAAAGGGGCAGCAGAAGGACCCGGGGTGCAGGTTCCAGTCCGCAACGGAGCTGATCAAGAGTCTAGACGATTTGCTCCGAGGCAGGCACACGGATCCTGTGAAGATGAAGGCCACTCCGGGACTCTCTGAGCGCAGACTCGGGACGGGGGCAGGCCACGCCCGAGCCGGGCGCGGTCGAGATCGCCTGGTCAAATCCCTGCGTTTCCCCGGCGGTGGCCCCGGGGGCCGACACGGGGTCGTTCCGGGGAGTCCGTTTCGCATCATCATTGGCGAACGATCTCCAGAGGGCTATGCGGTTATCGTCGAAGGTCCGATTACGCGAGGTTCGCCCACCGGCCATTTCGACCTGGATCTCAACTCCCCAGAGATCGCCGAGCATCTGGAGGGGATCCAGAAGGACCAGGCTCCCGAGCCGATAGTGAAGAGCCTCGGGGAAACCCTGTTCACGCGGCTCCTGGCTAGGAACCTGGGTACGTCTCTTGAACTGAGCCGCAAGCATGTCCTCGACCGCGGAGAAGGCCCCCTGCGCATCACCTTGCAGGTTCTCCCCGAAGAGCTTCAGGGCCTGCCTTGGGAGATATTGAAGGATCCGGAACAGCCGGAGGCCCTGGGTCGGGCCATGGAAAGCCCCATGAACCGGTACGTCGAGACCCCGCTGCCGCCAGTGACGGGGGCCACTCTCCCCCTGCGCGTTCTCCTCTGCATGTCTGAGCCGTCGGACCTGCCGGGTCCTGAAGCGACCATGGAAATCTCGGCCGTCGATAGCGCGCTGGCGAGCCTGAAATCATCCGGCCACGTCGATACAAAGGTGCTCCGTGACTGCACCCTGCAGACGTTGCGGGACGAACTGGAGGACTATCGTCCACATGTTTTCCACTTCATCGGACACGGGAGCCAGCGCGGGCAGGTGACTGGACTTTCGCTGCAGCAACCCGCTGGGCGTTCTGAGTTCATTCACGCAAGCACTCTCATCGAGTTGCTTCGACGGGTGGGCACGGTTCAGCTGAGTGTTTTCAGTGCGTGCGAGAGCCATGCCCTCGCATTGGAGGCGGCGAAGCGGGGCATCGCCTCGATCGGAATGCTTTATGAGGTTCCGGCCAGGGCGGCCACCGACTTCAGCCGCAGGCTCTACGAGACTCTGGTGGCGGGGAGCCCGGTTGACCTCGCGGCGAATCAGGCACGGTTCGAGGTCTGGCTGAACCACGGCTCCAACCACCGAGCCTGGTTCGCTCCCATTCTCTACTTGCCTCGGGGAGTCCCGTGGTCTCTTCCCACGGAGCCACCGAGGGACATCCGAGTGTCCCGCAGGCCAATCGCGATTGCGTCCGCCGCCGCTCTCCTGGTGGTTGCGATCCTGATGATCGCGAGGTTTCTGGGCTGGCCCGGGGGCACAGGGGTAGCGGAAAATATGGTGCATATCCGGGCCGGGCCGGTCTACAAGGGACTCCATGACACGAGCGGCACGGTCAAGATCCTGCACAAGTACCGGGGCGCGTACGAGCGAGCCGCGCGCGACCGGGGCCTGTCGGAATCTGATACAAGAACACTGGTCCGTCGGGGGCTGGAGGACATCTTCGGTACCTTGAACGTCCCTCCCAGAGAGGTGGAAGTCTCGAGCTTTGACATCGGGTTGTTCGAGGTCACGAACGCAGAGTATCGGGAGTTCCTGGATGCTGTGGGGGAGAGCCACACTTCATGTCATCCCGACGAGCCCGACGGGGCCAATCACACGCCGGTGACATGGGTCGACCGGGAGGCCATCGAGACGGGCCTCACGGCGGATGCTCTCCCTGTCACGGGTGTGACGTGGTTCGATGCCTACTCTTATGCTCGGTGGAAGGGATGTCGGTTGCCGACGGTAGACGAGTGGGAGCTTGCGGCAAGAGGAAGCGAACGCCGGCTATACCCCTGGGGGAATGAATTCGATCCGGTTCGGTTCTGGCCCCCGGACGGGCGATCCTCTTCCCCGAAGGCGGTGTACGTCTTTTCCGCACCTCGGCGGGGAGCGCCCAAGGCGATGGTGGCCAATGTCCGGGAGTGGACGGCAACGATCCTTGGAGAGGAAGCGGTCATCAAGGGGGGGGATTGGCTGGACGGTGAGCTGGCCGAAATGACCTCACTCGTCTTTGTACAACTCGAACGCGGGAGGCTCAGCTATGGGCTGAACGTGGGATTCCGGTGCGCCCGCGAAGCACAAGGGGAGAGCCCGCCCGGGATGGTCCGGATTCCCGGGGGGCGTGTCGAGTTGGGCGGCGATACTTCTCCCTCGGTCGAGTTCCTGCGATCTCACGGCGACAGGTACTACGTGGACCTGCTCCTGGGGAGCGACACGGAGGTTTCGGTGCCCGCATTTGCCATCGAGAAGTTCGAAGTGAGCAATCGCGAGTATGCCCGGTTCCTCGAGTACATCGAGAGAACGGGCGACCATTCAAGATGCCATCCCGACGAGGGAAAGGACAAGGATCACACCCCGCTATTCTGGGGTGATGAGAGCCTGAACGCCCCCGATCAACCCGTTGTAGGTGTAGACTGGTACGACGCCTATGCGTACGCGGCCTGGGCGGGGCTTCGCCTCCCCACGGCTGAGGAGTGGGAGAGATCCGCGCGGGCGGACACTCGCAATCTTTATCCATGGGGGAATGAGTTCGATCCGTCGCGCTGTGTCTGTGTGGAAGCCGGCGCCTCGCGCCCCGCACCCGTGTCGTCCTACGCGCAAGGAGACTCGCCCTTCGGTGTCCGGCATCTCTGTGGGAACGCAATGGAATGGGTTGCCTGTGAGCCTGGGGAGAGCGCCTCGAGGGCGCCGATCCGGGGGGGGGCCTGGGGCCTGTACCCGTGCAAGTTGTTTGGCGCAGTGCACTTCTACAAGTATGCGAACAGACCCACACGGGACAGATACACGGGGTTCCGGTGTGCGGGAGACGTCGACTAGCCCATGCCTGATATCGGGGGATTCGGGGGCAGGGTTTCGGGAAGATACGCCCCAGGCCGAAACACCGGGAGCCCGTTTCCGTAACGGTCACGTAGCTGCTGCATAGGGTTCTTTGGAGGCTCTGGTCGGGGAGTCTCTCACCGCCAGCCAGCCCCGCTCTCTCACGGTGGCACTTGGGGAGACACGGGTTGCCAGATTGGACATGACACCCTGCCGCTGGCAAGAGACCGCGAGGGCATGTGCCCCATGGCAGACCCGTGTCGGGAGAATCTGCCGGTTCGCTGTGCGGAGAGAGCGGTGGTGCAAGACCGAGGCCCCCGGAAGGGATATCTGTAGGGATGCTGACGTGCTTCGAGATTACATCCAAGCTGCCCGGCGGACCCCCGGTCACCCCATCCGCGAGTCCTCGCTTCGACAAGGACGGGCCTCCCAGGCCTATCTTCCCATTTCACTCCAATTGTCTGAAAATCCAAGCCGTTACGTCTGATGGGAGAGCGTTCGGCGACCATCCTTCCGCAAAAAAAACTCTGTCATTCTGCACCCTCTGTAGTAGACTCCGCACAACACGAGTCCGCGCAAGCCACTTCGACGACCTGTCTTGGAACCGGAACCGCTCATGCCCCAGCCCCGGACGGACGAACTCACCCAGTTCGAAGAGAAGATTCGATGTGGGACAGCAACCCGGGCGGACGTCGACAGGCTTGTTGAGCTACTCTGGGAGCGCTATGCGGAGCGGATATTCGGCTTCGTGTTTTCGAGGGTGGGGGATTTCGAGACCGCCACCGATCTCTGTCAGAACACTTTTGTCAAGGCATTGCTTTCGTATCGCAAGCAGAGGGACCCTTCTCGAATCCCGCGTGTCAACTTCGAGGCATGGCTCTTCAAGATTGCATTCAATGAGATCAGGATGTGGTGGCGCAAGCGGAACCCGACTGTCCGTCTCGAGGATACGCCGGAGCGGGACTTGCGCGAGATTGAGGTGCCCAGTCCTGCTGAGACCCAGGTCATACGGGAGGCGAGGAAACGGAAGCAGCTCTCTCTGTTGGAGCAATGTATGGAGGAGCTGACGCCGGTGCAGAGGAAAGTCCTGGTGTGGAGAATCGTCGACAACTTGTCTATGGAGGAGATCGCTCACGAGGTAAGCAGAAAAGTGGGTGCGGTACGCGTCATGAAGCATCGTGCGCTGAAGCAGGTCCGTGAATGCATCGAACAAGGACAGAAAGCACTCGATAGCGTGAAGCCCAATGGATGAAGACCAACTGGAATCGCTGTACAAGGGAATCCTCGAATCCCCGCTCGGGTCCTCGGATATCTGCCCAACTCGAGAGCAGATAGCCGAGTACGTTCTTGGACGGATGGGTGGAGAGGACGTGCGACGGATGGAGAGTGTCCTGTCGGGGTGTCCGGAATGCCGCCGAGATGTCGAGGGGCTTCGCGCGGCGTTGGCCGAATTCCAGAAGAGAACGGGGTCTTTGCTTGAGAGCGTGCTCGCGCGCCTTCGGGAGGAGACCGCTTCAGTGCCAACGACGGCACCCTCACCGCGCGCCTCGGTCCTGATTCGGCTGGAGGATTTGTCGGATCGAGCAGAGGAGGAGGCACGACGGCATCTCTCCAGGCTGCTCGACGGGCTGAGAGAGATGACAAGCGCCCTGGGTTCTACTCCGGCCTACCGACCTGCACCCGCAACTCGAAGGGGCAGTGTCGCATCTCTTCTGGCCACGCTGGCAGACGAGAACGATCGTCCAGTCCTCAACGGGGAGGGCAAACCCACCGGCTTGTCGTTCGATCTCATACGCGCGGACATCGAGCCGGGCGGACGTCTGATTCTGGACCTATCCGTCTCAAAACTGGGTGAACTGGGGGGATACCCCATGAGCCATCGAATGGAAATCCGACTTGCACACGCGCAAATCGAACTCCTGCTCCCCCCCGAGAAAATCCTGCCGGACGGCCGAGTTGCTGTTGCCCGGCATCTACCCGGCGCCCACCCCTTGGAGCAGATCCCACCGGCAAGTTTGAGGTTGCGGCTCGTTCCAATCGCCGGGAAGGCCTAGACTCGCCGCGGACGGACGCCAGACTACTAACATATGGGTATGACTTCAGTTAATGATTCTCCGCGGCGAGGCAAGTACCCTTCCGTGTCGACCCTCCGGATGTTCAAGAGCCCTGCCTGCTCACCGGGCGTAACGGGCTGCCCCGTTGTGCATAGATACCTGTAGCGGCCCCGGCGGGTTCGTCGAACAGGGAAAGGTCGCCGGGGCGCGCAGGCTGTCACCGAGCAGCACTCCCTCTCTCTACGGAGGTGCTGAGATGCGCCCTCTCTTGTTTGCCTGGGTTTCTCTTCTCGTTCTCGCTCTCTCTACCACCGGTGCGGCCCATGGAACCACCGTGATCCACTGGGTGGATGGGGGCATCACACCCGCGGGGCGCCCGCCGGTCGAACAGGAGGCACTGAAGAAGAAGGCGGGTGGGCACCCCCTGTTCGATCTCACGGACGCCGCATGGCTTATCGTGCGGATGCCCATGAAGAAGGACGCGGCTGGCGGGGAACATAGAATGACAGATGCGGAGTGGGCGGCGTACTCGGAATGGCTTGAGGGCGGAATCTCGAGCTTCATTACCAGGGGGAAGGCGGATGGACTCGACGAGTTCGAGATCCGGACGGTCCAGGACATCAACGCAGCCGGACACCTGGGGTTCGACTCCGAGCGGCGGCGGCAGGTCGTGAAGTTCACGATCGCTTTCCTCCGCGCTCTCGACGCCGTCTGCGAGCGCCTCGAGGACGAGGAGCCCGTAGAGTGTGACGCCTCCCTGGGCAGCAACGGTGCCAAGGCGGGCACCCAGGCGCTCGCTGCTCTGGATGCAATTGGCAGGAACCCCGTTGACGCCGCCGTCATCTATGACGGACGGGCCAAAGCATCCGAAGTCAACCGCCTGATCGAGGTACTGGGCGGGAACGTGGCGATCGTGAACACGTCTCTGGACGCTCCAGACACACCACTTGCAGTTGGAGACTGCTACGTTGCGAATCACGAATGTGCCAGGAAGATCAAACGCCAACACCGAGATAGGGAGAATGTGCGGGTCTTCTGGACGGATCCGAAGGGGAGTCCCTTCGGTCATCTGAAAATGATGCAGCGTGGGGATCAGACAGCCCGCGTGAAGGAGTACGATGGCCGAAGGTATGGCCAACTTCGCATCCTGACACAGACGGAATTCCAGGATCTTCTTGTAGAATGGTTGGCCGGGGCGCGACATAAGAAGGGCGATGTGGCTGCGTCCAAGGACAGCAAGAATCGCCCAAGCAACTCCCCCCCCTCTGAAAGGGATGTGAAGGACACGGAGGACGGCGATCCGGGCGATTCTCGGGACGATCCTGAGTATGTTGACGATAGCCCTTTCTTCCCGTGTCCTCCGTTCTGCGACGATCCAGACAACGTCGCCGGCGCGTTCCTGCCATGCCCGCCATACTGCCCCTGCCCTCCCTATTGCGACGGGGACGGCGATGGGACGCCGGTCGTCCCGGCGCCCGATAGGAGTCTTCCGCCTACGGCGCCTCCGCCCAGCGGGTCGAGAGGGGATCCTCGCGAACGACCGAGCCAGGGGTCGCCAGGGTCCAGTCACCCGATCTCCCCGCGGGTGCGGCCCACGCCAGATGCCGCCCTTCCCAGACCGGGGTACGCGCCACCGAGTTCTCCGCTGGCCACGCCGCAGCCAAGGTACGCACCTCCGGAGCCCCCCGGGGTTCCTCTGTCCGCTCCACCCGCGCGGGTCGATGTGCCCCCTGTGCCTCCACGCCTGCCGCTTCCCATGGCTCTCGACGACATCGGCGGTGTCTGGCTGCGCGGGGCAGCCGGCGTCCACGGAGCCCCGGGTTTTTCGCCGCACACGGCGGCGGGGTTCTCGTTGCTCCTGAATGGTGCACAGAGCACGGGGGACATCGGCAACTTCAACCAGTTCATAACCGCCATGTGGGCGGTCTACTTCAGCAAAGAAGGGCCGGGGATCTCGATCGATCCGATCGCCGATGGAATCGACCGCCATCTCGTCCGGTACATCGGATACGTTGTCAACTCTGATCTCGCGCGCGTGATGCGGGTCACAGACTACAGGATGAAGGAGTGGGCCGTGGGCACTTCCCGGCCGGATGTTTCCGGGTTCCGCAGCGTGGATGAGATTGCGGGCTCCAACGGCAGGCGATACCTGGGCGCAAGTCGCAGATTCTGGTTCGTTCCCGAGAACATGGTGTTTCGGCAGATGGGCGACGCGATCCTCTTCGAGCGGGGAGAAATGACTCTACGGACGGAATTCATCCTGAGCGATGAGTCGATCCGCGCCGCGCCTGCCGATCTTGAGTTCGCCCGCTTCTTCACAGAGCACTACGGTGACATCTCCGAGAAGTATCCGGAATTCGCGGAGCTCTTCGAATACGCGAAGCTGGTTTCTCTTGCCCGGTACCTCAAAGAGCAGGGGGTTCCCCTGCTCTGGTTTCTTCTTGCGAACAAGGATCTGGCGCTGACCGAGGACTCTCCCGGTACGGTGGAGGCCTTTGCGAAGAGTTCCGAGTACGCGGAGAACGTTCTGATCGAGGGAGGTGTCGACCTGGCGTTGCCCACAGCAAGCACCCACTACATCGTGGACAGTGGGGCACTGGAGTTATTGGCGGAGGTTACCGATCCTCACGTCGGTGGCGCGGTTCAGACAACCGGATGGCTTGCTGAGATGCAACGAGCGGTCCAGAGCGACAGCCGGCGGTGCTTCCGCGTTGCACAGTCCGAAGCGGTGTCCCTATCCTTGAACGGCTCAACCGGACAGAAGTACCAGACGGATCTTACCGTCCGGCGGGCCGGCGAGCCGGGCCTGGAGCTCGTTCGGTACTACGCTCCTGAGTACACGGGGATCCCAACGTTCGGCGAAGGCTGGCATCTGATGGTCCCCTATTCCGTACGCCCGGCCGGAGCCGAGAGGACGGAATTCAGCAACGTGACGTTGCCCCGGGAGATGGTGGTGGAGAATCTCCTGACCGGAGGAAGTGAGATCTTAGAGTTCGACCTCGAACGCTACACGATCGCCGGCTATGTGCCGGGCGATTCCGTGGCGAGTCCCCTCGTGGGTCTCTTCTTGATGACCGACGGAACGTTCCGCCTCGTAGACAAGCTCGGCAATGAGTTCCAGCTCGATGGCGAGGGAACGCTCACGGACATGATCCTTGGGGACGACTACGCCCAGTCCTTTGAGTATGACTACGAGACGATGGCTACCGGTCGGCCGGAACCCTACCGCCTAGAGCCGGTGGGTTCGGAGACCGTGGGAGTGGCTGCCGCACGTCTTCCCAGGTACCTGCGTCTGGTGGACCGAATCAGCGGCACGGAGGATCTTCTGGCGTACGACGATTCCGATGCCGTCGACGTCGCGCGCTATCTGCCAGTGCAGGCAGAGAGTCGCCACTCCATGCTCGTCGTCATGACAGATGCCTCCTTCGTTCTCATGGAAGGCGATGGGTCGGAGATTGCTTTTGACCCAGCAGGTGAGTTCGATGAGCGGAGGTTCCGCGTGATCCGGAAGGTCATTCAGGGCGATCACGAAGTGACCTTTGCCTACAGTACGTACAGTTCGCCGCCTCGGATCGTCGCCGCGCGGTTCGAGGGCGCGGATGGCCTGAACTCCATTCTCAGGTACCAATACGGGCCCGACGGCCGGCTGGTGAGGGTGGTTGCTCCGGACGGGCACGAAAGCCACATCCTTTACGATGAGGACTGTGTGCTGCTTGCGGGACAGTGACCAGGACAATCGATCCTGGGACAATGTCACCACATACATCACCGCCGCACGCGCCGCCTCTGTCCCGGGGCCATGACTCACTGAGTTGCGCCCGAGCCTCAGTCCACCCGGAGTCCGCCGGAGATACCTCCGTCTACAGGTGGGGTCTCGTGGGGCGATTCCCTCTTCCACGCCGAGAGGCGGTGGATCCTGCGGACGCGCCCGATCTCGTCCCGGGGTACCCCCAGGGCCGCGATCTCCTCGTCCGGAAGCCCGCGCTCCATTCCATCCAGGATGAGATCGATCCGCTCGTAGAGCACGCCCACGGCGAATTCATCGGTCACCCCCTTCATCATGTCGGGGGACGGGGTCTGCTCCCGGATCTCCGGTGGGATGTCCAGGTAGGCAGCCAGTTGCCGGACCTGTGTCTTGTAAAGCCCCATGATGGGGGAGATGGGAAGGTCATCGACCCCGTCCTTCACGAACCAACCCACCATGCACTCGGATCGATTGGCCGCGCCCAGCAGGAGCCAGTTGTGAGCTTGCGCCCGAGCCTCGAGCATTTCGCGGCGGTAGATGTGGCGGGCGTTGAAAGCGGCCTCGATGTGCCCGACGGTGCGCGTGTACACGACGCGCTTGAGCCGGTTTCTTCCGAAGTGCCCCCGGCGGAGGCTGGACTCGAAGGCGGCCTCCCGGAAGAGGAGGCGGTACAGGTTCAGGGAGAAACGATTGAGGAGGCGCGAGAGCGCGCTGCCTCTCATAGCAAAGGGGGCGTACACGCCTCTCTCCTGCATGGCGGGTTCGATACTCTCGGAGGGCAGGTCCAAGCCGAGCGAGTCCGCCACCAGACGGGCCTTACGTTCCGACGCCGCATCGGTGTCTCGGTCGTACAGGAACGCCACGTGGACGCGATCCCCGCCCAGCGCGCGGACGGCCAACGCCGTGAGGACTGCCGAGTCCAGCCCGCCGCTGAGGCCGATGAGAATCCCCTCGGCCGAGTGCCTCTCCACCCGATCTCGGATGTATGTCTCGATCCGCCGCGCAACCTCATCGTCTGGAATGCGCAGATCCTGACCCGCGGGGTTCACCTGGGACCCCCTTTCCGGACTTGGGACACGTGGGACGTAGGTATTCTACCTCAGCGAGAGCAGATTTCAACGAAGAACAAGGGGCCGAAGGGGGGACGCCCTGGGGGCCGGCCCGCGGGTCGTTGCGGGTTGCCATGGGAGGGTCGGATGCGTATCATGTTCTGAACACCTGAGAGCGTTACTTCGGTACATGGGCGAGGAGGAAAGCATGGCGACATCCGACAACCTAGAAGCCGCGTTCGCCGGGGAGAGCCAGGCGAATCGCAAGTACCTGGCCTTCGCCAAGAAGGCGGAACAGGACGGCTTCCCGCAGGTGGCCAAGCTGTTTCGGGCCGCGGCGGAGGCCGAGACGGTTCACGCGCACGCCCACCTGCGTGTGATGGGGGGCGTCCAGGATACGGCCGCCAACCTCGAGGCAGCCGTGGAGGGTGAGGGGTACGAGTTCAAGGACATGTACCCGCAGTTCCTGTCGGAGGCCGAGTCCGAGGGGGCGAAGCCGGCGGTGACCTCCTTCAAGTACGCCCTCGCGGTCGAGGGAATCCACCATGGGCTGTACGTGGAGGCCCTGGAGGCCGTTAAGGCGGGGAAGGATCTGCCGGAGGCGAAGATCTGGGTGTGCCCGGTGTGCGGAAACACCGTCAAGGGGCAACCTCCGGAGAAATGCCCGATCTGTGGCGTGCCCGGAGATCGGTTCACCGAGGTCAAGTAGGGAAGCCGCGCGCCGAAAACGTGGGACGGTCGCGTGCTGAATCGTTCTCGGGCGGAAGCCCTGGAGGTCCCAGCAAGAGCA
>Ga0180438_10010262_pt1 | contig 11515 bp, 12 predicted proteins | sample SS_ome_12_FD_132455 | JGI IMG/M metagenome (GOLD analysis project Ga0180438, IMG submission 132455) | Hypersaline lake sediment archaeal communities from the Salton Sea, California, USA - SS_3_D_2 metaG | ecosystem: Environmental > Aquatic > Non-marine Saline and Alkaline > Hypersaline >...
TAATAGTTAGAATGATCATAATAGGGTTAACAAGTTGTGATGCTGCGTATGATAGCATTTCCTCCTCCCTTTCAGGTTTTTGGACGATATTTTATTTTAGCATAATATTTAATACAAGTCAATCGCGCCCGGGTCTCTTCGGGGAAACCTAGTTTCCCCTCGGCGAAGAAGGTGGGCGCAAAGTAAATCTAAGAATCAAAGCTGAGAAGGCTAAAAGCATTATTCCAAAATAAAAGCTCCATAAAAAATGATCAAGTAAGCAAATTATAAAAAGTGACAGTATTATTGATATAGAAAAAATAATGTCCATGTTAAACCATTTGCCCTTGAGGAGTTTTATTAAATATCTGCAAATTAAAATGATAAAGCCAAGCAGCATTATACTTAAAATAATTCCCATTTCAATTATTGATAAAAATAATCCATTGTGAACTGGCTGCAGATCCCAGACCTCCCAGTCTGGACGAAGCTCTGCCAGAGCAATAGTATAATTACCAAGTCCAGTACCTAAAAAGATATTATTTTTAAAAATTTGCCAGGCATCTTTGTATCCAGTGAGCCTTTCAGTCATTGATTTGATTTCGAGCCGATCTTCAATTTGTATTCGTGTAAAAATTAAATCAGATTTGACCAGAGAAAAGGCAATGGCAATAAATAAAATAGTGATAATAATTTTGTTGATTGGCAGTTTGTACTTTTTCCACAAATCTTTTTTTATTCCAGCCATGATTATTATAAAAATCATTGAAACAAACATGGCCAGCCAGGCTGATCTGGAAAAAGTCATGAACAGCGCGGTAAAAGTAATTATAAAACTGGTAAGAATTATATTTATTTTCTTTTTGTTTGTTTCAGTTAAATATTGATAAACAATAAAAAGCAAACAGATGACTAAAAATCCAGCTAAAATGTTTGGATGAGGCAGAGCGCCGTAAGCGCGTAAAAATCTGCCACTGGCTGTTTCAATTACTGAAGTACCTAAAATCTCTGGGTCTTGGGCTGCCATGCCCAGCCATTTGTTAGCAATAATTTTTTGGTTGAAGAACTGGTTAATAGCATAAATACTTTGGATCAGACCAGCGCCAATAAATGCCCAGCTAAATTTTTTAAAATTATAAGGATAAAATATAATAAAAATTGCAAGAGCAAATCCTTCAATTAATGTTAATACTTTATAAAACGAAGTGCCAGCATTGGCTGAAAAAACTATGTTTAAGATTATCAGTGCTGCGATAATTGCTATAAGAGCTGCAAAGTAAAAGAATTTTTTTTGATTGAGTTTTTGAAAAATTTGTTTTGAACTGATTTTTTTTATATAAAAAATAATTGTCAAAGCAAAAAGTACAATTAATAAAATCTCAGTTCCATATAAACTTTGGCTTTGATATTCAGAAAATTCGTTTTTATAATTAACTACTTTATAAATCCATCTTGTTTGCCAGGGTAAAAGAAAGATAAAAATGTAAAATAGCCACTCAATAGTTTTCTGCAGAGTTTTCATAGAATTTTAATATTGATTTGTATTTTATCCGCCATTTTTGATTATATTCCTGTCGGCGGTCATTAGCATGAAGCTTTAAAATATTATTTTCAAGCACAACATCTGTAGTTGGCTGCTGATTGGCAACTTTTAACTTGGTTGGTAGAATTTTTAATTGATATTTTTTTGCTGACTTATTCAAATAATTTTTCAAAAATCGACAAAGCATGTTTTCACAAATTCTTTTAGTTTTTGAATCATGATATATTGCTCTTCTATTGTTTGCTGTTTGTGATATTTGATTTGGTAAATATTTCCTGCTCCAGGCGTTGCTTTCAGAAAAACTATTTTTATTTCTTTGATAAATAGGTAAAAATTGAGATTGCCAAAAAATGAAATGAATGTCAGGGCATTCGCTTTGGTAGTTTTCTAAATCCAAATTATCATCAGAAACATAAAAGCTGAGGCAGATTTTATTTTTCATTTTTTCATCAGACGGCCGCTGGCCTAAAAGTTCCATTAAAGTGACTGCTAAAATCCTGGTTAACCAGATTGCGTTTGGTTGGCAGACAATTGCCAAATCTATATCACTGTCTTCACGAGAATTTGAATAAGACAAAGAGTTGCAAATATGTATTGTTTGTACAAATGGCAGCTTAGAAAGCAACTTTATAAATTTTCTTGCTCGAAGCAGCTTTTTTTCAGCAATTAAATATCTTTGCTTGCGTCTAGAGATTATAGTTTCTCTGCCGGTTAAAAAATAAAACCCTTGCTTGGTTTGGATTCTTTTTTTTAGCAAGGGAGAAGTTTCTAACATTCTTTTTATTTCGAAAAGGGATACATCTGCTTTTTTTCCAGTCGGCCAGAGAAGGTATTTATAAACCTCAAGAGAAGTTAACGGATAGTTAAATATATCAAAATAGATAATAGTAGAAATAATTGCTTTTTCTAAATCAGAAAGCATATTCTTGTAACATGTATCTTGTGACTTGTAACTAAATTTAATTGGATTCTGCAGGTTTTGGTTCTGTTGGTTCTTTTGGCTTTGAATCTTCGTCTTTATTTGAGTCTTTTTTTCTAAATAATATTAATTGCTGTAGTGAGGTTAGTACTGTTGTAATAAACCAGTATAATGCCAGTCCACCTGGAAGCTGCATTCCAATAATTAGAGTAACTATTGGCATGAAGTATTTCATTGACTTGTTCATATTGGCCATCATTGACTCATCTTTTGATCCAGCATCCACTTTTTTAGGTTGAGGAGAAGTAGGTAGCATTCGGGCCTGGAAAAATTGGGCAACAGCTGCCAAGATTGCTAAATAAATGCTTGGTACAGCTAAATCTATTATGCCAAATGATACTGAATTAACTGTCCCAGGGTTTTGAACAAATGAATAAAGCAGCTCTGATCCGTCATTGGCCAAACCTGTTCTAAAAACCTTATATACAGCTAAAAGAAATGGAAGTTGAATTAACAATGGCAGGCATGAAGATAGCGGATTCACTTTTTGCTCTTTATAAAGCTTCATTGTTTCTTCAGTCAGCTTTTGCTTATCATTTTTATATTTCTTTTTTAGCTCAGCAAGTTTTGGCTGCAGTTTTTGCATCTCTGCCTGAGACTTCACAGATTTTTGTGACAAAGGCAATAAAATTATTTTAATAATTATGGTCAATCCAATAATGGCCAGACCAATATCATTTCCTGGCAGAACATTATATAACCAGATTAGCAGATTATATAAAGGTTCGTATAAAACAGTATTAAAAATTTGAATCATAAGTTTTGTTTTTATTTATCTTCTTTCTTTGTGCTTTTCTTTTTTTTATCCTCTTTTTTCGTTTCTTTTTTTCTTTTCTTCTCTTTCTCATCTGTCCCTTTTTTTGGCTTTGCCTTCTTTTTTTCTTTTACTTCTTTTTCTTTTTTTACTTCTTTCTTTTTGGTTTTCTTTTTTTCAACTTTTGCTTTTTCTTCTTTAACTTCTTTTTTCTTCTCTTCTGTTTTTTCAACTTTTTCTTCTTTGGCTTTTTCTTTCTTTAATTCTTCAGATTTAATTTCTTTCCCAGATTCTTCTTCTACAATATTTATTTTCCAGCCAGTTAATTTAGTTGCCAGTCTTACATTTTGGCCTTCACGGCCAATAGTTAATGAAAGCTGGTCAGACGGAACCGTGACTGAAGCAACTTTTTGTTTTTCATCTAAATCAATAGATGAAATTTTAGCTGGCAAGAGAGCGTTGGTAATAAATTTTCGTGAATCTTCCTCAAATTTAATAATATCAATTTTTTCTCCGTTCAGCTCATTAATAATCGTTTGGATCCTAGCACCTTTTTGACCAACACATGATCCAATCGGATCAATATTATCACTGTCAGTGTGGACTGCTACTTTTGATCTTGAACCAGCTTCTCTGGAAATGCCTTTTATTTCAATAATATCACTGGCAATTTCTGGGATTTCTAATCTGAATAGTTTTCGAACAAATTCCTCATCACTTCTAGAGACAATTATTTCCGGTCCTTTGGTGGTTAATGATACAGATTTTATAAAAACCTTGATCCGGTCACCAAGCCTGTATCTTTCTGACCGCACTTGCTCTTCTGGTGGCAGAATTGCAGATACATGGTCAATGTCAATGATAATATTTTTACCTTCGCGTTTTTGAACCATTCCAGTTAATAGTTCACCTTCTTTATCTTTAAATTGCTGATACAAAACATTTCGTTCTGCTTCTCGTAGACGTTGAATAATTACTTGTTTAGCCGTTTGAGCAGCCATTCTGCCAAAATCTCCAGGCACTTCAAGCTTCGTTTTTAAGATATCATCTACCTTGGCAGTTTTTTTAATTTCTTTTGCATCCTTTAATTCAATTTGAGTTTTAGGATTAAACCTTCTGATTTCCTCATGTTCAGGCATATCTTCAGGTTTTACTCCTTGGGCTCTTAATTCTTCCCTTTCTTCTTTTAATTTTTCAATTGCCTCGATTTCTTTTTCTGTTAAGTCATTGACTACTTCTTTAACATCAAAAACCTTGAATTTGCCTGTATCCAAGTTTAATTCAACATTAATATTTTGGTTTTTTTCACCATAATCTTTTCGAAAAGCAGCAGCTAAGGCTGATTCAATGGTTTCAATAACTGATTCTTCTGGAATATTTTTTTCAGCGCAAATTTGCTTTATTGCTAATCGAGCGTCCTCAGTAAGCATATTTTTTAAATTATTTATTAAAAATAGCTAGTTTAATAATAAACTAGCCTAGTATTCAATTTATAACATATATATAAAAAAAATGCAAATCATTATTTATTTTGCCAAATTTATTTAAATGTGGTAATTTTGTCCAAGGAGGTACACCATGAATACCAATGACGAAAAGCTACTTCAGATTTTTGAATATTTTTATTATGTTTATGGTAATTGTAAACATAAGAAAATGGATACTCAGTTGGTTTTGAATATGTTTTACATTTTGGTAAATGCCAATGATTCATTGCGCTCTTTGATAAAAAAATTTATTTATTTAGTTTTTGGATCAATAAAGGGACATATTGATTTGGCTCCGATGAAAACATTGGTTAATGCTATGTTTGACCAAATCCCGGTCAATGTTTCACTTGGCGAACCTAGTAGAATTGACCAGGTTAATATTTTAGAGTGCAGTAAACCAAATAGACTTTATTCATTATCGTATAAATCCAGAGAGCAGCAATTATTAGAAGTAAATAATTTAATGGTTAGGCTTAATATGATGCTGGATGATGATGCGCAGTCTGATTTTTCAGAGCAGCCTGAAACATCTGATAAAGCTGAAGGTTTTATTATCGTACCAAAATATAAAATACTCGCTCCTCAGTATCATGTGGCCCTTGCTCGTGTTTTAAAGGTAATGCAAAAAATAATACCTGACTTTATCATTGATTCTGAGATTGATGTTCAAAGATTAATGTGTTCGCAGGATTTGATTAACGCTTTGAATTATTTTGATCAAAGATATGATGGAGTATTTTATCGTCTGCCAGTACAGTTGGGATTGTTGCATAATGGTGAAAGCGTTAGATATGCAGCTGGAACCTATGAAAAAGGTGACTATCCTGAGTTTGGGCTTGATCCAATATCTGGAATTGTTGCAATTTTTCTTCATGGGGACAGAATATTAGGACACGCGCCTTATATGACTTGTCCAGGAGTTTTGTATAAACCACCAAATTCTAATGAATTTACTCATGCATTGCAATTTGCATATTTTGATAATAGCCTAGTATTACAGCCTGTATCCATAAGTGATCATAGTGAAAATATGTCTGTGGCCACAGGTTTTTATTCATCATAGGACTGATAAAATCAGTTCTTTTTTTGTAAAATTAAGTTGTTTTCTTGGTTTATTACCAATAACTTGCCAAAAAAAATGGTTTATGTTAAGCTAAGCTAAAGTTAATTATTTATAAAGTAATTTTGTCGCGTACATAATGCGTGAACCTTCAATAAACATCTCTTTATTGCAAAATTACATGATAAATGAATTTATGACTGATCAGCATTATGAATTGCTCTATATTATCCCAGTAAAGTTTGTGGGAGAAGAGCAAGAAAAGATTTTGGGCAAAGTAGCCAAAATCGTAAAAGACCAAGGGTGTGAAATTACCAAGGACGAAATATTAGGCAAACAAAGATTGGCTTATCCGATCAAGCATGTACACCAAGGGGTGTATGTGGTGGTAGAATTTGACGGCAAGCAGTCAGCAGTGAGTAAAATTAACACTACATTAAAGCTAACTCCAGAAGTTTTGCGTTTTTTAATTATTAAAAAGAAAAAATTAACAGCAGAAGAAATTGCTAAGCAGGAACAAAGAAAGCAGGCATTGGTTCAGGAAGAAAAGAAAGAAAAAGAAGCAGCCATTCAAAAGAAAGTAGAAGAAATCAAGGAAGAGAAAAAGGAAGCACCAAAGGTTAAAGAGGAAAAGGATAAAAAGAAAGAAAAAGTCAGTTTAGAAGATTTGGATAAAAAATTAGATGAAATATTAAAAGACGATATTGACGTTTAATAATTTACGAATCTACGGATCGTATACAAATTCTACAAAAAATTGATTTTTATTTTTACAAATCATCTACAAAATTGGTAATTTATTTGTAGATATAGGATAAGATAATTTTTCGTAGGATTCGTAACTGGATTTGTAGATTTGTAGTTAATATATGAATTTAAACAAAGCAATGATAATCGGTAATCTGACCCGTGATCCAGAAACCAGAACCACACCTCAGGGAATTAATGTCACTTCTTTTTCTGTGGCTACAAATTTAATTTGGAATGATTCAAGCGGCCAGCGTCAGGAAAAAGCTGAATTTCATAATGTAGTTGCTTGGAGAAAGTTAGCTGATATTTGTGCTCAATATTTAAAAAAGGGAAGCAAAGTTTATATTGAAGGTAGATTACAGACTCGAGACTGGGAGGGACAGGATGGAGTTCGAAGATATAGAACAGAAATTATTGCTGATAATATGATTATGTTAGATAGAGCGGGATCAGCCCCAGCCTCATCCCCAGCGCAGCCTCAGACAGAATCAGTTGAAGAGACTGCTATTCCTGCTGAGGATACTTCTCCTGCAGCTGATAAAAAAGCAGATGAAGGAGAAGATATAAAGATAGAAAACATCCCATTCTAGTTTGAGATGCGAAATGAGAAATGCGATATGCGAATTTGCTTTTCGTTTCTCGCTTTTCGCCTTTCACAAAAATTATGAAAAAACAAATTGGAAAAAAAGAAAAAGCTTGTTATTTTTGCGTTAATAATATAGATGATATTGATTATAAAGATGCTCAAATTTTGCGAAAGTTCATATCGTCATATGGAAAGATTGCTCCAAGACGAAGAAGCGGACTTTGCGCTAAGCATCAGCGAAAATCAGCACAGGCAATAAAAAGAGCACGCACTATGGCATTGCTGCCTTATGTAGTTAAATAGTTGATAGTTGAAAGTTGACAGTTGAGAATAAGCCAACACATAACTTACAACTTTAATCTGAATATGAGTACAATAGATTCACTCAATAGCATTCGTATTGGCACGACCATAAATTATCAAGGAGAACCTTATATTGTTACTGCTGCTAATTTTATGCGTTGCCAGCAAAGAAAGCCAGTGATGCAGACTAAAATGAAGAATCTAATCAATGGTAAAGTGATTGAATATAATTTTAAGCCTGGTGAAAAAATTGAAACTGCAGATCTTGAAAGAAACAGTGCTAATTTTCAATATTGCGAAGGGGAAGAATGCTATTTTATGGATAATCAATCATATGAACAGTTTTCTTTAGGAATGGATGTGATTGGCAAGCTAAAAGATTATTTAATTGATGGCCAAGACGTTGATATATTAAAATTTGAAAATAAACCAGTTTCGCTTGATTTGCCAAAAAAAGTTGAACTTAAAGTAACAGAAGCAGCCCCAGGAGTTAGAGGTGACAGTACTCAATCAGCAACCAAACAAGTTACTGTCGAAACAGGATATCAAGTTCAGGCACCATTGTTTATTAAAAAGGGAGATGTTATTAGAGTAAATACTGAGACAGGCGAGTATGTAGAACGAGTCTAAATCATGTAACATGTAACATGTATCATGTATCATGAATCAAAAAAAGTATGGCTAAAAAAATTATACTTATTATTTTGCTTATATTAGTTATCGGTGGTTTAATTCCAGCAATAATTTCATATCAAAGTAATTTTTTGGGGTTTTCTTTTGCAACATTTTATGATTGTGATATTGAAATTACTGATAACATGCAAGAAAGAAAAAAAGATTTCTATTATTATGTAGATGTTCCTCAAAATCCTGTACCAACATGGGTATATAGAGTTATATTGGTACGAAGATCAAAAATAATTGATATTTCATATGGTGTGTCCAATGAATATTGGACAATTCAGGATTATACTTGGTTTAATATACCTCTAGGAAAAGCTCAAAAAATATTAGTGGTTGGAGAAGCGTAATAATAAATAAAAGAATAATAAAAAAACAGACCATGACGGCCTGATTTTTTATTTAAGAAATTATTTATTCAGCTTTTGGCAAATATGACAAGTCATGATTACTGATTCCTAAGCCTAGCTCTCGCATGATTTGAAATGCATCATCTGGTTTTCCTAAATAATATTTTTTCAGATCTTTTGGATAGATGTAATATGCTTTGCCCATGTCTTCAACGTCTAGTAAGATTCTGCCAATTACATGTGATGGCCAATAAGTTGTGTTATGAATAAATTCATGAGTAGCGCCCAAACTTAATTCTCTCATGATTTTGAAAGCATCAGCTGGCTTTCCTAAATAATATCCTTTGCCATCAATTGGATGATAATAATATGCTTCGCCTTTACTTTCTACTTGTAAAAAGATATAGCCAATATACGGTGAAAGATTTGGAGTGCTTTTATAGGTAGTTTTTGGTTCTGTTTTTGTAGTAGTGGTTGAAGTTAATGGTTTGTCTGTAACTGACATTAATCTGGCACCAACCCAGCCGATTGTGCCATCTGAAAGTTTAACTTTATACCAGCCATCAGTTTCAGCTATGATTTTTATGACTGAACCTTTAACCACTGTAGTCAAAATTTCAGTACCCTCCATGCAAGGATTGTTTCTGACATAGGCGCTGGTATCCACATGGCCATGCCAGTTTCTTTCATAAATCGGATCATGATAGCAGCCAGAAGCGGAAACGCTGGCCGGCATAATTAAAGCCATCATAGCCAGTAAGGCTAACCCTAAAAATAATTTTTTAGTCATAGATTTTATAATTTATTTTTATATGTTCTATTAATGTAGACGAGAGTTTTTGGGTTTAGTTACATATTTTATTATAATTTTTTTTTTGCTAAAAAACAAATCAATTGTCAAGGGAAAATTGACAAGAAGAGTGCTTTTTGATAATTTTTAACCACTGCCCAAGGGCAGTAGTTCTTTACATCTGGACACAGCTTGTAAGCAAGCAGGTGTCCAAACGCCCTTTAAGGAGGGCGACTTCCGCAGGCCAAGGTCTGCATTTAGGAGGTGAAGATGGTGGCACGAAAAAAAGATCTTATCTTTGAGGATAAAGATCCTCAGGATTTTTTACTTTCACAATTATTTGGAAAATTATCAAGAGAAGATAAACTAAAATTTTTAGAACAGGCGATTATTAAAAGAGCAAATCATAAGTCTGTAATAGATTTATTAGATAAGATTGAAAAATTTTTTGATAGAAATGGTGCTGAATACAGAACGTTTTTGAGAAAGTTATTTTGGAAATTGCCAAAGAAGTATAATCTTAGAGGCCGTTCGAAGTCATCAACAGAAATGGCTCCAGCTGCACAGAATCTAAAACTGGAAATGCTTAAAAGAATATTGAGCGGTTGGAAATGGAATAAAGGCTTTTCATATGATCAAGTAAATGAAGAAACAGAAGAGTCAGAAGTCTGTTTTAGATTTATTTGCTTAGTATATAATTGTGTGGAAAGAACAAAATATTATACAACTCAAGATTTCCCTAGAAATATTTGTAAAGTTTTTAGAGAAGGTCTGTCAGTCCGCTGGGGCCAGGCTTATGAATTAGATCAATGGATTTTGAGAGAACCAGAAACAATTCATTATGGTGGGTTTTCAATAATTGACATAGTCCCTACTGAGTTTAAAGAAATGATGATAAAAGCCAGAACACGTTTTGGCCAGATGCGCATAATTGGAGAAGAAGTAAAGTTTTTAGAGCCATTTGATCTTCATAAGCGTTCAAATAAGGCAAAAGAGTTGATTATGGAAAAAATGAAAAGAATTAGAGAAATGGAAGAATTGATAACAGAATTTATTGTAAAATTAAAAATTGATTTTGGTTTTGTTGAACACGGTTCATATAATATTGAAAATGGAGTAGTTGCTTTTAAGCTTGAGTCTGCAAAAGCTGCCCGTATAACAGTGAATGTATGCAGTTCATACAAATATAGGCATGAGGATTGCCCAAAATTGACATTAAAGCTCCAAAAGGCCAGAGATGATTTTGTGTTTATAAATGGAGGTAATATTGAAATCAAGCTGAGCATTCTTGGTCCACAGGAGTATAAATTTGAAGAATAGCTAATCAAACCTGATTGGCTTTTTTAATTGACAAAAACTTTTTAATAAGCTAACATTCACAGTTGCCCAGCAGGGCAATGTTCCTTGACATTGGATATAGCTTTGCGGGACAGGGCATATCCAGCTTATTCTCCAGGTGAGAATAGGAAAATTTCAGATGCGGGCATCTGAAAACAGGAGGAAAGCATGGAAACCCAAAAACCAGACTTAGCAGAAATTTTCGGCAATGAAAATATTGTATATAGATTATTAGCCAAATCACTACAGGATTATCCAGTTGAAGAGCAGATAGATATGATTTGGGATATTATCAAAGAAAGATGGAAAGATGATAAAGAAACAATTGTCATGCTTAATGCTCTTGAAGTGTTATATGGAGATGAAGTTGCATTTAGGCAGTCATTATGGGAACTTTATGATAAAATTGAATGGCGAGAGCCAGCGAAAGAAAATCTGGCAGAAATGGAATTTAATCCGCCAAAGTATTTCGCTCCAAATCTGCAATTGGCATTTTTGGAAAAAATTATTCAAGGTTGGGATTGGAGAAGGGTGTATCGAGAAGCTGAAGAAACTTTTCATTCAGAAAAATGCTTTATGCTTGTCTGCAGGGAATACAGGAAATCAGTCAAATACAGCGCGCCTGGCAGAAAGAACGAAATTGAAAAAGGCATTTTAGAGCTTTTTCATAAACTGTTTAAGAAAACTCCGAGCCTGGATTACCAGCTGCTTGATTACTGGATTTGTCTGCGATATGAATTTCATGAAGACATTTTAAGGCTTTTATTGAAAAAAAGAGCCAGCATGGGCCGGATTGAAAAATTGAAAGAAGAGGTTCATTTTTTGGATAAAATTAGATTTTATGATGATGATTCATATTTGAGAAGTTTGGCTTTAGAATATGTTGAAAAAATTATGGCATTGGAAATTGTA
>Ga0180438_10010263_pt1 | contig 11515 bp, 7 predicted proteins | sample SS_ome_12_FD_132455 | JGI IMG/M metagenome (GOLD analysis project Ga0180438, IMG submission 132455) | Hypersaline lake sediment archaeal communities from the Salton Sea, California, USA - SS_3_D_2 metaG | ecosystem: Environmental > Aquatic > Non-marine Saline and Alkaline > Hypersaline >...
AGTCGGTGTGATCGGTGTCTACTGTCGTCCAGTCGTCCGTGATGTGACAGATGGAACACTGGGCGTCATAGTGGTCTGCCGGGGCATCGGCGGCGTGGCAGGACTGGCAGTCCACAAAGTCGGTGTGGTCGGCGTTGACATTGTCCCAACTACTGGGGTTGTGGCAGACAGAGCATTCAGCTTTGTAGTGGTTTGCTGGAGGTATGTGGCACGACTGGCAGTCTGTATGGCCTGTGTGATCAAAATGGACGTTGTGCCAGTTGTCTGTGTCGTGGCAATTGGAACATTGGCCATCATAGTGACCTGCGGGCCGGGCATGGCATGACTGGCAATCGACCAAGCCCTTGTGCTTAAAGTTGATATCATCCCATCCGCTGGGGCGGTGGCAGACGGAACACTGATCGCGGTAGTGATTGGCCTTGCTGTGGCAGCCGATACAATTCCATGCTCCCGCGCCGCTATGGAGGAACTTCCAGTTGCTGGTGTTGTGGCAATTGTAGCACTGGCCGCTGTAGTGATTGACCTTGGTGTGGCAGCTCAGGCAGTCGGTAAAGCCCACGTGGTTGACCAAAGCATTGTTCCAGCCGTCTGGACTATGGCAACTGAAACACTCGCCGGCGTAATGGCTGGTTGGTGGAGAGTGGCATTGCTGACACTCGGTGAGGCCATCGTGGGCCATTGTCACATCATCCCAACCGTCAGGAATGTGACAGTCGGAACATTGGCCAAGGTAATGAGCCATCGGTGGGCTGTGACACGCTCGACAGTCGGTGAGACCGGTATGGGCCGCCACTATGACGTCATCCCAGTCCGCAGGTGTATGACAGTCAACACACAAGCCAGGATAGTGCTTCGAGGGAGAGTCATGACAGGACTGGCAGTCAGGCAAGTTGCTGTGATCCACGTAGACGTCTCGCCAGTAGCTGGGATTGTGACACTCCGAACATTGGCCCTCGTACACATGGTCTTTCTCTGGTGGTGTGTGACACGACCGGCACTCTGTATAGCCGCTGTGATTGAACGAAATCTGACGCCAGTCGGTGGAACTGTGGCAATCGGAACACTGACCTTCGTAGTGGCTCTCCGGTGCCTGGCTTTGGTGGCAACTCACGCAATTGTGATTGAACGGCACGTTCTGCCAGCCATGAGTGTTGTGGCAGGTCTCGCACGAGCCATCGTAATGATGGAGCGGAACCTGCCTGTAATGGCACTCCGCGCAGTTGATAAAAGTGCTGTGGTCGAGGTCGCTGGGCTGGTGGCAGTCAGTGCAGTCTCTCTGCCCATCGCAGGAGCCTGGGTTGGGTGCGTGGCAGTTGATGCAATTGGGGTCTACCGCACTAAAGAGAGGTCCATCGACATGGCAAGTCCGGCAGTCCACCAGGTCATGTGAGCCCAGGTGATAGTTCCAGTACTGGGTAAAATCCATAGCGCTTAAATTGGGCACTCGCCAATTGACGCCGATTTCGTGGCACCGGGCGCAGTCGGTATCGTCGGGGGTTTCGTGACCTGTCGCGTGACAGTCAACGCAGTCGAACCCATTCAAGTTTTTGAAATCGGGCCAGGCATGGCAGTCAAAGCAACCGATCTCGGCGTGCCTGCCGTGGTTGACCAACTCGGGATGGATGATCGCCTCGATCTGCGACCACTTTTCCAACGAGGCATGGCAGTCATCACAAGAGAGGCCTGCCGCGACGTCATGCGGGCCAACGTGGCAGCCATCACAGTCTGTCAGCTGGATCTCCAGGTTGCGCTGTTCGTGGCACTCTATGCAGACGCTCATAGAACAGATAATCTCGCCAGAGACCGGGTCGAAGCCGTGACCCACGGCACCGTGACAGTCGCTACAATATACGCCACACGGCTGCCCTTCCAAAACACTATCGATCACCTGTCCGTGGGGTGTTTTCAACCTATCGCCAGGAATGACATCTGGCAGATCACGGTGGCAGATCACGCAATCTTGCGGCCGCTCTGCGCTCGTGTCGACAATAAGGCCCTGGTGAGCTGCTGTTTTGTCATTCGTCACGCCATTGCCATCGTGGCAGGCCACACAGCCAAGGGGACCATGCACCGAGGTTCGCGATGCCGGATCGATCCACACGGCGTCTGTGTCAGTCCCTGCGTCGGCGCTGGCTGCCAGGGCAGCCTTGTCAAAATGACAATTCTCGCAATCATAGGAGCTTTTCCCGGCATACCTGATCCGATAGACCGCTGGCATGGACTCCAATTCCGGCGATATGGACAGAGCTATCGGCTCCAAGAGCAGTCCGGCGATAACAATAAAGGTCACGAGGGCGACTGCGATGAAAATAATACTCCATGTAGGCCACGCAGAAGGGAGCATCTTGCCTCCTTACAAGACGGGCGGCATGCCGCTGGTGAGAATAAGGTAGCGCAACATGAGGCCGGCAAACACAATGCCAACGCCAGAACCAATCCCTGAGGCTATCGAGTGCTTGCCTGCGCCAATGGCATAGGCATGCACGGCAAAAGGATAAACCAGGCCAGTGGCTACAAAACCGATCCAAAAGACCGTTCGCATATGCCCACTGGCGATGAGATTCACCGACATCGCACCTGCCCCACCGAGGCTATTGGCCGAGTAGAGCAACAAGCCGACCAAGATCGCCTCCAGGCCGATCGCCGTCATGTGGATGACGGGCAGAGAATGGAAGCGACGATGCGTTTCTGGCTGCGAGATAGTAGCTGTCATGTCGATGGTCAGCCCCATGCCAGTCGAGATGGCCGAGACGAGGAACAGTATGGGCAACAAAGGGATCGAAAGGCCCGGCCAGAGTGGCGCGCTCCACAATGGGATGGCCGGCCCTACGCCGCAGAGTAGCACACCGGTGTAGATGCCTGTGGCCAGGGCAAATACACTGCCCATCACGGCCATGATACGCTTGAGCCGACGTACCGGCAGCCTTTTCAGGACCTTGAAACGGAGTTTGCCTGTGACCCATATCCAAGCCTTGGGATAGGTATCCATCACTTCCAAAAAACCATAGGCAAAGGCGATGGGGACGAAAAGGGAGAGAATCCAGATACCCCACGTCATCACCGAGGTAAAGTGGGTGAACATGTAGGGTATACGCCACGGCTCGCGGAGGCCAGCGCCCAATTCCAGAACGAGCAGAAATGCCCCTATACCAACAGCCGGGCCAGCAATCGTAGAGCCCACCAGAGTAATGGGGCAGAACTCTTGCTTATACCGCTCACCGGTCAACTCCACCACAGCAGCTACCAGAAAAGCGCCTGCCCCCAAACCACCTAAGAAGAGATAGATAGCAGCCAGCCAATGCCAGACTTCTTGCACGTGCATCATTGTACCTCGATTGAGTATTGAACCGTCACTCGATAATGTAATGGACAACAGCCGGGTCTGTGCCAAATTCAGGGTGGAGCGGTTTTGCCCTCCCGGAGTCAATGAGTTGGGATACTTTACTGTCGGGATCATCCTGCCGGCCAAAGATGCGCGCACCCAGAATGCAAGCCTGGACGCAGGCCGGCTTGTCGCCGGACAACACGTAATCCAGGCAGAGCCAGCACTTGTCCACCACGCCCACCTCTTCGTTGAAGCGGCGAGCCTGGTATGGGCAGGCCACTTCACAATAGCGGCAGCCGACGCACAGTTTGGTGTTGACGAGCACCACACCTTGCGGGGTGTGATAGGTAGCGTTGGCAGGGCATACGGCGGCGCATGGTGCGTCGGCGCAGTGCTGGCACTGCACGGGCAGGCATTTCTGCCCTTCATCTTGGGCGCAAAAACGGATGTAGCTCATGCCTTCGGGCAGGTCGTTTCGCTGGTGACATGCGTCCCGGCAGGCACCGCAGCCAGCGCATATGGTGGTATCTATGATCAGAGCATACTTGGCCTTGAGCGGCACCTTGCTGCTTGTCTTGCCTCCTGCCACAGCGCTGGCGCCCCCTCCTGCGGCAAACAGCGCGCCGGTGGCCAGTGTCGAGAAGATAAAGTCGCGTCTCGAGATTTTTTCCCCCATAGCACATCCTCTTCACATATTCGATCAGACAAGGAGCAAGACCGCATCCACAGGATCCGACCAATGCTCAGTGGGTCGCATACATATCTGCCCCTGGCGTGCAGCGATCAACAACGCACAGCAAGCGTGGCGGCCTTAAGCAACCTGTCAGTCAGGCTTATAGAGACACAGTGACAACATACGACACTTTATTTTAACTGGCAGGAGGGAGATTCACAACACCCGTTGGTGTAGATTCAACCCACTTTTAGGGGTAGTAACAATGGCGACGCAGAGCTACTCATGTAGAGGGTATGATAGCACCCTTTGAGGTAGATTGATCCTACCCGTGTGGGCAGTCAGAAACGGAGCGATGAACTACCCATGTAGGCGGGCTGGACTGTCGAGAGGGTAAATCAATGAACAAGGAGGTTAATCAGAGGCAACAGGCCTGAGCAATCCAGATTGGATGGCACTTGTGGCCGCTTCGGTCCGGTTCTGAACGTTCAGCTTCTGAAAGATGTTCTTCATATGGTATTTTACCGTGTTTTCACTGATCGACAACCTCTGTGCGATAGTCCTATTCGATAGACCCTCGCTCACCAGGCGGAGGAGTTCGATCTCGCGTGTGGTCAAATCTAACCTGGCATCGCGTCGCTCGCTGGAGAGGGTGCCAAAGCCCTGAATTAAACGAGCGGCCGTCTTGCGCGTCATCGCCGCCTCGCCATGTTGCACCCCCTCAAGCATTTTAAGAAATTCGTTGGCTGTCAAATCCTTCAGCAAATAGCCCAATGCCCCACATCTAATCGCCTGGAACAAGTCTCTATCCTCGTCAGAGACCGTCAGCATCACCACAGGAATTTCTGGCGCCAGTTGCTTGATCTGGCGCAAAGCTTCCAACCCCGTCATCTCGGGCATGGTGATGTCCATCAGCACCAGATCGGGATTGAGCCGCACGGCTTCTCGCACGGCAGCTAAACCATCGCCAACCTGTCCGACGACCTCAAAACCCGAGGCCTCGAGCAGGCTCGTGATACCATCGCGAAATAGCGAATGATCATCGGCTACCAAGACACGCATCGGTTTATTTCCTCTCTAGCGGCAAACGCACCACGACTCGGGTTCCTGCGCCTGGCGCTGAGTCCAGGCTGAATTCCGCACCGATCGCTTCGGCCCTTTCACGCATGGAGCTCAGCCCCAAGTGCGGCCGCTGGTTGGTGCGGAACTGTCCGGGGTCAAATCCCTGGCCATCGTCGCCGACTTGTAGGTTGAGGGCACTATTGCTCACCTGAATGCTAACCCACACTTTGGTCGCACAGGCGTGCTTGCGCGCATTTGTTAACGACTCTTGGACGATGCGCAGTAATTGCAGCTCGGTCTCGGCTGTCAGCGCCAGGCTATCGAGCGATGGTGCAAGCTCAAGACTGACCGGCAGTCCACTGAGACGACCAAACTGGGCGGCGAAATCCCGGAGGATAGTGGTCAGGCTGGCACCGTTCTGCCCCGTCATCTTTAAATCAAGGATCGCCTCACGTACGTCAAAAAACAGCGTGCGGGCTGCCTCCTCGAGCTGCAGCAGATGCCGATCAGCAGCTTCCCTCTGATTTTTCTGGAGCATCAACCGCACGGCCATTGCTTTGGTGTTGACATATCCGAGGAGTTGGGCCAGGCCATCGTGGAGTTCTTGGGCGATGCGCTCGCGCTCCTCAACGATAGCCCTGTGTCGCACTTTGGCCCGTTCCTCCCGCTCCCGAGCATGACGTTCGAGTTCGTCTGCCATATGGTTAAAGGCGTTGGCCAGCTTGTCCAGCGCATCAGCCGACGCTGAGGACACGGGCAGTCGAGAGTTGAAATCGCCTTTGGCGAACTCGGCCAGGGGACTTTGAAAGGCTTCCACTCGCTGCACGACGAGTCGATTGATTAGCAGGTAGACGACTATGGTCACCAACAGGGTGGCGCCGAGTGAGAACATCACGTCAACACGGAGATCGTTAAGGAGATGCCTTTCAATATCGACAAGTGATACGTCGGCCAACAGTACACCGAGGTGCTCACTCGTTGCATCGTGACAAACAATGCAATCCTGTTCGTTCTGAAGCAGTGTGGCAACTCTCAAGACACCGGTTGCAGCCGAGAGACTCACCGTATTGGGCAGAGAGTCGGCTGGGAGATGGTGGCATTCTCTGCATCCTGGGTCATCGAATTGTCGTATTCTCCCCAGATCTCCGCTCCAGCTAGCCATACACACTTTGCGCTTGAGGTTGATGATCTGTACCTGTTTGATGTTTTCCATTCTGCCTATGTCGTCCAGGATATTGACAACCATCTTGCGGTCGTTGACCAACATCGCGTGACGCAAGCTGCCTCTCATCACCTCACCCAGCTCGAGGGCCGTCAGGCGAATCTGCCCGGCCAGCAATCGGTGTTCGCGCCAGTAGCCAATGCCAACCAGTGAAGACAACAACACAAGAACAGGTAATGCGACGCCCAGTGCGACTCGGACACGCAGACTCGTTCTAAATAACCCCAGTTGAGATTGTCGTTCGGAAAACTTGGCAAGCCTTTTCATGGTCAGGTTCAACTCCACGCCAAGCCAACTCGTCGGGTGAGTGTCCGCAGCGCGATTGTCTGGTCAATGAGGGGAATAATTCTCGGGTGAGGATAGAGATGTTGAGAACCTGGAAGAAACGGCGACTACAATTTGTGCGACAACCCCCCTTATCGTAAGACGCAAGAAAAGCCAAAACCATACGGCCTGGCAGGTTGAATTGAAACCTGCAGACGCGATCTCATTTCACGCGGCGTTCACTCTTGCGGCTGGGGGTTGTCTGAGACGAAACCGTTGTAGTCATCCAGCATGCACTCGCAGGCGGTACGGCTGGTGTCGCCCTTTGTCAGCGTGCCGTCGTAGGCCCGCGCTCCCTCGTGCGCCGTCCAGCCAGAGAGGACCAAGGGAGCCGGACCGTCCCCAGCCGGGATCCACTCACCGTTGAGGCGACGGGCGATGTGTAGATGCGTGGCATCGGCAAAGCCCCCTTCGCAGGAGGGATGCCCGATGCGCTGTCCCTGCGCAACCCACGTCCCGGCAGGCACCCGGCCGTCGGCGGCGATGTGGAGATAAGTCACCGCCCAACCGCTCTGCTCGTAACCATCGCCGTCGAGGTCCACGACCACCTCGCCACCTGCGCTGCGAACGACCAGGCCGCCCGCTGCCGCAGTGACCCATTCGCGTGACGGCGAGCAGCCGCCGGTCATGTCGCCTGGCACAAAGTCCAACGCTGCCCAGGCGCTGCCTCGCCCCCATCCCTCGTGGGGGCCGCTGGTGAGATACCACGTGTCACCGGCCGGCCACGGAAGACGCATCTCGGGCTGCGCCAGGTCAGAAGGGAAGAGCGGTTCCACGGTGTAGGCAAAGGGATTGCCAAAGAGACGCTCGTAGGTGGCGGCGAAACCCTCCGGGCCAACGAACGGCCAGTCGCCCACCGAGGCCAAAAAGTTCTGAACACCGGCCGTGCCAGCGTTGATGCCCGGCGCAAAAGCCACCCGTTGATCGGCAGTCAGGCGGGCCGACCCGCGCCCCTCTCGCCGCCAGCCATAGTATCCGGCGTTGAGTTCCGCCGCTGCCCACTGCAACTGCTCGAAAAGGCCCCGCCGTCGGAACTCGACCTTGCCCAGGGGATAGGTCAACGTATTCTCCGACGGGTCTGGATCGGTCACCCAACCCGCCTGGAGTTCCAGCAAGGCCAGCAGCACGCGCGGCCCCACGCTGAACCGCTGAGCCACCGTCTGGACGATCTCGGCGCCGGAAAGCTGCCAGCCCTCTACCACCTCGGTGTAACTCGCCAGGTAGCCACCCTGCCCGGTCACAAAGCCCGCCAGGTCAAAGTGAATATATGCCGGGCCATAGACCAACTCGCTGTCGGGAAGGAGCTTGACCGCCGGGCCAGCGAGCGTAGGAGCCCGTGGAATCGTCAACCGCTGCCCGACCCACAGGGCGTCGGCGTTCGCCAGGCCATTGGCGCGGACCAGGTCCTCCACCTCGCAGCCAAAAGCCCAAGCAATGCCGCTCAGCGTGTCGCCAGGCCGGACGACGTACACGTCCTGAACGGCACGCTCAGAGACAGCGGCGCAGGTTGGGTCCGGGGTCGGTGTGCCGGCGTAGGTGCCGGGAAAAGCGGGCGTTGGCGTGTGAGCAGGCGTGGGCGAAGCAACAGGCCGTGGCAGGGTCTGCGTGGGGATGGGAGTGGCGCGGGGTGTCTCCGGGAACACAGGCGTGGCGCCTGGGGCAGCCATTGGCGCCGGCGTGGCAGCGTAGCGGGTGCAGGCCATAAGAGCCAGCAGCATCCCGCAGACAGGAGCCAGCAAAAAACGTCTCATATTGCTTGCTCTACCTCACCTGCTCAGCCAGCCAATCGAGGACTGCCACTCATTGAAAAAGCGGGCCACAGTGGTGGCCGGTTCAACTTTTTTCTTCGCCATCGCGGTGTTGCCCTCCCTCGACAGGCGTGGTATAATCAAAGGCCCCTCCCGCAGAGGAGGGGCACCACGAGGGATAGGGTGAGTGGTGGGATTTGAACCCACGGTCTCCTGGGCCACAACCAGGTGCCTTAACCACTCGGCTACACTCACCGTACACAGGGCGTATTCTACCATAAAAGACTGTCCCTGGCAAATGCAGGTACTTTCATAAGGGGGCTACCATGGCTTTTCAGACCGCACCGCGCCGGCAATACCCGGTTCGCATCTTTACCTCGGAACTGATCCTCGACGGGCTGCTGGAACCCCTTGGGCACTTGCTGGATGACTTGAGCGATCCGTCAAAGTCTGGCTTCCTCCTGCATCAGGCTCAAATCCGTCCACTCGCCGCCAGCTCGGACTTGCGCCCCTTTGGACTTCAAGAGGTCACAGCCAACAAAGCTGACTTTCACCTAGTCTATCTAACTGACGCACACGACCGCGATGGGTTAAACTTGATGAAGCGCACTGAACCGGTGATCGCCTACACTTCCCGCTTTGTGGTTCGGGGCCGCTTTCACATGGGGGGCGAGAGCCGCCTGCGGGACTTTGTAGACAGCCTGGCCGGCGCTTTTCTGCCCGTCAGTGATGCGACCATTTATCCACTCTTCCGGCCTTCGATGGACATCCCCAAGCGTTATCCCCTGCTGCTGATCAACAAGAGACAGATGCAACTCTATCACCCGCCGGAGAGCGCCCAGGCAGAGTAGTCACCCGCACTCTAAAGACCCTAAGGGTTTTCAGAAACCCTTAGGGTCTCAAAGGCATTTGCTCCCCGCAGGCCAGGCACTTGACCACGCCTTTGCCGGTGTCGGTAAGCATCCCGCCGCAGACGGGACAGGGCAACGGGATGGGGCGATTCCAGGCCGTAAAGTCACACTCGGGATAGTTGGCGCAGCCGTAAAAGACCCGCCGGCCCCGCCGCGCGCGCCGCTCATAGATCTCGCCGCCACACTGAGGACAGACGACGTCCGGCACAGGGATCGGCTTGCTGAAACGACACTGGGGATAATTGCTGCACCCCACAAAGCGCCCGAAGCGGCCGGTCTTGAACAGCAACGGGCTGCCGCACTCTGGACAGAACTCGCCGGTTGGCTCGTCAGGCGGGCGAGGAATCGTGGGCATCTCGACCCTGGCGCGCTCCAGCGTTTCGTGAAAAACGCCGTAAAAGTCGCGGATCATCGGTCGCCATTCCAGCTCACCGGCGGCGATGCGATCGAGCTCGTCCTCCATACGGGCGGTGAACCCCACGTCCAAGACGTCAGCAAAATGGGCCACCAGCAGGTCGGTCACGGTAAAGCCGAGGTCGGTGGGATGCAATCGCTTGTTCACACGCTCCACGTAATGCCGGGCCTGAAGCGTCGCCATGGTCGGTGCGTAGGTACTCGGCCGGCCGATGCCCAGCTCTTCCAGGGCGCGGATCAAAGACGCCTCGGTGTAGCGCGGCGGTGGCTGGGTAAAATGCTGCTCCGGCAAAAGCTGCAACAACGTCAACCCATCGTTCTCTTCCAGCGGGGGCAGCAACTTGCCCACCGCCTCGTCGGGTGGGGCATCCTCGTCAGGAGCCTCCTGGTAGACGACCAAGAAACCCTGGAACCTGACGCGCAAACCGGTGGCGCGAAAGAGATAATCCGGCTGCTTGAGTTGTGCTTCCGGCACCTGGCCGTTCCGCAGCATGGCCTGCGGCACGGCCGCGATGTCTACCGACAGCGTGTCAAAGATCGCCGCTGCCATCTGGCTGGCGACGAACCGCTGCCAGATGAGGCTATACAGGCGATATTGAGCCCCGCTGAGGTGCTTCTTGACCGACCGGGGGTCACGCTGTACCGACGTGGGCCGGATGGCCTCGTGGGCTTCCTGCGCGCGCTTGGCCTTGGTCTTGTAGACAGGTGGCTTGTGCGGCAGAAACTCTTTGCCAAAGCGACCGGCGATGTACCCGCGCGCCTCCTGCTGGGCGGCGGCGGCCACGTTGACGCTGTCGGTGCGCATGTAGGTGATGAGACCCACCTCACCTTCCCCGCCGAGGGAAATGCCCTGGTAAAGCTGCTGTGCCACGGCCATCGTCCGCCGCGCGGTAAAGCCCAGGCGGCGGCTTGCCTCCTGTTGCAGCGTGCTGGTGGTGTAGGGCGGTGACGGGCGGCGGCGGCGCGCGCCCCGCCTGACCTCGGCCACGATCCAGACGGCCGACTCCAGCGCGTCCACGACGGCCATCGTATCCGCCTCGTTCTTGAGGTCAGCCTTGTCGCCACGCAAGCGATGCAGCCTGGCAATAAAGCTGTGTTTCTTCCCCGGCTTCTCTTGCTTGGCCAACTCGGCCTCAAGCGACCAATACTCCACCGGCACGAAAGCCTCGATCGCCCGCTCGCGCTCGACGACCAGCCGCAGAGCGACGCTCTGCACCCGCCCGGCCGAGAGACGCTTGCGCTCCATCTTTTCCCGCAGCAACGGGCTGAGGGAATAGCCCACCAGACGGTCGAGGACGCGCCGCGCCTGCTGGGCGTCCACCCGCTGCATGTCAACCTCGCGCGGATGGGCAAAGGCGTGCTCCACCGCGGGCCGGGTGATCTCGTGAAACTCGACCCGATGCACCGGCAGTCGGTTGATGGTTCGTCCCAGGGCGTGGATCAGGTGCCACGAGATGGCCTCTCCTTCGCGGTCGGGGTCGGTGGCCAGGTAGACCTCAGAGGCCTTTTTGGCCTCCTGCCGCAGGTCACGGACGATCTCTTTTTTCTTGACCGGGATGACATAGCGCGGCTCAAAATCGTTCTCGATGTCCACGCCCATACGGTTAGCCGGCAGGTCGCGGATGTGGCCCACGGAGGCGACGACAGAGTAGCCTTGGCCCAGGAAACGCCCCACCGTGCGAGCCTTGGCCGGCGACTCGACGATGACCATCCTGGGGCCACTGGCCCGCCGTTCCCGTTGGGCCTTGGAGAAGACGGTGTGCGCTGCCACGTCCAGTCCCTCGTGAGCCGGGGTGCGCCCTATGCGGAACATCTTGGTGCCGCAGACGGGACAGA
>Ga0180438_10010265_pt1 | contig 11514 bp, 13 predicted proteins | sample SS_ome_12_FD_132455 | JGI IMG/M metagenome (GOLD analysis project Ga0180438, IMG submission 132455) | Hypersaline lake sediment archaeal communities from the Salton Sea, California, USA - SS_3_D_2 metaG | ecosystem: Environmental > Aquatic > Non-marine Saline and Alkaline > Hypersaline >...
AAGTGCCAACTTACCCGTGGACTCGGCCTTCTATGATGTTTCTGTCCGTTGGCTCACTGCTTTGCTACAGGCTTCCTCTCCACAGGGCCTCACGGCACTGCAGTTGCCTTTCACTAGTAATTGTTGTACATTATTAACATAACATACAGAGGTTCACTTACAGGGGACTTGCACCCCATTAGTTCACGCCTATGCCGGGCGTACACCAGACGCTGCAGGGGACACCGTAAACAGCGCCCTTGAACTCAACGTTATGTAGTATTTATAGACAAAAATAAATATTCAAAAATTTAGATAGCCCAATTAAAAATTTTAACAATTATGGCATCACATGATGGAAATTATTAAAACAAAAGATTGTCCAAAATTTATTTCTCAAGACAATGCAATTGTTCAGGAAATTGTGTCAAATAGAAATTCTTCTGTTAAAAATCAAAGCCTAGCAAAAGTCACTATACAGCCAGGAAACTCAATATTCGAACATTATCACAAAAAGACAGAAGAGTTGTATCATATTATCAAAGGTAAAGGTACAATGTATATTGAAGATGAGAAACTAATCATTGGTGCAGGTGAAACAGTTGTAATTTTACCAGGTCAAAAACATAAGATTAGAAATCATACTGATACTGATCTTGTAATGTTAGTCATGTGTGCGCCAGGTTATGAAGATGAAGACCAAATAATAGTATAAACTGATTTGTGATGGAATAATAATATGTCTACCAACATGGCAAAAAATTATTCTGATCGAGCAGCAGAATATGACGAAATATGTCAATAATTTAAAGGTATTTAACCACTGATTATTTCTGAAGATTTTAAGATTGATTGAACGTTTATTTCATGTCCGAATGTGTACACTCAGCGGTTAAAAGCCCATGATGCTGATCGTTATGTTCCACTAAATTTATCGGATATACAAAAAAATGAATAAATCAGAAATTTTTTGGGATAAAATATCAAATAGATATGATAATCGAATAAAAAAATATGAGCAGACTTATATTAAAACTATTGAAAATACTAGAAAATATCTTAATAAAAATGATATTGTACTAGATTACGCATGTGGAACAGCGATGCGCGAATTTGATTTTCATTGCTATGCATAACGTTATTTAAAATCTCTAAGTACTGTGAGCCGCATGTTCTAGCACCTTGTTTTTGCCGTTATGTGTACTAATATTTATAATGTGAAAGTAAAACGGATGAATAAAAATGAGTAAAATATACAATTGCACAGGCTATAATATCCAGATTCCTAATATTGTCAATAGTGATGGAATTTATCTATTTGATGACAAGGGGAAACGGTATATGGATTTAGAATCTGGAGTTTGGTGCACATCACTCGGTCACAAAAATATTCGAATAAACAACTTGATCAAAAAACAAATTGACTCAATCATGCACGCTGGTTTTTGTTACTCTAATAATATACTCCAAGAATCTGCGGAGTCAGTCCTATCAATCACAAATTTTAAAGAAGGTAAATGTGTATTTCTTTGCTCGGGAAGTGAGTCAATCGAATTAGCTCGGCAAATATCAAAACATATTACCAAGAAAAAGATGTCGATGACTCTTCATGATTCGTATTTAGGATCATATAGCTCTGTGATTGATAGAAGTACAAATTGGTATATTTTCAATTGGGAAAAATGTATGTTTTGTCCAGATAAGGAAAATTGTAAAACAAATTGTGAAAAGCTACAAAAAATTCCTACTGATGTATCAGAGTTTATATTCGAACCAGGAAGTTCTTCTGGATTTGTCAGATTTCCTCCAAAGTCAATGATACAAAATATTGTAAATCTTATTAGAGAGTATGGAGGTAAAATAATTGCTAATGAAGTAACTACTGGAATTGGTAGAACAGGAAAATGGTTCGGGTATAACCACTACCAGATTGAACCAGACATGATTGCAATCGGGAAAGGAGTTGGAAACGGTTACCCCGTTAGCATAACGGCAATAAATCATCAGACAGTTGATCAGTTAGAAAGAAGCACTTTTAAATATAATCAATCACATCAGAATGATCCTTTGGGTGCCGCAATAGTAAAAGAAGTCCTAAAAGTAATAAAAGAAGATGATTTGATCTCAAAAGCAGAAGAAAATGGATCTAAGTTTTTAACCAAACTTAGATCTCTCGTGGATAAAAAAACAATTTTTGATGTCCGTGGAAGGGGATTAATGTTTGCTTTAGACATAGTTGACGAAAATATGGGGAACGAGATATTCAATGAATTAATTGAAAAAGGGTACATCGTATGTAATAGAAAATCACTTTTCAGGATAGATCCTGCTTTAAATATAACTGAAAATGAATTTGAAGAATTCGTTAATGCTTTCAGATCTATATTAGCATCACTAAAAAAAACACATAATCGAAATCCTTGACAAAATTTCCAGATGCTGCGTTCATTCCCAATAGGAGCATAAGCGTTACGAAAAAGACGAACATACAAGGAAAAGGAACGGGATGAAATACCCCATATCTGATACATCGCCGCAGATTCAGAAAATGTTGATTCAAGGGTACTGTCAGATGCCTCCCTCGCAAAAACTGGCACGGGTTCAGGAGTTAACGCAGGCAGTGCAACAGTTGGCATTAGCACGGATTCGGCAGCAATATGGTGAGATCTCTGAGCGGGAACAGCGCCTCCGACTCGCCGCACTGTGGCTTGATCGTGAGACCATGCAGCGCGTATTTCAATGGGATCCTCTGGAGAAAGGCTATTAATATGATGCTGGCCGAACCGCTTCACATTACGCAGATGGTGGCGCAGGTGTTTGAATCACTCGGTATTCGGTATCTCATCAAAGTTTTCCAATTCTTTAAAACTAACTTATTTATTTTCTTCATTTAATCTAAGGAGGTGCTATATGTATTTTACAAAAATTTTTAATGCGTTAACAGCTCTGGTATTTGTTTCAACAGCCTTGTTTATTTTTTCAATACCTTTGGCTGCACAGGATTATCAACTAGTATGGTATGATGAATTTGACGGCCCCAATATCGACTTAACAAAATGGGAGCACGAAGTTAATGGTTGGGGCGGAGGTAACAATGAACTGCAATACTATACTGACCGACCTGAGAATTCATTTATTGAGAATGGCTGTCTGGTTATTCAGGCTCTTGAGGAAACGTACACCGGTCCGGATGGGACACGAGAATATACATCCGCGAGACTACGAACCCTGAATAAAGGTGATTTTCTGCTTGGAAAAATTGAAGCTCGTTTAAAACTCCCATCAGGGCAGGGTATGTGGCCTGCATTCTGGATGCTTCCAACAGATTGGGTTTATGGTGGATGGGCTGCAAGCGGTGAAATTGACGTAATGGAGGCAGTCAATATTCCGAAACAAATCGTTGGCAGTATTCATTATGGGGGGGTAGCGCCTGATAATACTTCTTCAAATGGTTATTATAGTGAAGGTCATGGACCGAAAGCGACTGATTTCTCAAAAGATTTCCATATTTATACACTTGAATGGGAAGCCAATGAAATGCGATGGTATGTTGATGGTAATCTTTACTCAACAAAAACCGACTGGTGGAGCACTGGCGGACCTTATCCTGCACCGTTTGATCAACGATTCCATCTGCTTTTAAATCTCGCTGTTGGCGGGAACTGGCCGGGTGATCCGGATGAGTCTACTGTTTTCCCTCAACGGTACTATATCGATTGGGTACGTGTTTACCAGATTCCAAATGATCCGCCGACTGTATCTATTACAAATCCTACTAATGGGGCAAATTTACCAGTGGGTGATATTCTTATTGAAGCAAACGCATCTGATCCTGATGGTAGTATTTCAACGGTAAGATTTTACAAAGGTACAACGTATCTTGGTGAAGACACGAGTGCTCCTTATTCTTTTAATTGGACAAATGTTACTGACGGCTGTTATAAAATTAAAGTAATTGCTTATGATGACGGCGGTTTACAGGCATCAGATGAGGTGGATATTACTGTCGGTATTGGTTGTCCACAAACTCCATTTCACGGTACACCAATTAGTTTACCGGGTACGGTTGAAGCAGAAGACTTTGACTTAGGTATCGAAGGTGAAGCATATCATGACATTACCGCAGGAAATAGTGGCGGTGAGTACAGGCCGGATTCTGATGTTGATATAGAAATATGCGGTGAAGGTGGTTATAATGTTGGTTGGATGGATGCTATGGAATGGATGGAATATACGGTTACTGTAACAACAGCGGGAGATTATGATATTAATGTTCGGGTTGCTTCTGAATCATCAGGAAGTAGTTTCCACATTGAATTCGATGATACTGATGTAACAGGCACTATGACTATACCTGTAACCGGTGGCTGGCAAAACTGGGTGACAGTTACACTTTATAGTGTTCCTTTAGCAGCAGGTGAACAAATCATGAAATATGTCAGTGAAGCTGCTGGCGCCAATTTAAATTATATTTCAATCACTACAAGCGCTGGTGAGCCAACCTCAATGCATGTTGAATCAATTGTGGAAAGTACCCAACGAGGATCTGCGGGGAAACAATTTGGAGTTGCAACAGTAACAATTTTTGACGATTTAGGTAATCCCGTTCCATCTGCAAGTGTATCAGGTACTTTCAGTGGCGATTACTCTGAATCTGTTTCCGGGGCAACAGGTAGTGACGGTGTTGTTGAATTTATAACATCAACAGAGGTGAGAAAACCAGTCTTTTCATTCTGTGTGGACGACGTAACCCACGCAACACTTGTTTACGATCCTGATTCCAATGTAATCACTTGTACACCACTGGCAAAACGAGCAGCAGCTAATTCATGTAATTCTGAAACACCAACAGGATTTTTATTAGCTCAAAACTACCCAAATCCCTTTAATCCATCGACTTACATTTCATATAGCATTCCAGAATCAGGACCGGTTATTTTAGTAGTATATGATGTATTAGGAAAAGAGATCAAAATCCTCGTAAACGAATTTCAGGAAGCAGGAAATTATTCGATCCATTTCAATGCAAATGGATTATCAAATGGTATTTATTTTTATAAGCTTCATTCGGGAAATCATTCTGAAATCAGGAAAATGGTTCTCAGCCAATAGGAGTAAAATGGCATCGCCAAACATTCCAGCGGAACACAGGGCGGTATTTCAATTTGAGTTGAGTTTAGTGCGGTTCAAAAGCTTTTTATAAAAATCAGATATACCGCATTGTTTATACTATGGTTAGCGAATTCGTATCATTGAAGGTGATTTAGTTAAAAATCTTCGTTATTGTTCACCCATGTAATAGAGAAACGTGCGACGCACTTTTGGAACCAGTTAGAATCCGCCTTATTACCAGGTAAATGAAAAATTGACAGCTTTAACTGACCTCTAAAGTGCGTCGCACGTTGACCCGGTGAACTATTACAAATCTTCTTAATTATTTTCAAATAATGCTTAAAGATTGCAAACTTATCCTTAACGCCGCTCACATGATGTCTTTCCTTTGAGGCGGTAGAATCTTAAAGCGGAGGTAACATGAAGAGAATAATCCTCGCCGGTCTTCTTGGAGGCGCTGTATTTCTGGTCTGGTTCATCATAGTAGATGGTATCCTGGGGTTCAAGCGCAGCATCGAAATAAAACAGCTCAGCAATGAACGGTTGGTGTACACGTTTCTCACCGAGCACGTGACGGAACCGGGGTGTTACGTGTGCAATCCCGAGGTTTTGCCGGAGCAGGGCTTCCCCGGTGACGATCCTATCTTTGTTGTTCAGTACAGCGGCCTCGGTCACGCGGATGCGGGCCAAGAGATGCTGGGCGGACTGATCGTTATGTTCCTGGCCCCGTTCTTTGGAGCGTGGCTACTGGCCAATGCCTCGAGTCGCGTTCTTGCTGGGTACGGCTCCAGACTTCTCTTCTTCTCGGGCATCGGCGTCGTGATGTCGTTGTTCGGGATCATGGCCAGATTCAGCATTGGTGGCTACCCTCTGGCTGATGCGTTGGCGCTGACGCTCCACGATCTGGCTGCATGGGTGGTGGCCGGGCTCGTCGTAGCCTGGTTAGTCAGGCCAGTGCCACAAAAGGAGATGTAACAAGAAAGGGTTAATTGGTGATACAGCCGACAAGCTTGAGTGTCAAGGAGCTGCAATGGGGTCGTCGCTGCGCGTCGTCGGTCCACCTCGCCCCGTACTTGATACTCTCGACTGATAAGCGGACGGGTAGCGAAGAAGTTAAGTGCATTAAACATTTTCTTGTTTAGGGTTGGACCTCAATGATTTTGAATTTTATTTTGACATCTAATCATATTCATTTGCTCGCAGAAGACAATGGAAAAGGGGATGTAATTCCTATAATAATCAAAGGCCATGCTCGGTCCGACCCAGAACATGGCCCTTTTAAAAATTATTGATATTTAGAAAAGAAATTCTTAAATTATTGAAGACAATATTAATTAAGGAGATGGAGCAATGACACGTTTAGAAATTCTGGAAATTCTTAAAAAATATAAAATCGAAAATGCTGAAAAATATGGTATTTGTAATATAGGATTATTTGGTTCATATTCGTTAGATAAAGGACATGATAAGAGTGATATTGATATAATAATCGAAACTGATGAACCTGATTTATTTAAATTAGTGCATATTAAAGATGAATTAGAAAAATTACTCCATAAAACAGTTGATATTGTAAGAAAAAGAGAAAAAATGAATCCATATTTAAAAAAACGTATCGAAAAGGATGCTCTTTATGTATGATAAAGATTTGGTTAATGATATATTAAACCAAATATTAGATGCCACACAAAAAGTAATCGATCGTTTCATGCCAATTAATAAAGCGGACGATTTCACAAATTCTCCAGAGGGGATGGAAAAATTGGATTCAATTTGTATGCAATTAATTGCGATTGGTGAAAGCCTTAAAAATATTGATAAGATTACTAATAATAGTCTCTTAAATAAATATCCTGAAGTCGATTGGAAAGGCGCTAAAGGTTTAAGGGATATTATTACGCATCACTACTTTGATGTTGATGCTGAAGAAATATTCTTTGTATGCAAAAAACATATTCCACACTTAGCTGTAACAATTAAGAAAATCATATCTGAACTATAACCGTTCAGTGTGACAGATTTAATTATTATTTGAATGTTTTAAAATTTGCTAATTAATTAATTATTTGGGACATAGATATAACAAAATTTATTACAATGTTTCCAGATAAAAGGAGAATTTATTGATGAAATATGAGTTATTTAAAGAAGTAGTGCTGCTCAGAGATATTCCTGAAAAGAATAATAACAATGCCAACGAAAGATGATATTATAAAAATCTTAAGAGAAAAATTGCCTTATCTTAATTCTGAATTTGGTGTCCGTCGGATTGGTCTTTTTGGCTCTTATTCAGTCGGAACTCCAGATGAAAATAGTGATATTGATGTGGTGGTACATTTAACGAAACAAGATTTATTCGATTTGATTGGTATAAAGCAAGATTTAGAAGAAATACTGAAATATCCAATTGAAATAGTGAGTTACTGGGACAACATGAATACGTTTCTTAAAAGACGCATTGATACGGAGGCCGTTTATGTATGATAAAGGGTTTGCCAGAGAAATACTACAACCCTAAAAACCTCCCGCAGGTTTTAGGCCTACAGGAAGTGTCGGTAGTTCAGAATATCAATGGCTACCATGAATTTTTGATAGCTAGCGTAAATTAAATTTTAATTCATCAATCAACGGAAATTTCCACCAGGAACACCTTCTCGCAGAGGAAGCTGAGAATTAATAAAAGCCCTAATCTAATGAAAAATATCCTAAAATTTAGAACATGGCAAAAAGAAGAAAAAGTAAAGAAGGATTCACTGAAAGATTATTGAATCTAATTTCTGAACCTCAATTTATTAAATTTGAAAACATCTTAAGTGAACCTAATTTTTTTAAAATAGTAGGTAGAACCCATTACGAGAGATGGCATTCTTGTTTTCTTGGGTGGTTGCTAGATTCATGCGGTTCTCATTTGCTTTCAGAATATACACTACTCAGGTTTTTGCTGCTGCTTCTTGATGAAAAATGTTTAAAATCAAAAAATCATTCCAATCAAAGACTATTTAAAATTTTACCAACAGTCGCTTTCTCAGATATTGAAGTTTTTCCAAATGAAAACATTTCCAAAGAAACAAGTATAACTGGTATTGGACGTTTCGATATTTTTATTTCGGCCAAATATAAAGGCATAAATGATTGTGAAGGAACTTTGAATTGTATTGTTGAATTAAAAATTGATACAACACCGAATAAAAAACAATCAAAGAAGTATGCCGATTGGTTGTTCAAAAATCATGAGAATGATGAAAATCTCTTGGTTTATCTAACACCATATCTTTTGGACAACTCAAAAAATACTATTGGTGATGACAGATGGTACTGCATCGATTATCAACTGCTTAATGATAAATTTCTCTTACCGCTAGTCGAACACCCTAATTTAAAGGAAACAACATGTTTGAAAAAGAATATGATAAACTCATTGATTATATAGAAGGGATGATCGCTGATGGTGTACAACTAGTCCATGCTGGACACTTACTTGATTGGAGTGACACCACAATACCCGAACAAATTGCTAAAATAAGGGAATTAAAAGGAGGGTTTGAAATGCCAAAATTAAATCCTGGTGATCGGTTAAAACATAAAGTTAGTGATCAAGAGATGTGCGTCATAAATGTTGACGGAAAAACCGTATTTTTAAATCCAGACTCACCAACAATTAAATACCCATTAGAAAAAATATTAAATGAATTTATTATTGTAAAAAGAGCAAATAACAAATAGCTGTTATCACTAAGCGGACTTCAGAGTGATTTCGAGTTTGTTTCCTCTTATTAGTTTCTGAAACTGTTCCAACGGCTGATTAAATCATCATCCACAAAACCTCGAGAAACCAATGCCCAAAATAAACCGCCGTACATTTCTAAAAGCAAGCCTTCCTACCGCAATCGCGCTCCGAACGCCCTGTCTTCTCACAGGTTGTCAGGATAAAAAAGCGGCTCAAGAGCCTTCACCAGGGATAACGGCCCAGGTCGCGGCAATTCGCGGGGAGAATTTGGATTCAATGACCCGCGATGCAATCGACGCCTTGGGGGGAATTCAAACGATTGTTAACCCGGGCGAAACCGTTTTTATTAAACCCAATTTTGTGTCTTTCCCCTGGGCGCAATATAATCACTGTTTTCAGATTGGTGAGTGTACCAAACCTGAAATCATTATCGCCGCCACCGAAGCGTGTTTGAAAGCCGGGGCTGCCGAAGTTATTATAGGTGACGGTTCTCACCTGCCAAGCTTCGACTGGCAACACGCCATCACGCTGGATGGCCGGACGAATCTGGTAAAGGAAGCTGCCCGTCTTAGTGTCTTGTATGCCGGAAAAGTGACGCTGGCGTGTTTAGAAACCGACTCACCAGGGTGGGTCGAGGTGCCTTCGAGCACGTCACTCCAAAAGATTGCCATTTCAAGCCTGGTTGCCAACGCAGATAAAGTAATTTCAATTCCGGTGGCGAAAACGCACTCGTGGGCGCAGCTTACCCTGGCGGCGAAGAATTTTATCGGAATTACCCCGCTTTCCCGCTACGCCCAGTTAATCGATAATACCTGGTGGAACCGGGGGACCTTCGATCACAGCAGTCCCCAGGCAATCGGACAGGTCTATCTGGATCTTGTCAAAAGCATCAAACCCGCGCTTTCAATTATTGATTTTTCGATTGGCATTGAAGGGGATGGCCCCACAATAAACCTTGGCGGCAGCACTTTGAATCTGAAGGAACGTCTTGGTTCGTGGGCAATCATCGCCAGTACTGACATCATGGCTGCCGATGCCACCGCCGCCCGCATCATGAGCCACGATACGAACCAGGTCAAGCACCTCTCAATGGGCTTCAAGATGGGTCTGGGAGAGATTCGAGAACAGTCGATTGAAATACTGGGCGAAAAAATCGACAATTTACAGGTGACTTGGAAACCTGCCAGATTAAAGGGGTGAGAGAAAAACTCATAATTTTAGAAATCGTTTTTTGCAAAGTTAATCAAAAATTCTCAACATCCTTTTTAATCCGATTATTCGACGCGCTTCCGAGTTCCGTCAGGTAATGCCCACCACAGGTCTAGTGCAATTCGTATCAACCCACGCATTTCACCCTCACAATAAGGGCACAGCTCACAAAAGCTGGCTGTGCAAGCTGTTACAGATCTAAATGATATCCGTTATTGAAAAGTTGTTGCAATCTTTTGAAATTTTGCTTAATTTATTTGGCTGAAATTAAGGCTGTAGATTTTTACAGGATCATAAGTATCTTTGGCTCGTTAACACTGTCTTTGGAAACATAGTTTACTCTTTCATCGTTTCTTATGTGTTTTTTCTCATAAGGTTCTAATTTAAAAGGAGATGTTCATGGTACTACGACCTGTTCATAACCAGGCACATAAACCTTCTGGAAAAATCGGGCGTATCATTGTCTTTTGTCTGCTCTGGGTGGGTATCAGCCTCCTTATACTAGCCGTTTTGGCAACCATAGAACTGGTCCAACTTCACGTATATGGGATTGAAACAAGTGGACAGGTTACCCACCAGGAAATTGTGAAAGAAAAAATTACGAAGCGTGTCAATGGAAGAGATACCCGGGTCGAGATTGATCGCTACAATGCCATCGTCTCATTTACAATAGATGAAGGCACCTTCACCATCAGCTCGTATGATGGCGGCACAAATGCTCCGCTGTATCCAACAGGTACCCAGTTGACAGTGGTCTACCGTCCCAGCCATCCGGAAAAGGCACGCATCAAACGCGAAATGAGCGGATTTCGTGGGATTTTTGGACCACTAATGCTTGTCTTTTTTGGAATCGCTCTTATTGGCACTTCCCGGCTGGTGAAATTCATATTGAGCAAAATGTAAAAACCAACATAAATTGTTTTCATTGCTGTCCGAAATAATATCATTAATTATGAGGAGTCTAAAATGGATCCAAAAACCAAACCGAAGGGACCTAAACTCTTTCAATTGATAAAAGCTTTGTTTCAGGTTACAGTCTTGTTCTGCATACCCGGATTAATTACCACTTTTTTTGCACCCTCATTCACCATTGAGCTTTCTCGCGTTAATCCGGATCGTGTCGATGCAACCGTTATAAAAAAACTCATATTTATTCTTCCCGTTTCTACCGATACCGCAACCAACATTGTTGATGTCCATTCAACAACTATAGATGGTGGAGTTATCCGTGAAGGTCATCGATCTACAGGTAAAGTTGTTGGAAAAGTGGAAGACGAAGGGCTCCTGTTACTTAAAGGGGCAGAAGATGAACGAATAGAAGTGTGGGTATCTCCCAAAAACCTTTTTGAGGTGTGGAGCGAGATCGAGTATTTTATCAAGCGAGGGAATGAACCGTCATTAAAGTTGTGGGTGGTTTCAAACTGGAAATTGGGGGTGTTTTTACCTGCGGGAATAATGCTAGTTTGTTTGATTATCTTTTTTATGGC
>Ga0180438_10010266_pt1 | contig 11514 bp, 9 predicted proteins | sample SS_ome_12_FD_132455 | JGI IMG/M metagenome (GOLD analysis project Ga0180438, IMG submission 132455) | Hypersaline lake sediment archaeal communities from the Salton Sea, California, USA - SS_3_D_2 metaG | ecosystem: Environmental > Aquatic > Non-marine Saline and Alkaline > Hypersaline >...
GGAAGCCTCCACCTTCTTGATCAGGCTCTTCATGTACTCCTGGTAGGCCATTTCTCGCTCTCCTCCAGCCGGACCTCAGCCGACTGTCTCCATGTCCCGATCCGCGTAAAGCTTCATCAGCTCCTGCTCGGAGGCCTTCTTCAACTTCTCGAATTCCTCGGCGAACTTGCCCTGCTCGATCTCCTGCACCCGGGCTTTCAGATCCTCCGCCGGTTTGGCGATGTGCCGGGAGTACAAACGCCGGCAGAGGATGCCTATATAGTACTGCACGATCTCCGCGGGGCAGCGGGAGGCGCAGAGTCCGCACATGATGCACTCGAAGGACAGCTCCGCCGCCTTCTTGATGTCTCCCCGGATGGCGGCGTTGACGTAGTCCATGACCTTGATATCCTGGGGACAGATCTTACCGCAGCTGTTGCAGCTGACGCAGCGGGTCATTTCGGGGTAGAGCTTCATCAGGGTGCTGACCGTGGGCTCCAGCTCCTCCAGACAGTACTCCGCCTTGTTGGCCGGATAGAAGGGAATCTGGGTGAGATACATCCCCTCCTCCACCACGGTCTGGCAGGCCAATCCCACCTTGATGCGGTAGTCCCCGGCGGTGCGGTACACGGTGGCGCAGGCGCCGCAGATCCCGCCGCGGCAGCCGCAGCCCCGGATAAACCGGTAGCCGGAGTACTCGAAGGCCTTCAGGATGGTCACGGTTTCGGGGACCATGTACTCCTTGCCCATGATGTAGATGGGGATCAGCTTGGGCACGCCCTCTTCGACCACTTCGGAAGTCGAGCCTTGTGCCTGCCCGGCTTGCTCCGCCTCGGTTTTTGCTTGTTTCGCCATCATCTTCCTCGATTCCCAGGTTCTGCTCTCTAGATAATCTGCTCCACGAACTCCCGGATCTGGGCATAGGTGAACACAGGTCCGTCCTTGCAGACGTAGAGAGGTCCCACATTGCATCGCCCGCAGTGACCAAGACCGCACTTCATCTTCATCTCCAAGGTTGTTATCACCGCCTCCGGGTCGAAGCCCATCTTGTCCAGTGCCGCCAGCACGTAGCGGATCATGATCGGCGGCCCGCAGGTAACTACCGTGCTGCTCTTACGGCGGGGATTGAGCCGCTCCAACACCGCCGGGACGAATCCGACCTCTCCCTTCCAGCCGGCGCTTTCCCCTCCCGGATCTACTGTCAGCACGGTTTTCACATCCTTGCGGCCCTGCCACTGTTCCAGCTCTTCCCGGTACACCAGATCCGCCTCGCTGCGGGCGCCGTAGAGGAGCAAAATCGAGCCGTACTTCTGAGGCTCGGCCAGAACCACCTTGATCAGGGAGCGCAGGGCGGCCAGCCCTATCCCCCCGGCTACGAAGACCAGGTCCCGCCCCTCCATCCGGTCGAGGGGAAAGCTGTTGCCGTAGGGACCGCGCAGCCCCACCAGGGCATCGGGATCCAGCCTGTGGATCGCCTCGGTAACCAGGCCGACTCTTTTAACGCTGCACTCCACGTAGCCCTTCTCCTCAGGAGAGGATGCCAGGCAGAAGGTGGCTTCCCCCTCCCCTGCGACCGACAGCTCCACGAACTGCCCCGGCTGAAAGGTGAAATCTTCGCCGACCTTCTCGTCCTGGAACACGAGACGCAGGGTCTTGACGTCCCGCGTCTCCACGCGCAGCTCTTGGACCCGGGCAGCGAAGGGCGTGTATATCCGAGCCGGCATCATCCCCTGTCTCCTCCGGAGGCGCGATCGGCTGCTTGGCCGGCCGCAGCGGCTTTCCCGATCCCATTGACGATCTCCACGATGTCGATCTTCACCGGACAGTACCGGGTGCAGCGGCCGCAGCCCACACAGGAGTAGATATCGAAGTTCTCCTTGAAGTAGCTGAACTTGTGGTAGATCCGCTGGCGGTAGCGGCTGTGCTTCTGCTTTCGGGGATCCTCCCCCGCGGCCATTCGGGTGAACGTGTCGGAGCTGCAGGTGTCCCAGCAGCGCAGGCGCAGGTAACCCTCGTCCACGATGTCGAAGCAGTGGCAGGTCGGGCAGAGGTAGCTGCAGATTCCGCAGGTGATGCAGGCCCGGGACACCTCCCCCCAGTACGGGGAATCGAATCGCTCGGCCATGGTTTGGGAGTCCGGCACCTGAATGCTCCTGCGGATCGTCGCTTCCGCGGCCTTGCGGAGCTCCTCCAGGATGCCCTGCTCCGCCTTCCCGGCTTCCTTCCCGCCCAGCGAGGCGAGCAGAGCCTCCCCCTTGTCGCTGATTGCTTGCGCCAGGAAGCGTTCATCTTCCAGGGGGGTCAAGGCAAGGTCCATGCCCTCGGTATCAAAGGGCCCGCCGCCCAGGGAGGTGCAGAAGCAGTGCCGATCCGGCTGCAGGCAGTGCAGCCCGACAACGGTGGTGCTTTGCCGGGCCCGTTTGTAGGACTCGTCCTCCGCTTCTCCCAGGAAGACCCGGTCCAGGATGGCAAGACCTCGGATCTCGCAGGGGCGAGCAAAAACGAGCAGCCTCTGTTTCTCCGGTGGGACGGGACGGGGGATGATGCCTTCCGGTGTCTGCTCGTACAGCTCCTGGCGCCGGGGGAAGAAGTACTCCTTCAGCGAGTTGACTGTCAACTCAACAGTCAGAGGATCCGCGGCCGGGGCAGCTTTCGTGCAGCCGCCCCCTTCCGGGCCGGACCCCGGCGTGCTGTGGCCGTTTCGCAGATCCGCGGCCGGCCAGACCACCTCAGCCAGTCCCTCTGCGGGATCGAGTTGCCGGAAGTACAGCCTGCCCTCGATCTCAACGGGGGCGATGATCTGGCTGTCCCCCAGACGATTGTTGAGGAGTTCGCTCAGGGTCTTCCGTTCCACGAGCCTCATTCGATGAACTCCTGGGGATCCTCGTTCGCAAAGTCCACCAGAGGAGATTTGGCCTCCGGATCCAGTCCGGCCCGAAAGTGAAAGCTCTCCTCCACCACCATGGCCGCCTTGCGGTTGATACGGCGCAGGGGGATGCCTACGGGGCAGGCCCGCTCGCACTCTCCGCAGTCCACGCAGCGGCCGGCCAGATGGTAGGCCCGGATCAGGTGGAAGCTCCGATTCGAGGCCACCGCTGCGGCCGGGGATACCCAGCGGGGATCGTGCTGATCGAACACGCACTCCTTGCAGTAGCAGAGGGGACAGACGTTGCGGCAGGCGTAGCAGCGCAGGCAGCGGGCGAAGTACCCGTCCCAAAGCGCCCTTCGCTCCGCGGGGCTCAGAGCATCGATCTCCTCGACATCGCCGTAACCGGAGTCTCGATTGTCCGAATCTGTTTTCCCTGCGTTCCGGCCACCGGAGCGTTGCACGGGCTCTCCGACCATCAGATCGCAGAGCTCCTCCCTGGGATTGTACACATCCGGCGGGCAGCTCTCGCACTTGGCCAGCAGCCTGCCCGTCTGATCCGTAACGCCCGAGCAGGGCAGTGCGATCACGGCCAGCCGCTCCCGCTGCACCTGGTTCTCCGATTGGAGCACCACCAGAGATTTCAGGTCACAGCCCTTGACTACCACCGCCACCTTGCCGGCGCCGGGCTTGGCGGTTCCGGACCCTTTCCCGGCGTCTTTGGAACGGGCTTCCGGATCGCCCACCACATCCGGGTCGGTCAGATAGCGCACCAGGTTGTAGGTACAGTGCTGATTCCACTCCAGCTGCTTCGCCTCTTCGACCCGGCGGACAAACAGGGGCACCACATCCCCCCGGGCGGAACAGCCGTAGCCGATCACCAGGTAAACCGCCTTTTTGGCGAGCAGGTCGGTCACGGTTTTTTGAAGCGCCGCCTTCTGCCGTTCAGAGGTAACCTCCCGCGCGTTTGCCTCCGCCTTGTTCAGGGCGCTCTGCTTCACCACGCCGGCACCCCCGTCTTGACCTCCGCCTGGGCAGCCCGCACGTCCTCCACCAGGCTGCGGACCGTATCGGCCCATTTCTTTCCCTCCGAGGCGGAGACCCAGGACATGTGGAAGCGCCGCTCGTCGATCCCGAAATAGCTCAGCATGGCTCGCAGCAGGAGCATTCGCCGGCGGGCGTAGAGGTTGCCCTCCTGGTAGTGGCAGTCGCCGGGGTGGCACCCGGAAACCAGCACCCCGTCCGCTCCCTCCTGAAAGCACTTGAGCACCAGCAGGGGATTGATGCGCCCAGAGCAGGGAACGCGGATGATGCGGATCTCATCGGGGTACTGTATGCGGCTCACCCCGGCCAGATCGGCGCCGGCGTAGGAGCACCAGTTGCAGAGAAAGCCCACGATCTTCAGCTTCTTCATCGCACCAACAGCTCCTCGAATTCCCGGATGATCTGGCGGTTGCTGAATCCACTGACGTCGATGGCCCCGCTGAAGCAGGTGGCCGCGCAGGAGCCGCACCCCTTGCACAGCAGGGCGTTCACCACGGCCGTTTCCCTGTCGGGATCCAGCTCGATCGCCCCGTAGGGACAGACCTCCACGCACAGGCCGCAGCCGCTGCAGCGCTGCTCCAAAACCCGGGCCGTGGCCGCCTCGGCGCTGATGCGCCGCTGGCTGAGCACGGTCAGGGCTCTGCCCGCCGCGGCCAGGGCCTGGGCCACCGATTCCCGGGCATACTTGGGACCGTGGGCCAGGCCGCAGAGGAACACCCCGTCGGTGGCAAAATCCACCGGGCGCAGCTTCACATGGGCTTCGAGGAAGAATCCGTCTTCGTTCAGAGGCACCTTGAGCAGGCGGGCGATCTCCCGGTTGCTTTCCGGCGCATCGATGCCCACGCTCAACACCAGCAGCTGAGCTGGGACGGCGATCTCCCTCCTTAGGATCTCGTCGTAGAGTGTGACTGTGAAATCACCGTTCTCCTTGCCGACTTCGGGTTTGCGGTCCTCGGTGTAGCGCAGAAACAGTACCCCGGCTTTGCGGGCCTCGGTGTAGCGGTCCTCGTTGAGCCCGTAGGTGCGCACGTCCCGGTACAGCACGATCACGTTTGCGCTGGGATACTCGCGCTTGAAGCGAATGGCGTTTTTCACGGCCTCGCCGCAGCAGATGCGGCTGCAGTAGTTGTGATCCCCCTCCCGGGAGTCCACGCACTGGATCATGACCACGCTGTCCAGGCGCGACAGCAATGGGTTGTCATGAAGCAGCATGGTCTCGAACTCCCTCTGAGTCACGACGTAGGGATCGGTTCCATAACCGTAGCTGGTGGTGTGATGCTCCTCCGCCCCCGTGGCCACGATCACGGCGCCGTGCTCGACTGTCGTGTTTTCCCGGGACAGGGTGCTGCGGAAATTACCGATATAACCCTCCACCGATTCGAGGGTGGCGCCGAGGTGCAGGTCGATCAGGGGATGCTCCCGGATCTTACGGGTGAGTCCATCGAGCAGGGCAGGGATGTTATCGGTCTGCAGGGTGAAGCCCAGCTGCCGCAGATTCCCCCCCAACTCGAGTTCCCTCTCCACCAAGGTTACCGGAAAGCCGTTGTCCGCCACGGCCAGGGCGGCGCTCATCCCGGCCAGCCCGCCGCCGATAACCAGGCAGCGGCTGTTCACCTCCGACTCGAGCTCCTCCAGGGGCTGGAGAAAGCGAGCCCTGGCAACGGCCATGCGCACCAGGTCGAAGGCCTTCTCCGTGGCGGCCTGCGGATCGGCCTGGTGCACCCAGGAGCACTGGTCCCGGATGTTGGTCATCTGCAGCAGGTACTTGTTCAGCCCGGCCTTCTGCAGGGCCGCGCGGAACAGGTGCTCGTGGGTCCGGGGCGAGCAGGAGGCCACCACCAGGCGGCTTAAAGTAAGCTCCCCGATCTTTTCAATGATCAGCTGGATCGAGTCCTGAGAGCAGGCGTAGGTCAGCTCCCGGCTGAACACCACGTTGGGAAGGGACGCCGCCCGCTCGGCCACGGCCGGTACATCCACCACCGAGGCGATATTCACGCCGCAGCGGCAGACGATCACACCGATGCGCAGAGGCGCCCCCTCCGGTGCAGCCGGCGCAGCGGGCGGACAGGTGGCAGGGGTGGCTGAGGTTGCCGGAGTGTTCGAACGATGGTTGCCCGTTAACCGCGGTTTCCGCCGCCGGCCGTTGCCTGAATCCTCTCCCCGTTCCAACAGTCCCCGGGCGGCGCGCGCCGCCGCCGCGCTGGCCGAGACCACGGTCTCCGGGATGTCCATGGGCCCGGTCAGGGTGCCGCAGACGTAGATCCCCGGCAGGTTGGAGCTCACCGGGGCGAGCTCCTCCCGGCCCCGACAGAAGCCGTATGCATCGGTCTGTACGCCCATGCCGGAGAGCAGGGAGCGGACGGAGGCCGGCACCCCGATCCCCACCGAAAGCACCACCAGGTCGAAGGTTTCGATCTCCACCGCCCCCTGCGGGTCGATGATGTGGATCGAGAGATTCCCCCTCTCCGGATCTTCGGTGACTTCGGAGACCCGGGATTTGACGTAGCGTACCCCGTACTCCTCCTTGGCGCGGTCCACGAACTTGTCGAAGTCCTTGCCGAAGGCCCTCAGGTCGATGTAGAAGATCGACGCATCGCTTTCCGGGAGATGCTCCCGGGTGATGATGGCGTCCTTGGTGGCCTGCATGCAGCAGTAGGAGGAACAGTAGCCGCGATCCGCCGCGGCCGGATCCCGGGAGCCCACGCACTGCAGGAAGGCCACGCGCCGAGGCTTCTTCCCGTCCGAGGGACGGAGGATCTGTCCGCCCGTCGGACCGGAGGCGGAGAGCAACCGCTCGTACTCGATGCTGGTGATCACGTTGGCGTAGATCCCGTAGCCGAACTCGGGGCGGATGCGGGGGGTGTATTCCTCGCAGCCCGCGGCCAGAATGATGGAATCGAAGGTTTCGGTTTCCAGACGATCGGTCTGCTCGTAATCGATGGCTCCGGCCGGACAGACCTTGGCGCAGTTGCCGCACTTCCCGTTGGTGAGGTACAGGCAATGCTCGGCGTCGATGCGAAACACCGCAGGCACGGCCTGGGCATAGGGGATGCCGATGCACTTGGTGCTGACGATCCCGCGATTGAACAGATCGGGGATCTTCACCGGGCATTTCTCCGCGCACAGGCCGCAGGCCGTGCATTTATCCTCATCCACGTAGCGGGCCCTGCGACGAATGAGCACTTCATAACCGCCGGCGTTTTTCCCATTGCCGTCGCTGTTGCCGCCAATCCGCTCAACCTGCTCGACCGTGGAGTAGGCGCGCAGGGTGATATCGGGATGGGAGTCGAGCTCGACAAGCTTGGGCGAGAGGATGCAGGTCGAGCAGTCGTTGGTGGGAAATGTCTTGTCGAGCTGGGACATGCGGCCGCCGATCGAGGGCTTCTCCTCCACCAGGGTCACGGGGATCCCCATCTCGGCCAGGTCCAGAGAGGCCTGGACCCCTGCGATACCGCCGCCTATAACCAGAACGCGTTTATCCATCGGCTCCATTCACTCCGTCTGCGCTCCCGCGCTTTCCCCCCAGCCCCTTGCTATTTCCCATCTGCAGTCGAGGTTTTTCGTACCTCCGCATCCTTCTCGATCAAATTCTTCAACAGCTTGCGCCGGTGCTCCTGGGCCTTCCTATCGATATCCTGGACGGCCTGCACGAATCCCGGCTCCACGTAGCCCTGCTCCACGGCCAGCTTGCGCAAAACCCGCATGATCTCGGGATACTTCACCTCCTGGGGACAACGCACCTGGCAGCGGTAGCAGGTCAGGCAGTACCAGATGGCCTTGGAGCTCAAGACCTCCTCCTTCAGCCCCAGGAGGATCATGTGGATGATCCGGCGGGGGCTGTAGCTCTCCTCCACCTCGGCGACGGGGCAGGACAAGGTGCAGCTCCCGCAGGCGAAGCAGCGTTTGAGGTTCTCTCCCCCCGGCTGGGCCGCCACCTCTTCCTTGAACGTGAAATCCACCAGGGCTGCCGCATCTGTGGTCTTGCTCATCGTTTGATATCCTCCGCTTGGGGAAGCTCCTCCTCCTTGAAGGTCGTGACCGGCAACTCCTCCTCCAGGCTCCTCCCGGGCACGTAATCGAACAGAGCCTGTACGTGGCGTCCAACCCGGCTGTAGATCCTGCCGAGGGGGATGTCCATGGGGCAGGCTTGTTCGCAGAGCCCGCAGGCCACGCAGGAGCAGGCCATGTGATTCATCTTGGTCAGGTGGTATAGCACCGTGTCCACCGGCATCTTGATCTGACCCTTCTTCTGAGCCCGGCGCAGATAGCGCTCGGAGGAATAGCCCATCTTCGCGGGGACGAGCAGGCACTCCTTGCAGTAGCAGATCGGGCAAACCTCCCGGCAGTTGTAGCAGCGGATGCAGGCTTGAAGCTCGGACAGCAGATCTTCCTGCTCCTGCTCCTGCGCTTTCAGGCGGCGGGCCCGCACCGCCTCGATTTGTTTGGTCCGCCCGGGGGCTTCGCCGACCTCATCCAAACCTGCGGCGCCCTGCAGCGCCTGAACCAGCTGCTCGCCCTTCTCGCTCAGCACGTTTACCAGAAGAGAATGATCTTCGGCGCCGATCCAGGAGAGGCTCAGGTCGGCGCTGTCCGCCGTGAAGCAGGTGCAGACTTCGCAGGCGCCGCGCAGGACGGCTTGCGGATCAGCTGCAGCGTCGGCTTTCCTCTCCTTCGCATTGCCGAACTGCTCCAGGACTTCTCCGCGCACCTTATCCGCATCCCCGACCGCCTCAACCCGGTCGCGGTACTGCTTGACTTCGTAGACCCCGGGACAGTCGTAGCCGATCAGGTAGAGGGAATCCGGAAGGATCTGCTTGAGCTTGGCGAGCTCGATCACGGCCCGAACCTCACAGGGGCGCAGAACCGCGGCGATCTTCCCCTCGCTCTCCTCGAGCGGTTCTTTGGCCAGCTCCCGCACGGCGTGGGCGGCGTTGATCATCTGGACCGGGGCCAGAGGATCGGCTCCATCGAGCAAGGCCTGATCCGTCACCAGGACCTGCGTGACCATGTTGTTCGCCGGCGTGTGCTTGGGCACCAGCACGGCTTTTACAGCGCCGCTCTCCATGAGGGTGCCCAGGAGCTTCCGGATGGCCTCGGGCACGTCCAAACCCTTCAGCTCTCCCCCGCTAAAGCTATGACTCATACGGCCCACTCCAGCTTCAGGGGATTGGGTCCCAGGGCTCGAATATGATCCACCATCTCCAGCACCGTTTCAGCGAAGTAGGCCCCCTCGCTGGCGCTGATCCAGCGCAGCCAGACCCGCTCCGGTTCCAGGCCGGCATCTTGGAGCACCGACTTGAGGATGGCCACCCGCCTGCGGGCTTTGAGGTTGCCGCTGATGTAGTGGCATTCCCCCGGATGGCAGCCCCCGATCAGCACGCCGTCCGCTCCCTCCAGCAGCACCTTGAGCACGTAGGTGGGGTCGAGGGAGCCGGAGCACATCATGCGGATGATGCGGATGTTGGGGGGGTACTGGATCCTCGAGGTTCCGGCCAGGTCGGCCCCGGCGTAGGTACACCAGTTGCAGAGAAATCCGATGATCCTGGGCTCGAAGGTGGAACGTTCCATTTACACAACCTCTTCCAGCATGTGATAGATCTGGGTCTTGGTGAAGCCTATCTGGAGGGTGGCTCCGTTCGGGCAGGCGGTGGCGCAGGCGCCGCAGCCCTGGCACAGCACCTCGATGATCTCGGCCTTGCCGCTTTGCTCGTTGATCACCCGGGCTTCGTAGGGGCAGACCTCCACGCAGACGCCGCAGCCGGCGCAGATCCGCTCGTTGATCTGTACGGTCAGACCCGAAGAGTGGATCTGTTCCTTGGATAGCAGGGTCACGGCCCGGGCCGCGGCCCCGGCGGCCTGGGAGATCGCCTCCGGGATGGTTTTCGGTGAATGTGCGGCGCCGCATAGGTAGATTCCCTCCGTGGGAAAATCCAGGGGCCGCAGCTTGACGTGGGCCTCCAGCAGGAAGCCGTCCGGGTTCAGGGGCAGCTTGAGCATGGAGGCAATGCTGCGATCGGCATCAGGTTCCATCCCCGCGCTCAACACCAGCAGGTCCACTTCCAGCTGCTCCTGCCGGTCCAGCAGCAGGTTGCGGTAGCGGATCTGCAAGCCGCCGCCGCCGTTGCCGGCCTGGCGAGGACGCCACTCTCCGCGATGGCGAGGACGCCACTCTCCGTGATGCACCTCGGGCTTGGCCTCCGGCTCGTAGCGCAGGAAGAGCACCCCCGCCTCCCGGGCCTTCTGATAGTACTCCTCTGAGAAACCGTAGGTACGAACATCCCTGTAGAAAATCGTGACCTGGGCGTTCGGATCGATCTCCTTGATCTTCAGGGCATTTTTCACGGCGACCTGACAGCAGACCCGGCTGCAGTAAGGCCTCTCCTCATCCCGGGAGCCCACGCACTGGATCATGGCGATCCGGGCCGTCTTCCGCGCCTGGGTTCGGTCCGAAACGGGTGTCTCCGAGCCGCTGCCCTCCTTCCCGCCTGTCCGGATCTGGAGGGACCCGGCGGCCAGGCGGCCCTCCAGCTCCCGCTGGGTGATCACCGCTTCAGACTGACCCCGCAGATACTCCGTGGTCTGTATTTCCCGGGCTCCGGTGGCCACGATGATCACGCCGTGCTCGATCTCCCGCGGTTCCTCCCGGCTGCCGGTCTTCGACCCGTTGCCCGATCCATTCCCCGACCGAGAGGCGATCGTGGTGGTGTAGTTGCCCACGTACCCCGACACGTCCTGCACCACGGAATCCTTAAACACGGTAATCAGGGGATGCTTGTCCAGCCGCTCGATCAGCCCGGCCAGGAAGGCCTTGACATCCCGGCCATCCAGCGTGTAGTGGAGGTCCCGCAGATTTCCGCCCAGCTGTTTTTCCCGCTCCACCAGGAAGGTTTCGAAGCCCTGGTCGGCCAGGGTCAGTGCGGCGGTGATTCCGGCCACCCCGCCGCCGATCACCAGCCCTTTTTTTGAAACAGGGAAGCTGGATCGATGAAAGGGACTCAATGCCTTCGCCCGGGAGACCCCCATGGCCACCAGCTCCTTGGCTTTTTCCGTGGCCCGGTCCTTCTCCTTGGAGTGCACCCAGGAGCACTGCTCCCGAATGCCGACGAACTCGAACATGAAGGGATTCAGCCCCACCTCCTTCAAGGTGTCCTGGAACAGGATTTCGTGGGTTCGGGGCGTGCAGGAGGCCACCACCACCCGGTTGATCCCCCTCTCCTCCACGGCCGCCTTGATCTTCTCCTGGGTGTCCTGGGAGCAGGTGTAGAGATTGGCCTCCGCATAGACCACGCCGGGCAGCCCGGCCGCGTACTCCGCCACGGCGGGCACATCCACTACCGAACCGATGTTGATGCCGCAGTGGCAGACGAACACCCCCACCCGGCTCTCCCCGTCCTCCAGGGAAAGTTCCGGCGGATAGGTCTTGGCCGTTACCCGGGAGCCCCTCTGCTCCTTGAGCAGGGCCGAAGCATAGGCGGCGCAGGCGGAGGCCGTGGTCACCGATTCGGGGATGTTCCGGGGTGCCGAACCCGATCCGCAGACGAAGAGGCCCGGCACGTTGGTGTGCTCGGCCACCAGGCTGTCTCCGGCCAGGAAGCCGTAGGGATTGAGCTGGATCCCGGCTATCC
>Ga0180438_10010267_pt1 | contig 11514 bp, 9 predicted proteins | sample SS_ome_12_FD_132455 | JGI IMG/M metagenome (GOLD analysis project Ga0180438, IMG submission 132455) | Hypersaline lake sediment archaeal communities from the Salton Sea, California, USA - SS_3_D_2 metaG | ecosystem: Environmental > Aquatic > Non-marine Saline and Alkaline > Hypersaline >...
GCCTGAACCCTTGATCTTGGTCAACTGCGCGCTAAAGTCCGTATCGCCGGTGGTAAAGCTCTCAAAGGCCACCACCGAGCCAGAGCCGTGGATGTCCTCCCAGCCGTCGCGAAAGTTCTCAGCTAATCCCTTGGGGTAGTCGGATGCCACGTCGTACAGCACTGCCGCCTGGGTGAAGCCAAACTCGTCGGTCACAAAGTTGGCCACCACTGGCCCCTGGAAGGGGTCGAGGAAGCAGGCGCGGAAGACCCACGGCCGGTCCAGGGTGGTATTGGGATTGGTGGACCAGGGGCTTATCATCGGGGTCTCGTTCTCGTTGGCCACCTCGCCGGTCGGCACGGCCTGCTTGCTGGACTGCGGGCCGACGATCGCGAGCACTTGATCCTGTGTGATCAGTTTGGTCGCCGCCGCTGTCGCCGATTCGGCCTTGGACTCGTTGTCCTCGACGACCAGTTCGACGGTGTACTTTTTCCCGCCTACGTCCAGCCCGCCGGCCTCGTTGATATCCTCGGCTTTCATCTCACCTGCGCGTTCGGACTGCGTGCCCACGTAGGCGATGTCGCCCGTCATTGGCACGTCAAGCCCGATCTTGATAGTCGCTGCTCCTCCCCCGCCACAACTGGTGAGAAAGGGCACGACTATGACCATGGCCAAAACAATGAGTGTGGCTTTCTTACGCATGCTTATCTCCTCCTGATATGACTAGATGGGATGTTTCTGCGACCGACAATAGGCAAGCTTGCACTACCTTACTTTGGCGATGTGCACCTCCTTTCATTGGACCCGACAATTCCGCTTCTGACTTTAGCGGGGCACACATGGAAATCCTCTGTCACTGTTTCCAGTTGTGCTGGACCAATCAACCAGGTATCTCTTGCATATTTCCCACTGGATGTTCTCCAGTTTGCTGATAGGAGGAAACCAGTGTCATCGTTTGGTGGGTCTCTGCTTGCCAAAGGGAGGGGACCACACGAGTGAAATGAGGCAAAGCAAGCGCGCGGTCCGCCATCTCAGATGCTGTTCGGTGTGGATTCGGAAATCCCGCAGGGGGGTCTTGAAAACGGAGACAGCCGAATATACCAGGTCGACGTTCTAGAAGATTGCAGGGAAGTATGACATGATCGTCGATACGATGGTAGCCTTGGAAGATCATGTATACATATACCTCAAACCACCACTAGGCTTTCTCCCTCTCGCATCGTGCAGGCTCTAAAGGGCAAATCAGCCGCGTCGCTCTGTCGACAGTCTCCCAGAATACAGGAACTGTGGAGCGGGTAGTTATGGGGTGATGTTTACGTCTTATGAGTGGTCAGGGATGCAGTAGTAGGTAATGTCGTTCGGCGCGATAGTGAGTATCGTAAACACCAGTCAGGCACGGTTTAACTGTCGCTGCCGGACAATCTTTGGACACCCTGAAGATTGCCGTGGGATGATAGGCTTCCTATGGGCATTGAGTGTCGGACACAGATGAACGCTGATACATTATATCATCTAGTCATCCAGAACGCAAGTGCGAGCAAGGTCCTCGAAGCAGATCGACCATCCATCTGCGATAGTCACAGTCTGCACATCGTGCTCGCGGTCACTGCTCTGGAGGGCGGCCTATGTCAGGCGCGTCGTGACATAGGCTGCCTCCAGCCTGTACTACCCGTGTCGTCTCACAAACCGGTGCAGTCGTTCCAGTGCCTCTTCGATCTTTTCATAGGCGGTGGCGTAGGAACAGCGCACGTACCCCTCGCCTGCCTTCCCGAAGGCGTGGCCGGGCACCACGGCCACCTTCTCCTCGTGCAGCAAGGTCTCGGCGAACTCGGTTCCGCCCATCCCTGTGATCTCGATGGATGGAAAGGCATAGAATGCCCCTTGGGGCTCAAAGCACGTCAGGCCGATCTCGTTCATTCCGTCCACGATGAGGCGGCGGCGACGGTCGTACTCGGCCACCATCTCCTGCACGTAGGGCTCCCCCTCTTGCAGCGCGGTCAGGGCTGCATATTGCGCGACGGTTGACGCGCACATGATGGTGTACTGGTGCACCTTGCGCATCGCGTCCAGGATCCCGCATGGGGCCGCTATGAATCCGATGCGCCAGCCGGTCATCGCATAGGCCTTGGAAAAGCCCTGCAGCAGCACCGTGCGTTCGTACATCCCCGGCAGGCTGGGGAAGCAGACGTGCTCCACGCCATAGACCAGCCGGTCGTAGATCTCGTCGGAGATGACCAGTAGATCGTGCTGTTTGGCGACGGCGGCGATCTCGTTGAGCCGTTCCCGGCTCATCACCGCTCCCGTCGGGTTGTTGGGGTAGCCGATCAGCAATACCTTGGTGCGCGGGGTGATGGCCTCCCTGATGGCCTCTGCCGTCACCTGAAAGTCGTGCTCGACCGTCGTTGGGATGATCACCGGCGTGCCCCCGGCGAACACCACCTCCGGTGCATACGAGACAAAGCACGGATGGGGGATGATGACCTCGTCGCCTGGGTCGAGCGTGGCGGCGAGCGCCAGGTGCAGTGCTTCTGAGACGCCGACGGTCACCAGGATCTCGCTTTCCGGGTTATACGTCTGCCCGTACATCCGATCCAGGTGCTCGGCGATGGCGCGGCGGAGTTCCATCAGCCCCGAGTTGGAGGAGTAGTGGGTCTCCCCTCGCTTCAGGGCCTCGATGCCCGCCTGGACGATGGGCTCGGGCGTCGGAAAGTCCGGCTCCCCGATGCCCAGGCTGATCACGTCGTCCATCGTGGCCGCGATGTCAAAAAAGCGGCGGATGCCAGATGGAGGGACGCCGGCGATGCGCTCAGAGACAAAGCTGCGATCGCGATGCATTGGAATGAACCTCCTTGACGTGTGAGTGTGATGTGGAAATAGTAAAGTATGTCCTGAACGCAACACGCATTCGATAACGCGCCCTGCGTGATGCGTGATTCGTGATGCGTGACTAGGATTCGCGGCGGCGGTGCAGGAGCCACCACGCGCCCGCGCCGAGGGCGAGTGTTGCCAACCCCAGGCCGGCGGCGGCGATGGTCACCGTCTTGGGCTCCATCCCCGGCATCACGGTGCCGCGCAGCCCGGATTCGGCCCCATACTCGTCGAACTTGCCGCCCCATTTGGTCTGCAGCGCCGCCTCTACCCGCTTGCGCCCTACGAAGGGGTACCAGTAGACGTTGTGGTAAAAGTTGCTCGCAAAGTAGGACCAGGGGACGAGCGGAGTGCGGAGCAGCAATGGCTCAAACGGGTGCAACCAGCCGTGGTAGATCATCTTTTGCCCCCGGCTGGCAAAGGTGTCCTCCTGTACAAAGCGCCAGTTCTGCCCCAGCACCCATTCCCGATCCTCGCCCACGATCTCGATCCGCTGCGGGTCGCCCACGCCCAGCCCCATCTCGTGGGCGGTGCGGATAAAGGGGATATCGAGCGGGTCAAAGCCCTGGAGGTGCGCGGACATGGCATCGATCGCCACCTGGTCAGCCGAGGCCAGGATGACGTCTTTCTCGTGCCAGCGCATCGCCCGCGGGCCGGGGCCGTCGCCGGCAAAGGTGCCGTCCATCACGGCGAACAACCCGGGGTGGATATCCTGCTGGATCATGAGCAGGTCCACCAACGTGTCGTGGATGACCGAGTGGGTCCAGTGGCGCTTGGTGCCCAGGAGCCCGCCGAAGGCGTTCTTCATCGCGCCGGTGATCGTCGTAAAGACGTGTGTCTTGACTGTAGGCAGTTGGATGATGTTGCGCCCGATGAACATCTCGGGGATGTACACCCCCTCGGGATAGATCTTGTCCAGCACCAGGAAGGGCTGCTTGGGCTCGTAGCGCACCCACGTGTGCTGCGGTTCGTACAGGTGCACGTTTCGCAACCCGTACTTTTCGACGATGTACTTGTGCTTGTTGTTGCGCTCCGCCACGTAGGCGTCGACGACGACCGTGTTGTTTTGAGCGCCGATCAGGTTCTCGTAGCCGGCGGATTGTAACGCCTGGACCACGCCCTCCAGTTGCCAGGGGGTGGTCGAGCAGGCCGGGTACCACGTCTGCCAGGAGACGTTGATCTTTAAGATGGTCTCGTTGTCCTGGGGGAGGGCATCTCGCACACCGGCCAGCTCCATCAGCCGAGCGTAGTCGCCCAGCACGGTCTCGGGGGTGGTTCTGAGGACCGCCACTTTGCCGCGGCCGGGGAAATCTGCATCCATAGTTCCTCCATCACGTGCGGGTGTGATAAGAGTATACTCCACTTTGGGGCGATTGTCCAGCATTTGATGCTGGAGAGAGTGGCGATGGGGGCGAATCATTCGATTTGTGCCAGAATTTCCTTGACATGGTCCCTTCTTCGTGATATACTGTTCGCAAACGATTGCGCAAACCTTTGCGGAAACGTTTGCGAATTGATAGTGATGGAGGTGGATCATTGCTACGATGCGCGACGTGGCGGAGCGCGCTAGCGTCTCTGTCACCACTGTCTCCCACGTGATCAACGAGACACGTCCCGTCAGCGACGAGCTGCGGCAGCGTGTGTTGGCTGCCATAGACGAGCTGGGTTACCAGCCCAACGTCTTGGCTCGCAGTCTGCGCCGTGGGGAGACGCATACAATTGGCATGATCGTCCCCGACAGTGCCAACCCCTTTTTTGCCGAACTGGCCCGAGGCATCGAGGACACCGTCTTCGAGCAGGGCTACAACGTCATCCTGTGCAACTCCGATGGCGATCTGGACAAGGAACTCCTCTATGCCACCGTGCTGGCCGAGAAACGGGTTGACGGTATCCTCTTCGTGGCGGCCGGTGTGAGCACAGAGCACATCCAGACCCTGCAAGAGCAGCGCATGCCCGTGGTCGTCGTGGATCGCGAGGTTCCCGATGCGGCTGTGGATTCCGTGTTGACCGACAACGCTCGAGGCGGATGGCTGGCCACCCGCCATCTGCTTGACCTGGGTCATCGGCGCATCGGTTGCGTCGCTGGTCCCTCGGACGTCACCCCCAGCGCTGAACGGACTACCGGCTATCGGCAGGCCATGGACGAGGGCGGCGTTCCCGTGGACGAAGCTCTCGTACTGAAAGGGGACTTTCAGTACGAGAGTGGCTACCAGGCAGCGCGCCAGCTCTTGTCAATGGACGATTCCCTCACGGCCATTTTCGCCTGCAATGACCTGATGGCCATCGGCGCGATCAGCGCGGCTGTGGAGGTGGGGCGGCAGGTTCCGGCAGACCTGTCCGTGGTCGGCTTTGACGACGTGCGCCTGGCCTCTTTCGCCAATCCTGCCCTCACCACAGTTGCCCAACCCAAGTACGAGATGGGCGTGGTGGCCGCGACAATGTTGCTGGAGCGCATGCACGACCTTGACATTCCGCCGCGCCGGAGAGTGCTCGATACAAAACTGCTAATCCGCCAATCTACTGCTCCTGTAGGAGCGCCTGTAGGATAGAGCGCGATAAGCATCATCGCGAGGAAGATATATGGCTGCACACATCACCGTCGTCGGTAGTTTGAACATGGACCTGATCGCACGCACGCCCCGTTTCCCTCAGCCCGGCGAGACGATTATCGGCGACGAGTTTCACACCGCGCCAGGTGGCAAAGGCGCGAACCAGGCTGTGGCCGCCGCCCGGCTGGGGGCACGGGTCTCGATGGTCGGAAGAGTGGGGCGTGATGCGTTCGCCGAATCGTTGCTCAACAACCTGGCCGCCGCGGGTGCGGACCACACCTTTGTAATCCATGACCCGGAGGCCGCCACCGGCGTGGCCCTCATCGCGGTTGACGATGCCGGGCAAAACAGCATCATCGTCGCCTCCGGGGCCAACGCGCGACTCTCTCCAGTCGATGTGGACGGGGCCGAGGCCGCGATTGCCGGCGCCGACGCGTTGCTCCTGCAACTGGAGAGCCCCCTGGAAACCGTGACCCAGGCGGCAAAAGTCGCTCACGCCCACGGGGTGCCTGTCATCCTCAACCCGGCCCCCGCGCGCTCGCTGCCAGGTGCGTTGCTGGCACTGGTGGACGTGCTCGTCCCCAACGAGAGCGAGACGGCGCTGTTGACCGGCCTGCCCGTGGGCGATCCAGCCGAGGCTGAGGCGGCTGCTGCGGCGCTGCGAGAACTGGGCGTGGGCACAGTAATTCTCACCCTGGGAGAGCGAGGTGCGTTGCTGGCGCGAGAGGATGGGGCAGAGTACTTTCCGGCCTTCGAGGTAACCCCGGTGGACACCACGGCCGCGGGCGATGCATTCGTGGGCGGTTTCGCCGTGGCCCTGGCCGAAGGCCGATCATTGGCTGAAGCGGTACAGTGGGGGAATGGTGCCGGCGCCCTGGCCACCACTAAACTGGGTGCCCAGCCCTCTCTGCCCACCCGCCAGGACTTGGAGGGATTGCTCGCCACAGGAACCATAGGAGGGAATACGTGAAGAAAATCGGCATTCTTAACCAGCCTATTTCTTCCATCATCGCTGGCCTGGGCCATACGGACACGTTGATCATTGCCGACGCTGGCCTGCCTATCCCTCCCGAGACGCAGCGCATTGATCTGGCACTGACGGAGGGCATCCCCTCCTTTATCGACACGCTGCGCGTTGTGCTGACGGAAATGGAGGTGGAGCGGGCTATCGTCGCCGAGGAGATGCTCGACGCAAGCCCACAGGTTTACGAGGCGGTCAAAGAGATGCTGGGAGATGTGCCCATCGAGACCGTGACGCACCTGATCTTTAAAGAGCAAACTCGTTCGGCCCGGGCCGTGATCCGGACCGGCGAGTTCACCCCCTATGCCAACGTCATCTTGACTGCTGGAGTGGTGTTCTGATCGGTCGTGGGCGGGAAGGAGGTGATACGAGATCTGAGACAGAGCTAAAGTGCGCACAGATCATCCGCTGTCCCTGGACAAGGGAGATGACCTGTGCGCCCAAACATGGTGGAGCGACTGCACCACACACGCATCCGATTATAGACGACAAGCATAAGGAGGTCAAAAGATGAACCGCGTTCGTTTGTTATGGGCACTGTCCATCGTGACAATCCTGGCAATGGTGTTGGTGGGCTGCGGGCCTGCGGCAACCGAGGCACCGGCGGTAGAGGAGCCAGCAGCGGAGGAGCCAGCAGCGGAGGTGGCAGAGGAGAAGGCAACAGTCACACTATGGACGGATCCACCGGGAGGTGGAGAGGCGGCTACCTGTCTCGCCACGACTGTAGTTGAGCCGTTCAACGAGCAGAGCGACACCATTGTTGTGGAGGTTGTCTACCAGCCCGAGGCATGGGATGCCATTCGTACCGCGCTGGCGGGCGGCGCTGGCCCCGACATAGTCGATACCCCCGGCCCATCGTTTGTATATGAATTGGTCCAGGCCGACCAACTGATGGCGCTGGATGAGTTTGCCGACGAGTTTGGGTGGGGCGAGTTGTTCGTGCCCTGGGCGTTGAGCCTGGGGGACGTGGATGGTGAGTTGTATAGCATCGCGGACGAGCTCGAAACGCTGATCCTCTATTACAACACAGCCGTCTTTGAAGAGCACGGCTGGGAGCCACCCACGACGTTGGCCGAACTGGACGTACTCTGCGAAGAGATCGAGGCCGCAGGCGTCATCCCCTTTAGCCATGGAAATGGCGACTGGCGCCCGGCCAATGAGTGGTTCGTCGGTGAATACCTGAACCACGTGGCTGGCCCGGACAAGGTGTACCAGGCGCTGACCGGGGAGATTCCCTGGACCGACCCAGATTTCGTGCGCGCCATCGAACTGCTCAACGAACATCAGCAAAAGGGCTGGTATATGGGTGGCCTCGAGTTCTACTATACCACTGGCTGGGATGATTATATCATCGCCCTCGCCAGCGGTGAGGCGGCCATGAAAATCGAGGGTACCTGGGTTGCGGGCGCTTTGATTGAGCAAATCGACACCGGGGAATACGGCGACAATGATTGGGACTGGGTGCCGGTGCCCTCTATGGGCGGCGAGGGGATCTTTGACCTTGGGATGGGCCATACCTGGTCCGTTAACAAAAAAGCCGCGAACCCACGAGCGGCCGCCGAATTCCTCACTTACTTCTTCTCACCCGAGGTCCAGGCGCGACGTTTCAGAGAGTGTGATCTCGTTCCGGGGCCTGTCCGGCTGGAAGCGGATATGCTGGAAGGCGTAGACTCTCGCATGGCCGAGATGATCGTGGCGCTGGCTGAAGCGTCTGACGCTGGCAACTATGGGTACACGACTTGGACCTTCTGGCCGCCCAAGAGTGACGTCTACATCTATGAAGAAATCGAGAGGGTCTGGGCCGGCGAGATCGGGGCCAGAGAATATCTGGAAGGGCTGCGAGAGATTTTCGACCAAGAGTTCGCGGCCGGTGAGATGCCGCCTATCCCAACTCGCTAGTCTCTCACGTTAGTCGGGATGCTCCGGCTGTGATGCCGGGGCATCCCGCCCTCCACGCCAGGCGGCGTGGCTACAGACCGAGTATCAGAAGGGATATATTATGACGCGTCTGCAAGAGATACGACATTGGTTTGGTGGCTCCACCTTTCGGAAAAAGATCCTTCCCTGGCTGCTCATTTTGCCCATCCTGTTGATCCACCTCCTCGTCGTCATCGGGCCTTCGCTGGGAGCCTTTTACTATTCACTCACCGACTGGTCCGGCATCGGGGCGGCCGACTTTATCGGGCTGGATAATTTCCGCACCCTCTTTGGGGATGTGAACTTTCGAAAGGCGTTTAGCAACAACCTGGTCTGGTCGGCCTTTTTTCTCACCGTTCCCTTTGTTCTGGCATTGCTGGTTGCCAGCCTGTTGGCGGGGGTGCAGCGCGGTGCCATGTTCTATCGTGCCACCATTTTCCTCCCCTACGTCCTGCCGAGTGTGATCACGGCAAGTATCTGGAGCAATCTGCTCAATCCCAGGCTCGGTATTGGGGCACAACTGGCCAAACTGGGGATACCGTTCCTCAATCATGCCTTTTTGGGCAACCCTGACACGGTCTTGCTCTCGGTCGCCTTTATTGACAACTGGCACTTTTGGGGTTTCTTGATGGTCCTGTTTCTGGCGGCGATGCAGAATATCCCTCCGGATCTGTACGACTCGGCCAAGATTGATGGCGCCAACCGTTTCCACGAGTTTTGGCATGTGACGCTCCCGGGCATCCGGCCCACGCTGCTCTTTATGTTTATGATGATAGCGATCTGGTCTTTTCTGGTGTTTGACTATGTCTGGTTGCTCACTCAGGGAGGACCGGCCGGCGCGTCCGAGGTACTGGGGACATTTCTATTCAGAGAAGCGTTTAACCGCTTTGAGGCCGGCTATGCGTCCGCCATCGGCCTCACCATGAGCTTTTTCGCAGCCCTGATTATCGGCCTGTTTGGATTCCTGCGACGACGAGGATGGGAAATATGATCAAAAGAATATTCAAACCCAAGCGCCAGAGCAGCCAGGTCATCAACTATGTTGTGTTGACTCTGGCCCTGCTCTTTGCCCTGGGGCCGCTGGTTGTTCTTGGGTTCAATTCACTCAAAAGCACTACTGAGGCGATGGCCAATCCCTTGGGGCCGCCCAGAGAGATTCACCTGGAGAATTACCCCAATGCCTGGGTGGAAGGGAAACTCTCGACAACGGCGCGCAACAGCGCAATCCTGGTGGCGGGCACGGTCACCGGTGTGCTGGTGCTGGGAGGTCTGGCGGCCTTTAGTCTGTCCCGGCTGGATCCACCAGGCTCCAACCTCTTCATGCTCTACATGCTGGGGGGATCAACCCTACCCACCTTTCTTTTCCTGGTACCACTCTACTCCCTTTGGCGGATACTGGGGCTGGTTGACACCCTGTTTGGGCTGGTCGTGATCTATGTTGCCCTCAACTCACCCTTTGCTATCTTTCTCCTGCGCTCCTATATGGTGCAGATACCGCGTGACTTTGAGGACGCTGCCCGCGTGGACGGCGCCAGCGAGATGCAGGTCCTCACGAGAGTGATATTGCCACTCGCGTGGCCCGGTTTCCTGACGGTTGGCCTGGTGACCGCGCTGGGTGTTTGGGGCGAGTTTCAGGTCGCGCTCATATTCGTGCACGTCCCGGAGCTCTTTCCTGTGACAACCAGCTACTGGTATTTCACCACGCGATACAGCCGAGACTGGTCGCTGACCAGTGCCGGGGCCGTGATGATGATCGCACCAGTCCTGATCTTTTTCTTCAGCTTGCAGCGCCAGTTCATCGAGGGGCTGACCCAGGGTGGGCTAAAGGCCTGAAAACATGGATTTCGATACATACTACGCCAAAGTCCATGGGGCATGGCTGGGACGCGTCTCGGGCAGCCACTTTGGAGCGCCGCTCGAGTTCCGCCCTTTCTCCTCCACTCAGAAAAAGTACTGCGCGGGCGGGCAGAAAGAGATCACAGGATATGTCAAACCCGTGGACGCAGACCAGGTCAACGACGACGAGATTTACGAGATCGTGGGCCTGGTGGCGCTGGAGACAAAGGGTGTTGACATCACCTCCGAGGACATTGCGCGCGAATGGGACAAGCGGCTTTACAAGATGCAGTTCACAGCGGAGAGAGTCGCGCTCAAGAATATCCGGAAAGGCATCATGCCCCCCGATTGTGCCAGCGAAGCGAACGGCAACATCTGGTACGATGCGATCGGAGGGCAGATGAAAGCCGACATCTGGGGGTTGGTTGCCCCCAACTGCCCAGAGATTGCTGCCCGGTACGCAGAGATTGACGGCAAGGTGGCCCACCAGGGTGTGGGCGTGGAGGGGGAAATCTTTGTCGCTGGAATGATCTCGAACGCCTTCGGCGAGTCAAATGTGAAAGAGCTGATACACAAGTCGTTAGAGTTGTTGCCACCTGAGAGCGTGTACCGCCAGTTCGTCGAGAAAACCGTATCCATCCACCAGAAACACAAAAGCTGGAGGCCCGCCAGAGAAGAGATGCTGCAGGAGTGGCACAAGATTCGCCAAGAGTTGAGGAAAAGCGCCGCGTTCAGGCGCAGGGTCGTTTTTCTCAACCGGCTGGTAGGCGGGTTGCACGTTCTCCCCAATGCTGGGGTCATCGTCTTGAGCCTGTTGTACGGCGCGGACGACGCCATAGACCCCTTCGGACGCACGGTCTGTCTTGGAGGGATGATGGCGCTCGACACGGACTGCAACTGCGGGAATATCGGCGCTATCATGGGAACCATCCTGGGGGCGAAAGGAATTCCCTCCGCATGGCAAGATCCGCTCAAGGATACATTCCACACCTATGTCAAAGGGTATGAACATTGGAAGATCTCTGAATTAGCCCAGAGAATCTGCCAGGTTGGCCAAGTCCTGGCCGCATCCGGGCAAGATTCTGAGATGTGACAGAGGGAGGTGTGAGTAGAACGATTTTTCCTGTTCTGTGCGATAGCGACCAGGCTGCCCCCCGCTTGTTGACTTCCCCTGAAACACAGCCTCGAACTGGCATTTGCAAAAGACGTGGCCTGTATCTGGTCCATACAGGCCCGGCAAGGAGGTGCGGGCTTGCCCGTTTAGCCTGCACTCCGGCCCACGCCGAACCAAGGGCTATTTCTGCCAAATCGTGTCAGCATCAAGGAGTTGAGAGTGAGTCGCAC
>Ga0180438_10010268_pt1 | contig 11513 bp, 9 predicted proteins | sample SS_ome_12_FD_132455 | JGI IMG/M metagenome (GOLD analysis project Ga0180438, IMG submission 132455) | Hypersaline lake sediment archaeal communities from the Salton Sea, California, USA - SS_3_D_2 metaG | ecosystem: Environmental > Aquatic > Non-marine Saline and Alkaline > Hypersaline >...
CCCGTCGATATATCCTCGATCTTTCCTAAAAGAGGCTACTTCAAACTGGTGCCCTTCTTCCACAACGATCACAATGCCAAATGCCACACCTACAGGAATCGTTTTGGGGAAGAGTTTCTGGATTTCACTCACATTTGCATCGGTGGCAATGTCGATGTCATCGGAAGGGTGCTTCATCAGGTGATCACGCACCCACCCACCTGCAAAGTAGGCGGTGTACCCCGCTTCTTGGAGTGTGCGGACGACAGAAGTTGCCACTTGTTGAATCGCTGCCATGAACTCATGATACTGTTCTTAATTGGCAAAATCCACTGAAATGAGTTACCTTTGTCGGATGGCAAAGAAAATCCGTCTTCTCTCCGATGAGACAATCAATCAGATCGCCGCAGGCGAGGTGATTGAGAGTCCCGCTTCTGTTGTGAAAGAGCTTGTCGAGAATGCACTCGATGCAGCCGCTACGAAAATCGAGATTGAGATCACAGGCGGAGGATTAAAGCGGATCGTGATCCAGGATGATGGGATCGGCATGGGCGAAGAAGACGCTCTTCTTTCGATCCAAAGGCATGCCACATCCAAGATCAGGACGCCTCATGATCTTTTCCAAATCACCACGAAGGGATTCCGAGGCGAGGCGCTAGCGAGCATTGCGTCGATCTCCAAGATGACCCTAACCACTGCACAAGAAAATGGACCAGGAACACAGCTCGAGATCGAAGGGGGAACTCTTCTAAAAAATAAGCGGTGTGGGCGCACTCATGGGACAACGTTTGAGATCTCTTCTCTTTTTTACAATGTCCCCGCGCGAAAAAAGTTCCAAAAATCTCCCGCAGCTCTCTCGGCAGAAATTTACCGAATGGTGACGCTGATGAGTTTGAGCCACCCAGAGGTGAGCTTTACTCTCCGCTCCAACGGGAAGGTATCGCTCCAAGTGAGGAAGCAGGACCTCAAAGGAAGAGCCGAAGAGATTCTGGGCAGTGAGTTTGTGCAAGGGAGCTTTCCCCTCCACTTCGAAGAGGGGCCTTTTCTATTTGAAGGGCTCATCGGCTCTCCTCTCCAGTCCCGCCCAAATAGGCTGGGACAGTATCTCTTTCTCAACCGGCGCGCTGTGAGCTGCCCGCCAATCGAGGAGGCAATCCGGGAGGGGTATGCGACTCGTCTTGAGGAAAAGCGGTACCCCCTGTTTTATCTTCACTTGAGCGTTCCGACCGACTTGGTAGATGTGAATGTCCACCCGCAAAAACTCACAGTCCGCCTACGCAAAGAAGAACTCTTTCGGGAAAAACTTACAAAAGCGGTTTCTTTAGCGCTCACCCCCAAAAGAGAAGCTCCAAAAATTTCGAGCACCCCTTTTACGAGACCTGAGAAGATTTCTGAAGAGCTCCCCTTCGTTTTGGAGGAGACTCCCTCGTTTGAAGAGCAGACTCTCAAACTCGAGGAGGAGATCGAGGTGGTGGGACTCTATCGCCATTTCCTTTTGATCAATGAAGGAAAACTCCTTGTTGTGAACCTCGAAGCGGCGAGTTTCCGGGTAGCATTTGAAGAGCTTCGAGGCAGAGAGTCGAGTGGCGAAAGAGAGGGACTCCTCATCCCCTTTACAGTCCCCGTCACTACGGTTGAAGCAGCGATGCTCCTCACCCACGGTGAGGCGGTTGAGCGGCTCGGTTTTTCTCTTCGCCCGATCGAGAAAGATGTCTTTCTGGTCGAGGCAACCCCGCCCGGGATCACTCAAGAAGAAGTACACACTCTTCTCACGAGCTTTGGGCAAGGACTTCAAGAATTCATCGGCAAGACCGACTACGAAAACAAACGAGCAGAGATGCTTGCCCTGACAACGGCCAGCTTGATGAAAAAGCGGGCCTTTTCCAAACCTGAGGCGATCGCCCTTTTCAAGGAGTTGAAAAAAACGAGCGATCCCCTCCACTGCCCTAAGGGCAGTCCAACCATGGTACATATAGACGATGAGTCAATCGAAGATTTTTTCCGAAAGGATCAAAACCTTGCAAAAGGCGCTGCGCGCTGAGAAAAAAGAACTGTTTTTCATCAAGAATTCGGTCGATCTCTACTACTTGACCGGAATCCACATGTCACTCGGCCATCTCTATGTGGGGCAGACAAAAGCACGCCTCTTTGTCGATGGGCGCTACTTTGAATCGGTCCAGAAGACAAGCCCCGTCCCTGTCGCCTCTCTCACTTCAGAAAACCAGGTCGATTTCCTCAAAGGAGGAAAACGGGTCGGGTTTGACAGTGGCACTCTTACCTTCCAAGAGACGACCGATCTACGCGGACTTTGCCGTAAAGCCAAGGTGAAGACCTTTGCCGATCCCCATCTTTTAATGAAGCTCCGCCTGATCAAGGACGACGGGGAGATTCGGCTGATGAAGAAAAGTGCTGAGTTTGCCTATAAAGCCTACGAGTGGGCGCGCAGGCGGCTCAAAACCGGAATGACCGAACTCGATCTAGCCACCGACCTTAAAATCTACTGTCTCAAAAATGGCGCAGAAGGGATGTCGTTTGAGCCCATCGTTGCCTTTGGCAAAAACACAGCCCTCCCTCATCATCATCCCGGGAAAAACAAGCTCAAAGTCAACGATGTGGTCCTCTTCGATCTGGGCGTTGTGCTAGGGGGGTATTGCTCCGACATGACCCGGGTCTGCTTTGTTGGCAAGCCCGATCCGAAGATCTCCCATCTGTTTGAGATCAACAAAGCGGCGCAGAGGATGGCACTTGCCAAATGCAGGCCAGGTGTCCGCCTCAAAGAGCTCGATCAGGCAGCGCGCCGAGTGATGCGCAGCGCTGATCTAGAGGAGTATTTTATCCATGGCCTGGGGCACGGGATTGGTCTCGAAGTGCACGAGTATCCTAGGATCAATTCGACCGGCCCCGATCGGAACCTAACCCTAGAAGCGGGAATGGCCATCACGATCGAGCCAGGACTCTATTTGCCTGGAAAGGGAGGGGTGCGGTATGAAGACACTATAGTGATCACCCCAAAAGGGTATACAAACCTCTACCCAGAAGATAGATAAATAAATGAGACTTCGAACCCGCCTTTTCCTCTATGTAGGGCTTATCTTTTTTCTCGCGTTTGGGATCTCCCTCATCTTTGAGACCTATTCAACCGACAAGAATTTGACCGAAGCTGAAGAGGCGCTTCGAAAAGAAATCTTGCAGGCCAACGAGAAAAAGCGGGACGGGATAGACAAGTTCCTCCATGTTGCTCTGAGCCGAGATCAGGCAGAGATCGACTCCCTTCTTCTCAGGATTTCTCGAGACCCGAGGCTAGGGTATCAACTCTTCCTAGAAGCCGAAAACACCGAACTAGCCGCAGTTGCTCACAGCTCCTTCCTCTTTAAAAACGATCGCTGGATCGATCTGATCCAAACAACAAAAAATGGAGAGCTCACGTCTCTTCTCATTCCCATCGCCTTTCCCATGGGCGATGCCAATGAAGTGCCGATCGACAAAAACCTTTCTTGGGTCGTTCTCCAAGATGATCCAAACCATGAAAAGCCTCTCATCGGGGTCCGCTTTGTCCCTGATCCTGACGAAAAAAGGAGCCTTTCCTATCTAGTGGATGAGCTCCTGGAAATCGACTGGGGACTCCTAGTTCTTTTTGACCCGAAAGCCCTTCTGGATTTCAAGGCCACCCCGGTCAGATCCGAAGCTGAGGAAACCGTCGAGGATGGTGTTGATTTAAGCAGCTTTGTCAAAAACGTAACCTATGCTTCCGACTACCTTAAAAAAAGGCAACAGTTTTACTCTTCTCCAGACTGGATCACAAAAGACCTTGCCAGCAAGTCCCATGTAAAGCACTTTTCCGGCGAGTCTCCAGAGTCGGGCATCCACTGCTTAACGGATGAAGGACACGAGCTCAACACGCGGATCATCCAACTCATGCAAAGGGGAGATCAGGCAATGATGATCTCTTCTTTAGGAAGCCTTTTTCCTGATGCCGAATTTGGAGACAGCCTTTTTTCCCCGACAGCTCCAAAAGGAATTGCCCGCTTTTCTAAGGGATTTTTTTCTGGGAATGCCCTCTTGACAGAGAAAGCTTTTTTTCAACACAAAATCTATGATGATGATAAGTACTTTCAAGACCACCCTCCCTTCACAGAGTGCCCAGATATTGCAAGCTCGATAGCCGTGATCGCCGACGCTGCTCTAGAGCGTGTATTTGTGGGGAATGCCCTTGAGCTGATTAATCCAACCACTAAAAAAAGAGAGGGTTTTCTAACTGTCGGGATCGACGTCGACTCTCTTCTCGAAGATCTGGTCCTCTCCGTCCACCAAATCGGGTTCATCGTCCATCAAAATGAAGTTGTGGTCGCCTTGACAGAAGATGCGCGAAAAATTTCAAATCCCAAAGAGCACATGCCCTTCGAAAAGGAAATCCTCACTAAAAAAACTGGAATTATCCAATGGGGAAAAGAGTCCTATTACTTCCTTCATATCACTCCGTTCGACGACTTAGACCTCCACTTCATCATCTTGGAGCCCGAGAAAGAAGCTTTTGCCCTCATCAACTCACTCGATGAAGGGAGCCGCGAGGTGATCGATAAGGTGGCCTTCAACATGCGAACCATCTCCCTCCTCGGCCTCGCCCTCGTCTTGATCTCTCTCCACTTTGTCGCCAGGAAAATCACCCGCCCGATCACCTCCCTTGCCCAGGTAACCGAAGATGTTGCCGCAGGGAAACTCGAAGGGATCGAACTGCCCGACGCAACCAAAAATAGAAAAGATGAGATCGCCTCTCTCTGTCACTCCTTCAACGAGATGGTCATCGGGCTCAGAGAAAAAGAGAAAGTGAAAGGTGTGCTCAACAAAGTGGTCTCCCCCGAGATCGCCCAAGAGATCACCCAGGGGAACATCCACCTTGGCGGAGAAACGAAAAAAGTGACCGTCCTCTTTGCCGATATCCGTGGGTTCACTGCAATGTCTGCCGGCATGTCTCCCGAAAAAGTGGTTGAGCTCCTCAACAACTGCATGACCCTCATCTCCCATCTCGTCGATGAGTTTGGTGGAGTGATCGACAAATATGTAGGCGATGAAGTGATGGCCCTCTATGGTGCACCAATTGCATCGGAAGACAGCGCCCTCAAAGCTGTCCAAAGTGGCCTTAAAATGGTAGAAGCACTCAAAAAATGGAATCAAGAACGACAGGCTAAAGGAGAATCTCCCGTCGAAATGGGGATCGGGATCCACACAGGTGATGTCCTAGTGGGGAACATGGGAGCCGAGAACCGACTGAACTACACCGTGATCGGAAGCAACGTCAACCTCGCCGCCCGCCTCTGCTCCGCAGCCGAAGCGATGGAAGTACGTATCTCCGAAGGGACCCTAGCCGAGCCCCATGTCCGAGAGAACATCACCGTAGAAGAGCTTCCACCGGTCCAGCTCAAAGGATTCGACAAAGAAGTCACCACCTATCGAGTGACGGGGGGCAAAAATGTTTAGTGAGATGAGCTTCCGAAAAAAAATCATCCTCACCCAGATCGTCCTCTTCCTCACCTTTTTTGCCGCTCTATTTCCCTTTGTCGAGAAAATGGCCTCCCTCCTCGTGCGAGACTCTCTCATCGAAAGCACCACCGATCTCAAAAAGCTCCTCATGGACGCCAACAACGAAGAAGAACTCATCAAGACGCTGCAAAACCAGCAGTACTACACCTTTTTTCGGATCAGCATCATCAACGAGGAAGGGCTCGTGATCTATGACACCCATCTCAAAAAGCTCCTCGAAGATAAATTTGAGCCCTACTACCCAACCAAGCACGAAGATGTGGAAGAAGCACGCCGAAAAGGGAGAGGCTATTCGATCTCCCTCTCCGACACCTTCGATAGAAAGTTTGCCTACGTGGCCGAAGTGTTCACCTTCCAGGGGCAAGACTACATCATCCGGACCGCGTTTCCCTATGACCAGATCCAAGACCTCGCCCGGTCCTTTGAGATTGGCGTCCTCATCTACTCCTTTGCCGTCCTCCTCTTCTTCAATGCGATCATCTGGACCGTCTTCAGTCGTCTATCTCGTCCGATTGGTGAGATCACCGCCGCCATCACACCCTACCAGAAAGGAGAGCAAACCGAGCTTCCCGAGATCCGCCTTACCCGCCTGACCGGTCCTCACGACGAATTCCAGAAACTCGCCTCCACCTTCAACTCCCTCTCGCGAAAGATCCAAGAGCAGATCGAAAGCCTCAAAGAAGAGCGGAATGAAAAAGAAGCGATCCTCGAGTCGCTTGGCGAAGGAGTCATTGCCGTCGACGAACAGATGAACGTCCTCTACATCAACTTCATTGCCTGCAAACTCCTCGGCATCCTAAGGCGCCAAACGCTCAACCATCCGCTCGAAGCTCAAAACGACAAAACCAACACCGAACTCCTCCAAAAGTGCAAACACCTCCTCTCCGAGTCGCAAGACCATGGGACGATTCAGACCGATTCCCACTCCTTCGGAAATGACAAGAAGGTTTACATCGACCTCGTAGCCGCTCCCAAAGCCCATGGCCGTGGAGCGATCATCGTCCTTCAGGACAAGACCAGCCACTACCGCGTTCTTGAGATGGGAAAAGACTTCGTTGCGAACGCCTCCCATGAGCTCCGGACACCGATCACCATCATCAAAGGGTACACCGAAACGCTTCAAGAGATGCCCAAAATGACTCCCGAGCTCCTCTCCGACATCACCGAGAAGATCTCGCGCAACTGCGTCCGAATGGAGACCCTCGTCTCCGACCTCCTCATCCTTGCCGACATCGAGAACCTCCCCGAGTCCCGATTCCATTCCTGCGACCTCATCACCATCCTCGACAGTTGCCAACACACCCTCGAGTCAGTCTACACAGATGCAAAGATCCACATCGAAAAAACCGAAGACGAGCTCACCATCGGCGCCGACAGCGGCCTCCTCGAGCTCGCCATCAACAACCTCCTGGGCAACGCCGCCAAATACTCCGATGGACCTGCTGAGATCACCCTCAAAGTGAGCCGTACAGAAGAAGATGAAGTGCGCCTAGAAATCAGCGACAATGGGCCTGGGATCCCACCTGAGGACCTCGCCCACATCTTCGAGCGGTTTTACCGGGTCGACAAGACCCATTCCCGCAGACTTGGCGGAACAGGCCTTGGCCTTTCCATCGTCAAACAAATCATCACCCAGCATGACGGAACCATCGACGTCACCTCAACCCTAGGTGAAGGGACCACCTTCGTGATCACCCTCCCTTTGCGCCACCACACCCACCTATGAAAAAACTACTACTACTTTTTCTCTTTACCTTCTCTCTCCTCGATGCTCGAGTCGTCTTTCTCCACATTCCAAAGACGGGAGGGATGACCCTCCTCCACCTACTGCGACAAAACTACCCAGAGTCTTCCGTCTATCCTGCGCTGAATTTAGGAGGACCACCTGGAGGTCTTCACGAAGCAACTTCAGTTCGAAGGATGGAAGAGGCATTCACTCGTTATCCAGATATGAACCATGAGCTAGTCATGGGTCATTTCCCAATCTGGTTTCACAAAGAGAAAAACCTCAACTTTGATCAGTCATTCGTCTTCACGATTCTGCGGGATCCAATAAAGCGAGTATTGTCTCAGGACAGATACCACATCGCCGTACGATCCTGGACAGGGATGACGGGAAAATCGAACCCAGAAGCAATCCCACGAAATTGCATGTGCCTGATGCTCGCCTCTGATCCGACCCTCAAAGGGGAAGCCCTTCTAAGGAATGCCATTGCAAACCTAGAGAAAATAGACAAGATCATCTTCATGGATGATTTTGACAATGGAGTACAGGAACTATTCGATCAAATGGGTCTAGAACTTCCTTTAGACATCCCAGTGACCAACTCAAGCCAAACCGAAGACTTGCACAAAAGGCAGCGAATAAATAAGCTTCTCCTTCGAAAGCTCGAAGCACTGAATTCTCTCGACGTCCAGCTCTACGAGTATGCCATCACCCACTTGCGCTGAAGCTGTTTACTCAAAATATTTTCAAGCTGTACAATCGCCCGCATGAGAAAATTCCTCCTCCTTTTCCTCCTCTCCTTCTCCCTCCTCGAGGCGCGAGTTGTCTTTGTCCACATGCCCAAGTGTGGAGGAACCACGCTCCATTACCTTCTTAAAAAGAACTACCCCAACTCCGACATTTATCCTCTTCCTAAACTCCAAAATGGTCTTGCCGACTGGTCAACGACTCAAGCAGACATGGACTTAGCATTTCAAATCCACCCCGACATCGATCATGAGTTAGTTTCAGGACACTTTCCCATATGGTTTCTCAAGAAGAAAAACCCCTATTATGACTCTTCCTATGTCTTCACCATCCTTCGAGACCCCATAGAACGAGTCCTCTCCCATGACCGTTTTCAGATGAGAGTAGACATCCAGAACAATAAATCTCCTAGCTCAAAGCTTGACTCAATCCCAAAAAACTTTCTCTGCAAGATGCTCTGCAGTGACTGCACACTTCAAGGAGAAGAGCTCCTTCAGGACTGTATCGCAAATCTCGAAAAGATGGACTACGTGATCTTCCTCGACGACTTTGAGAATGGAGTGCGCGGCATGTTTCAAGATCTAGGCCTTCGACCTCCCAAACGGATCGGCCCTCGCAATACCTCGAATAGCCAAGAGCTTCATGACCTCCAAGCGATCACTCCCGAAAAACTCGCCAAGATCAAAGAGGACAATGCCCTCGACATCCAACTCTACGAGTATGCTACCAAGTATTTCTGCTAAATCTCTGGAATAAATAAAGTAGAAAAAAGCTTTGGAGCAGACTACATCGCATTTCCTACTTCACTCTGAACTATGCTTCAAATTTTACCGGCATCTGAATTTGTTGAGCATCGACAGCCTCAAATTGGATTTCAAAAAAACCGCGCGAGCTTTAATATGATCGTTATGAAACATCTCTTAGTGCTCTTATTGCTTTCTGTCGGGCTATGCGAAGGTCATGTTGTGTTCCTGCACGTGCCTAAAACTGGCGGGACAACTCTTCATTATTTACTCAAACAAAATTTCCCTACCTCTTCAATCTATCCTTTTCTTAAAATTGATGATTATCTACATGTCGTGACCACATCTGAAGGCATGGAAGAGGCTTTCCAAATGTATCCTTCTATCAATCATGAAGTTATCGGAGGACATTTTCCAATTTGGTTTCTCAAACAAAAAGCTCCGCACTACGATGACTCATTCATTTTTACTGTCCTGCGAGACCCGATAGAGCGGGTGCTTTCGGAGGACCGAGACAACATACGCGAAAAGCTAATAAGAAACCTCCCAGCCGAGTCCGATCTGTCCGTCATACCAGCTAACTACATATGCAAAATGTTCTGCTCTGACTGCAGGCTTGGAGGAAATGAACTTCTCCAGGATTGCATCCAAAACTTGAGAAGAATGAACTATGTGATTTTCATGGATGACTATAAAAATGGAGTCAGAGAGGTATTTAGAAAGTTAGGACTAGGGCTTCCCCAAGAAATACCTCATCACAATTCCACGAATATAAAAGCCGTACATGCAGTCCAGTCGGTTTCAAAAGAAACTATTCAAAAAATCAAACAGCTTAATTCACTGGATATCCAGCTCTATGAGTATGCCAACACACATTTCCGTGGAAAATCCCTTCCTAAAAATCCCGACCTACGTCAACAACAAAGGTCTCGAATCCCATATATAGTCTTACCCTGAGGTGAACATGAAGCATCTATTTTTTTTCATACTTCTAATGTGCTTTAACTCTGCCGAAGCGCATATAGTTTTTGTTCATACACCAAAATGTGGGGGAACCACACTCTATCACCTTCTAAAAGCAAATTTTCGAGAATCTGAGATCTATCCCCTAGGGAAGCTTCGAGGCAAATATTCGGGGCAGTCCAAAACAAAAGAGGACATGGAGGAAGCAATACAAACACACCCAAATGTTGATCATGAGCTGATTTGGGGCCACTTCCCTATTTGGTTTCTTAAAAGAAAAGACACTCAATATGATAAAGCGTACATTTTTACTGTTCTTCGAGACCCAGTAGAACGAGTTCTCTCACATGATCGCTATCGTTATCGGGTCGATAGAGACGAAGGTCGGAAAGCAAAATTCAACCCTTTAACCATAAACCCCAATTTCACATGTAAAATGCTCTGCTCCGACATCACCCTTGATGATGATGAAATGCTAAGGGATTGCATACAAAATTTGGAACGTATGGATTTTATCATCTTCATGGACGATTACGAAAACGGCGTCAGGCGTTTGTTCAAGGATCTCGGCCTTCGCCTACCTAAGCGCATTCCAAGGAGAGAAGTGTCAAATACACCAGAACTGAGCAGTTTGCAAAAAATCAGCGATGAAACAATTGAACAAGTCAAAGAGCTCAACTCTCTGGATGTTAGGCTATATGAATACGCTAATAAGTACTTCCGGAAACCACGATACTAGACTACGAAGGCAAAACTTAAGCACAAATTGTTTTTAGATGAAAGCTATTAAAAAAACCCCAATCTTACTGTTTGTTTTCATATTTTTTTATTTTATAGATTTAGAAACATCTGAGCCATTAATCTGTATAGAAGCAAATTGCAAAAATACAGAAAATATTCAGTGCTTACAGATTTTTTCTGAGAGATGTTCCGGCTCAACATATGTTACTAAACTACTAAAAAAGAATATACTTACCAACAATGGAAAACGATTAGCAAAAAGTCCCTTCGGACGAAAACATTTTCCGCCCGATTTTAATTTGCCAATTTCAGAGTGGCATGGACCAAGAGAAATGTATACTTTCGAACAATCAGAGAACACTGTGTTTCTTATTTTGTTCAGAAACCCTTATGACTGGCTACAATCCCTAAATAGAACCCCTCATCACGCAAGTCGATCCCTAAGAAAACTACCCTTCTCGCAATTTATTCGATCTCCTTGGAAATTGGATAATGAACAAATAACTGTGCAAAATAATAGAAAATGGAATCGACTCGTAGATATGAACTCTTCAACGGAAAGCCCACATGAAAACCCAATGAAGCTACGTTCAGCAAAAATCCGCTTATTTCTTGAAATCCCCAAACGAGTAGACAACTATTACATAGTTAAGTACGAAAAAGCTTTGAACGAACCACAAAAATTTATCCACGAATTTTGCACAATATTTAACCTAAAAAGAGCAGATGTGTATCAGCCTATTTCTACCTATAAAGGGCTAGGAAAAACCCATTTTACCCTAAGAGCTACCCTCCCATTTCCCCTGACGATTTAGACTTTATTAACAGCGAATTAGACGAAAACCTAGAACATTCCATTGGGTATTCCATAGAAAGACACTGATCAAGAGAACACTTGTTTTTTATAGAAAAACAGTGGAATATACGCATATTTGAAAAAACCAAGGAAATCCTTATGAGAGTACATCCTATTTTGTTAACTGCAATGATCCTCCTTCTTGGCCAAAGACTCGAGTGTCAGTCTTGCAGCCACCAAGCTTTACAGGGCAAAATTGACCCTAGTGATAAACGATTTA
>Ga0180438_10010272_pt1 | contig 11511 bp, 9 predicted proteins | sample SS_ome_12_FD_132455 | JGI IMG/M metagenome (GOLD analysis project Ga0180438, IMG submission 132455) | Hypersaline lake sediment archaeal communities from the Salton Sea, California, USA - SS_3_D_2 metaG | ecosystem: Environmental > Aquatic > Non-marine Saline and Alkaline > Hypersaline >...
CGGCCATTGCCGCCGCAAAGGCCCCGCTCATTGCCGTGCTTGACGCAGATGACATGTTCTATCCCGACTGGCTGCGCACTGCATACGAGGCATACCTGGAACACCCGGAGTGTCTAGTGTATGCTGATTGCGACACTGAGCAGAAATTGGGAGAGCGAGAGCTTTACCACAGCGGCGTGTTCAGCGCAGAGCGGATCATGGGGACCGGGGCACGTGATACGAACCGCTAACCGCAAGCCGTTTACCAATCTGCGATTCTCTACCCCAAGCAGTGGTGGCACGCGGTCGGAGGCTACCCGACCGATCAACCCCACCAGATGTACGAGGATTGGCTGTTTGGGGTCAAGATGCACCTTTTGGGCATCGGGGCCGCGTACTGCAAAGATGTGCGCTGGGGCGTGTACAGGCACTGGACGGACAGCGCAGTCACTGGAAGCAAGAACGCGATTGACAATGCGGACCACGGAAGCCCAGAGCACCGCCGCAAATTTGACGAGATATGCGACTGGATCGAGAGGAAGGAGCAGGAGATGGCCTGTGCGGGATGCAGAAAGAAAGCTACAGGGACAACTGTAGTTCAAGGAAAACGGGTGCCCATCCCAATCGGCCCTGATCGGGTGTTCGTGTACACGGGCACCAGGGGCGGTTCCTTTTCGGTCAATTCCCGCGTGCAAGGCGGGAAAAAGTACAAGGTGAGGCAAGGCACGCCCTTTACGGCCCTCGCGGGAGACGCCGCGCTGCTCTTTGAATCCCTCAAGGGCTTTGAGGAAGTTCTTCCCGAGCCAGAAGGGCCGGGGTCCTCTATTCCTGAGCGCCCGATCCAGCCCCCGCAGATTGTCGTACCAGAACCGCAGCCAGCGCCGGAAGTGGCCCCTCCACAAGAGCCGGTTCCGCCTGAGCGCGTGGATGACCTGGACCGGCTGGGCCTGCACTTCCTGATCACAGACGCCCTGCGGGCGTCCAACATTCGCACCGTTGCGGATGTGGCGTTCTTTGCGAGAGCCAGCGATGGGCAGACCCTGCTTAACATTCCCGGCATCGCGCTCAAGCGGTTCAAGAAGATCGTAGCGGCTGTAGAGGCCCTGGAAGCGGAGGGCAACTGATGGACCTTGCTGCGCTCTCGCTTCTTTGCGGGTTTGCGACGTGGAGGCTGGCCTCCCTACTCCATACCGAGGATGCCTTTGAGTGGCTACGCAAGTGGATAGGAATCGGGAACGACGCGGACGGTTATCCATCCGTTTATCCGGCGACGTTCTGGGGCGGTCTATTTGATTGCTTCTGGTGTCTATCTTTGGCGACAGCAATTCCCATCACGGCTTGCGTGGTTTTGGTGGAAGGCGTGCCCATTCTCTTGGCCCTGCTCGTATGGCTGGGGTCAAGCGCGTTCGCTATCTGGCTGGAAAAGCAGATCATGCGCACGCAATCGAGGTAGCAGTGGCAAGAAGCGAACAGGCGCAGCCGGAGCTCTCTCTGGACCAATATCGCAAGCGATTCAATATTCCTCCCTGGGCGTTCAACGGGGTCGAGAACCCCGATGAGAATCGCCGGGGCTGCGATCACTATTGGACGCAGTGGGAAAGGGACGAGCTTGCTCAGGCGTTGAACGACGCTGAGGAGGGCCTGGCGGATGAGCTTGGGTTCTACCTGGGCGCGCGCTACCTGATCGACTACGACCGGCCCTGGGTAGACTCGCTGCAACTGAAATACGGACACGTGCTGGGCGCGGGCATTCGCGCCCGAGATGAAGTCACGCCCAGCGCCTCCGACTTTACGACGGACCCGGCCACGATCACCGTGCTGGCCGCCTCGTTTTCAGGGGGCACGAGCGAGGTTGTTGTCATCGAGGACGACACCGGGCTGGAGATAGAGCCGGACGACATCACTACAGTTGGAGCCAATTACGTTATCCATATCAGTCAATACAAACTTTTGAACTGGACTGTACTGGAGGACCAGTCCGACACGATTGACTATGACGCGACTTTTCCTGCCGCGTCGTGGCTCAAGTTGGCTGATTTGACCGTTTACCGCCAATACCGAGACACAGACACCCAAGCCACCATCACCTACGGACCCGCTTGTAACTGCTGGTGCGCGGGCGTGGCATGTACGGGCAGCGATTACACGGGATGCGTCTTTGTCCTGAACAGGGACATCGGCCTGGTTCGCATCAACCGCGCAACGCTCTCAGACGGCACGTGGTCCTGCGACCAGAGCTCTATTTGCGGGTGCTACGATGGGGACAAGGTGACTGTGTACTATGAGGCGGGAACGACGGACATACCGGGATGGGAGCGGGCCATCTGGCGACTAGCACATTCACAGATGGGTGAACAGCCGTGCGGCTGCGCTTTGCAGGAACGGCAATGGAGATTGGACAGAGAAGTCCCCAGTGTACTCACAGCGGAACGACTCAACTGCCCCTTTGGCTCCACAGATGGGGCCTGGGCGGCCTGGAGATGGGTCAGCCGTCAGGCGCACAGAAAGGGATTTATGTTATAACGGACGACTGAACGGGCAGGTGCCCGTGAGGAGGCAGCATCATGGCTGTTAAAAGTAAAGCGGTTGTTACCAACAACCTCACCCGCACATTCGTACAGGAAGACGGGATTGGCACGGTCTTCAACTTGTACGATTGTCAAGCAATGCCCGAGTGGAGTCGAGGGCGTGCTGACACAGTGCGCGTGAAAGTGAAATCTGCGACGGAGTACGACAAGTACACCGTCAAGGCCACGGCGTTGGGCCAGTGGGAGGACCCCACATTCACCGTCAACGCCTATACACCGACCGACCTGGACTGGCTGCTGGACATCGACTGTCCAATGGACTTCCAGCTCGTGATGGGGCGATGTAACTCGCCCTCAGACCTCAGGGCCTACTCCAAGATTCGCCACATGTACCGGGCGACTCTGACAGAGCAGGGCGAAACCGACGCGGACTTCCTCGGAGAGGAAGAAACCGCAGGCATCCAGACACAGACCTCGTGGTCGGCTGAAGATGTCGTGACGATCGTCGTGGTGGATTCGGGAGAGCAGCGCCAGGGCGTCACAGAAGCACAGGCGTTCAACGACCTCGCGTTCCTGGCCGAAGGTCGCTGTGAGGGCGACTGTGGTCGAGAGATTGGCGATGGAGAATGGGGCGTTGCGGTAGCAGACTCGAACTACGGCTCTGCAACGGCCAACGTCTGGTACACCAGCGACTACGGCGCGACGTGGAACCTCTGCGCGACCGACCCCTTTGCAGCGAACGACGCGGACATTTCGTCCTGCGTGATTCTCCCCGGCGAAACCGCGCCTAGAATCATCGTCTTTCGGGGCACGGTCGAAAGCGACTACGGCGCGCGCGCCAGCATCTCAGATGACTGGGGCGCGACGTGGAGCGAGGTGGTCGTCGGCGGTGTCGCCAACGGCTCCTACATCAATGGCGCGTTCAAGTTCGGCGTCGGCCTGATCTGGGTCGTCGGCAACGGTGGCTACATCTGGTACTCTGAGGACCGGGGCGACTCCTGGACCGAGATCACCGGAACGACCACAGGCGTTGCCGTGGAGCTGTGGGACATCCACAGCCCTCCCAACGACAGCGCCCTGCTCTACGCGGTTGGAAGCGGCAACACGATCATCAAGTCAGAGGATACGGGCGTGTCCTGGTCCAGCGTCACCGGGCCGGCAGATGGGACCGAAAACCTCTATGCGGTGGACGTCGATTCCGAGTACAAGTTCTTTGTCGGCGGCCAGATTGACGCGGGCGAAGAGTGCCTATGGGTCACAAAGGACGGAGGCACGAACTGGACTGCCGTGACCTTTACGGGCAGCACGCTTGCCAGCGGCGAAGTGCGCCGGTTCCGCCAATGCCCTCGGGCGTCGCGTCAGCACAAGGTCTGGATCCACGGGGCCAACAACGGCTCTACGCGCCGCTATGGGCCAGGGACCAGCTTCCGTATGTTCCGTACCCTGGACGGCTGTGGTTCGTCTGAGCGGATGGACCTCGTTACCAACAGCGGTCTTAGCGGCTTGTCCGTTGTGACCATCAACCACGCCTGGGCTTGCGGCGAACCGACCGGGGGCTTTGGCGAGATTCAGCGATTCTGGCCCACTTAGGGCTAGACTAGAAAGGACGCCTTGATGGCGCAGTATAAGGACCTTCAACACCCGGACGGGAGGACGGTGCGCGTGTACCGGCCTCCCACTCGGCGTATCATTGCCCTTGTGGAGGGCAAGCACCCGCGCCCGCAGCCGCCCGTCATCACAGAGAAAACGGTGACGGGCAAAGAAGCCAGCATGCGCATCGACGATGACCCCGCCTACTTGGCCCGCCTGGCCGAGTGGGAGGCGCTCACCGCAGAGAAGATCGACCAGATGGGCAGTCTTTTTATGTTCAAAGACGAGGTGCCCCCCGACGACTGGGACGTGGAGGCCGAGGTCGGGGCCGAGGTGAGGTTCTTCGATCCAGAGTGGGCACCGAGAGAAGGCCCGATGGGTCGCAAGCTGGATTACATCGAGTGGAACATCTTGGGCGACATCGTGATGAGCCAGCAGATCACAAATGCCCTTGCCGAACTGTCCGGTATCGATCTGGCGGAGGTGCTCGCTAACGAGGCGTCCTTTCGAGGTGAAGTGGAAGGGGAGGCCGATTGAGGATGTGCTGGGCAGTGTGCGGGGCGAACTGAGCTTTAGTTTTCGCTGCCTCGTGTGCGACCTGGCCTTTCAATTGGGCCTCTCCGAGGACGAGTTTTACGACCGTTACGATATGTCCCAGCGGGCACAGCTCCTGGCGACCTATCGCAGCCAACTGGATAGACAGAGCGTGATGGCGCTGCCGCAAAAGCGGCAAGGGTAGCCTATGCCTCAAAAGTTTCCCGAAGTCGGGCTGCGGGCTGTATTTGAGATTACCGGGTTTAACCGGAACTACAACAGATACCAGTCTGTGATGCGCGACATAGACAGGACAACCAAGCAGACCGCGCAGAGAGTCACCAATTCGTCCAAGGGCATGTCGGAGGGAATGGCAAGCTCGTTCGATGAGTTGGTGCGGGGCAGCGCCGCGTTGGGCGATGCCATGAACAGCTTGCCCATCGATCAGCAGCTACAGGCAACCCAGCAGTGGGAGCAGGCGTTTCAGGCTCTAGGGCAGGGAACCCAAGTCAACATTGGGCTTTTTGACCATCTCGCTACATCGGGCGTCACACTGAGCGACGCGCTTAGTGCGGCTGCCGGTCAAGTTGATCTCAACGTCAATGCGTTTGATCGGCTGATCAACAGGGGTATGGACGCAGACGAAGCCTTTCGGCATACTGCGCGCAGCGCGTCCTCGGCGTCCAGCGAAGTCTCCATCCTGGGACGCTCGTTTTCAGTTACTTCCATTGCCGTTGCGGGTACAACTGCCGCATTGCGGGCGGGCTACCAGATCGTGCGCGAGTCGGTGGATGCGTACTCAGAACTGGCCGAGGCCACGCGCAGGGTTAGCCTCCAAACCGGCCTACTGACTCAAGAGGCATCGGCCTGGGTCCAGATCGCGGGGGCCGCAGGCATCAGCACAACGTCCGCAGAGCGGGCCATGTCGATGTTCCTGAGCCGGGTCGCGGACATGCGCAGGGAGCAGGTCGCAGGCGAAGAGTCCACCAGCGATTTTGCGATGGCAATCTCCACCTTGGGCATCAGCATCACAAACGCGCAAGGAACGCTGCGTTCTACCGAGGACCTCCTGGGCGATGTCAACCGGGCGTTTCAGGACCTCGGCCCCGGCATCGTCAGTTCGCAATTGGCGACGGACCTCTTTGGTCAGAGCGGTCGCCGGTTGCTTCCTGTTCTCGTAGACCAAGAACGCTCGATGGCAGACATAGAGGCGCAAGCGCAGGTACTAGGGGCCACGCTGACCTCATTGGACAGAGAGAACTATGAGAAGCTGCGCCAGTCCAGCACTCGGTTGCAGCAAGCCTGGGCGGGGCTCAAAAACGAGATCGCTCGCGGATGGGTTCCGGCGATCACGGCAGTGAAGAACGGATTGGCTGACCTCCTGAACACCTTCCGCTTGCTCGACGCGATGGTGCGTGCATTCGAGGCCACAAACCAGGCTGTGAAGGATGGCTTGGTCCGCAAAGCAGGCGTTTGGCGCTACTATGCAGAGCAGGTCGCCTACTTTGGCGGAGTCGAAACCGAGGCAGGGCGCAAGGCAGAAGAGGCCGCGCAAGCACGCTCCAACGCAGCCCAGCAGACCGCAACGGACGTCGTGGCCGCAGAGCAAAAGATTCAGGCCGAGCGGGAAAAGACGCTCCAACAGCTCGACGAACTCAAAACCGAACTGGCCCAAAAGCTGGACGACATCGATCAGGACGCAAAGCAAAAGTGGGATGACATCCTGGTCAACCGACAGCGCGAGGCCGCTGACCGGGCGCTCCAACAGGTTTTCCGTATGGAGGACCTGCGACAGGCGTACAACGAAAAGCTGGACGACATCGAGGATGATTTTGCCAGGCGATGGGATGACATCCTGGTCAAGCGGCAGCGCGAGGCGTTGGAGCGTGCGCTGAGATTGGCCTGGCGCTACGAGGACCTGGCGCGGTCTACAGAGGAACGCCGGCTGGACGTGATCCGCAGGTTCCAGGACCGAGAGGCCGAGGTGCGCGAGGATGTCCAGCAGCGCATCCGGGATATGGAGGAGGACGCGCGCCAGAAGCGCGAGGACCTCGAACGAGATCATCAGCGCAAGTTGCGCAACATCCAGCAAAAGTACCTCGACACCGCGACCGAGGCCGCGCGCCGAAACGATGCCGTGGCCGTGGCGCAGGCGATGCGGCAGCGGGACCGAGAGCTGCGCGATGAGCGGCAAGCGTATGTGGATGAGCAGCGCGATTTCTCGGAGAGCCTGCGCAGAAAACGCGAGGAAATCGAGCAGGACAGAAGGGAGCGCGAGGCCGCGCACCGCAAGGAGCTAGAGGCCGAGCTGCAACGCATCGACGACAACTACAGAGAGCAACTGGAAGAACTCGCCCGCCAGCAGCGCAGGGAACAAATTCTCAGGGCGCAGCAACAGCAGTGGGAGTTGGACGATTTCAACCAGGCCAAAGCGGAACGGCTGGACGCTGCCCAAGAGTGGTACGACAAGCAGCTTGCAGAGCTTGAGAAGGCGCAAAAGCGCGAGGCTATCCTGCGCAAGATTCAGTACGAGCGCCAGGAGATTGACTTTGTGCGCAGTTGGCAGCGCAGAATCGCAGACGCCCGGCAGTGGTACGCGACGGAGCGCAACGAGCTTGCGGCCCACCTGGACATGACCGGCCAGCAGTTGGAAGCCGCTTACACCACCTGGATGCAGCAAGCGGCCTCGGCGGCAGCACAGGTGTCGGCGTGGATAGCAACGGCAATGGCGAGCGAGATCGGGCGCTACCGACAGTACCTGCCCGGAGGTCAACTGCCCGCTGCGCCTCCGGCTATCTCTATGGCCGAGGGCGGCATCATCCAGGCATCCACGCCCACAACGGTCGTGATGGGCGACGCAGGGCCGGAGACGGGCGTCTTTTTACCCGGAGGGTCGAGTTCGATGAACGTGAACCACAGCTTTGGGAGAATGGGCGTGGACGTCCAGGGCCTGCCCGGTGGGATGAACACGCAGCAAGTACAGGCGATATTCAGCGCCATGATGGTTCAGTTCGCCAAGAACATCCAGGTAGGGAGATAGACCATGCCCATGATGGAATGCACGGACTTGAGGATTGGCGCGGCTGCCGTGAACTTGCATTACTTGCGACACCGGGGCATTCCCAACCCGGATGACTGGACCTACAAGCCCTACACAATCACGAGGCAGACGGGCACGGGCGAGGTCAAGGGCTACGGGTATCCCACGGCGACGTGGACCTGGGAGCGGCTGGATCAGGCGTCTATCGGCGTGCTGCTGGACTTCTTTGCCGCTGATACGGACGCCTCTGTCCTGCTCTACATCTCGACCTACACCGACACGGGGCGCAAGCGCACCGTGTCCGACTTTTCCTGCTACATGCAGCGCCCGGTGGATGGCGATGGGAGGGCGATGTACCCCGGCAGCGTGGGCCAGGTCTCGCAGGACGTGACGCTGACCTTCACGCACTTGGAGGCGGCATAGTGTCCATTCCAGGTGGAGACCTGACGCTCCTCCGAAAAGCTCCCCAGACCAGCAGCCTCTACCTCGTCATCCAACAGCCCCAGTATTCCACGGATGACGGGGCGACCTGGACGGGGTACGACTGGTCCTGCCGCATCAACGGCGCGCACACCGATGACCCGACTGTGACCCTGACCGTGGACGGAGGGGCGGCAGCAACCGACCTGCTGGACGGGATGACCGTGCTCGTGGGGTCATCCTATGGCGCGTGGGACAAGGGCATCTATCGCCTGCGCGGGGACCAGTCGGTGGATGGGGGCACGGTCGCGCTTGACATCGGCACCAGTTCCGAGGTCCGGGACCTCGTGGCTGACGATGACTATGTGGTTGTGCTGGATGAGTTCCGCTTCTGGCAGCGATACGGTCGCATCGTCATCGCGGGCGACGCGGTTTGGTACAAGGACTACGACATCGAATGGGACGACCTGGGCGGCACAGATGCCGCTCGAAGGGCGGCCATGATGCCCCCGGTTCCGGTGATGGGACCGCACGCCGTCAAGTTTGTAGAGACCGACACCGATGCCAGTCAATTCTACTTTGATTGGCAAAACAGCTACGCAACGGCCCCTGGCGAGGCTATCGACACCTGGACCTCGGTGGGAGAAACCGACCACGCGGGGGGCACTTGGAATAGCGCCGCAGAGACGCCGGGCTGGCAGACGGTGGACGCTATCTCGGGGCTGCGTGGGTTCCGGGTCACACTGGAAGTGGACGATGGGAACGGCAACGCCACGACCCTGCCCTACCGGCGCGGTGTGCGCTACGTGTTCTCTTTGCGTCGTCCAGGAGAGACGCAGGTCGGGGATCCGCCAAACGCCGAACCTATTACAGAGTTCGAGTTGGGGGAGCCGCCCAGCGGGGACTTTTCCCAAGGCTACTGGCGCACCTCGATCACGGTCTTTGCGAGCCAAGCCGCCGAGCACAACATTATGCCGGGGGCGCTGGTCATCCTCTTTACCGAGGACACCTATGGTGGGACCGCAGGGAGCCTGGGGCCTATCTCTGACCGGGAAAACATCCTGCTCGTGGGCCGCATCATGGACGACTCGATCCGGGTGGATCCCGAAACCGGGGATGTCACGTTCGACGTGGCGTCCCCAGGCGCAGAGACCGCGACCTACCACAACTACCCCATCGTCGTCCAGAACGACGACAACGCGGCGACCTGGATCGATACACCGGACCTGACCATAGACCGGGCGGTCCACTACTACACGACCTGGCACACAAATCTCAACCAGATTGCCGACCTCTACCAGACAGGGAGCGCGACCGAAATCCTGGCCCAAGACTTCCTCGAGGGCGACATCTATTCTACGCTCAACTCATTCCTGTACGACCGGCTTTTTGCCCGCCTGCTCTGTGACAAGTACGGGCGCTTCTTTTGCGAGGTAGACGCGCAGATGTCCGCCTTTGGGAGCACCACAACGCTGTGGACCATGCAGCAAGCGGACTGGTTGGACGAAGTGACCGCGCGCCAGCGCAACGTGGCCCCGGTCAACTCGGTCGAATGCGGCGGCCTGCTGTATGAAATCGGCAGGGTGGTGCCGTACATGTCCCGCTCGCCGGGCCTGTTCAGCAAGTACCGGGGCGCTCCGCAGGCAGCCACCTCCCTGGCGATCACCAGCCAAGCGGCGCTCAACACGTTGGCCGGTCGGTTCTTGCAAGCCCTCAACTATGAGTTCGAGATAGACTTTTACCTTGCAGGAAACTGGCGCTACTGCGACATCGCCCCGCAGCGCGTGGTGGACATAGGCAACTTGGTCACGGATCGGGGCACGCTGACGGGGGACTATATCATCCGCCGCGTGACCAACAACTTTGATGCAGTCTCGGGCGTGATCTTTACCGACATCGGAACCGAGCAGGAAATGACGGACGGGGTGGCCGGGGCGACCATCGACATCCCCGAGGAGCTGCCCATTCCCACACGACCGCACCCGACGATTCCTGTACGTCCCGGCGTGCCCCCCTTTCCGGGTTGGCCGGAGCCGGACGATGGCCGCAGGATCATCTCGACAACCATCGGCGTGTATGTGACGGACAACATTGCCGCCACAACGCCGGTGTGGTATCAGGTCAACAGCGGGTTCGTCACGGCGAACGATGCCTACGTGTGGGCCATTGCGCGCGATCCGTTCCACTGGTGGACCTCGGGGGGGACGGAGAGCACGCTGTGGTGCATCTCCAAGTCGGGCGTGTGGAAGCACGAGGACTTTCCTCACGGCACGTGGGTGCAACAGATTTCATTCGCCGCGTTCATCGCCGCGCTGGGCTACGCGCCGGACACCACCACAGAACTGAACCACTGCCGCATTAACATGTCCATCGAGGACGATGGACGCTATGTGGTCGGGATCAATGCCCCGGACAAGCGGGGCGCGTTCGAGAGATGGTACGCCAGTGCTTGCGTTTGCACGGACGCTGCGATCAACAATGTGAACGAGTTCGCCGGGTACGACACCCTGACCGCAGGTGGGCGCATCAACGGTTTTGCGGAGGTTAAATTCGATCCGCACTCGGCCTCGCAGACCATCTTTTGCACGCCTTGCAAAGACCCGAACAACGTTGCCAATGCCCAGCGCGACCTCTATCGCTCGGTCAATGGGGGCGCAGCTTGGGCGCAAGTGGACGGACCCTACTTTTTCGCTGCGTCCAACAAGTTCGGGATTATCTCGGTCCCCTACCAGGACCTGGGGAATTACGTGCTGTGGGGTTCTCTGCTCACGCACCGGGTTTCGTCGGATGGGGGCGCGACCTGGGCCGATGTGCCGGGCGTGACGGCGCTTGACACCAACAGCGGCGGAATGTCCGGTTATGCCCGGCGCATCTTCCTGGCAACCTCCGACCCTTCTGTGACTGCCTGCCGCTACACCATCGACAGTGGGGCCAACTGGACGTTGCTGAGTGTTGGCGCGGGGCCTGCGGATGAGGGTGACTGCTCGTGGACCTTTTGGCAGGGCGACACACTGGTCAGCGTGCTGGTCTGTGGAGAGGACGGGCTGGGGTCCGACATCCAGATTTTCCGCTACACCGGCGGGGGTTGGTCGGACAAGACCGGGAACTTGCTGTCATTCGGGTCTCACATTGAGGTTACGGACGTGGACCGCGACAGCATGGGGTCAGCGTAATGGCATCTCAACAAGAAGCCATCAATCTGTGGCGCGACCTGGTGGGAAAGCTCCAACCCCGCCAGGCATTGCGGCGGGGGCTGGTTGGGGACGGCGCGGGGAATGTCGCCGTGACCAACAGGCCGGGGTGGATCTGGATTCGCTACGAAGAGGAATTGAACCGCCTCTCCTGGGTGCGCTGCTTCCAGGGCTACCCGCCCGAGGACACGCCGGTCATCATCGGCAAGTGGCATCCAGAGGACGACTA
>Ga0180438_10010273_pt1 | contig 11510 bp, 12 predicted proteins | sample SS_ome_12_FD_132455 | JGI IMG/M metagenome (GOLD analysis project Ga0180438, IMG submission 132455) | Hypersaline lake sediment archaeal communities from the Salton Sea, California, USA - SS_3_D_2 metaG | ecosystem: Environmental > Aquatic > Non-marine Saline and Alkaline > Hypersaline >...
ATAGCGGGTACGGGCACGGGTACATATACCTGGGGCATTGATTTTGTCGACTTGAATTACACGGTTGAGCAGTGTGAGTATTTTCCTCAGAGTGAAGGAACAGTGACGATCACGAGCTTTGGAGATGTGGGAGAAGAAATCACTGGCACTTTCTCTGCAACGGTTGTATTCGAATACTCTCCTGGTGATCCTCCTGCTGATCTTGAAATACTGCTTACCGATGGAGAGTTCAAGGTGAAACGTATCCCTGACGACAGTTGGAATCCATTTAACGGGGGGGAATAATATTCGGTCGCACTGGACACAAAACGGTCTGATCACACGAACTTTACGATTTTTATTAGTTCAGCGGCATCTAAGAGGAGAATACCAAGCGACTATTATGCAATTCTTGAGGGGGTTCTATTCTGCTGGTTGAAAAGTGATTGAAAAGTCCATTTTGTGCAAGAGACGAATGCACTTGCTCAGAGAAACGATAGCATCGATCTGAAACTGCTCAGAATGCATTCCGCGGCATTGCATGAGAGGCAGTTGTGCTTCGAAGCCCTTACTTCGTATCCCCCGTGTTCGAAGCATTCCTCCATCGGAATGTAGCCGAAATAGCCGTTAGCAAGGGCAACCGGAAAAATTGCCTGAAACAAAGTGCTGTCTTTCAGCGCAAGCCCGATTTCCACGAAGGGCTCTCCAGGAAGCGCGCAGATTGCAACGCTCCCGATTTTCAGGACCTGAAGGGGTACCTCGTAGTGATCGGGCAAACAGGCAGCGAAGTCGAGGAGCTCTTTGCAAAGATCCGGTTCATGTTGTTATTCTCTAAGAAAAGGTCCTCTGCAGTGAGGTCCTCAGCCCTTACAGGATGCATTTCCTGCGAAGCAGAGTCTTCATCCTCTCCAGGCTTAATTACCTGCAAAGGGGAAGTCCTATCTCCTGCAGGCTTGATTTCCTGCGAAGAGAGTTCCCGTGCAACTTCAAGCTCCGAGGGTTCGATTCCCCGCGGAGGAATGGAGCACGTTTGGATTCGCCCCTTGAGTGGTGAGATCTCGAAAGGCGCTGTTTTTTTGAGCGCCTCAATCACGGATTTGGCGTAGGATCTGCCGATCCGCTTTGCCTCCTCGTAGCTTGTCTGCTTTTCCCGACTGTGAAAATCGAAGTGGTTGATGTTCCCCTGGGGCGCGATGAGTGGAAATACGACGATGTCAGTTCACGTTCTCCCCTGGATATACCGCTCCATGAAGCCTGTCTATTCCGCCGATATTTTGCTACCGCCCACCGTGTCGGTGTGGTTCGATATGTTCACGAAGAGGGCAGAAGGCGCGTTCACTTGAGGCTGGAACCTGAGGACCTGTACGCTCTCGTCCACAGGTCCCTCAGGCTTTACCATGAAAGGCGTGCATTTCGGAGGATTCGTTACCACACTCCCATCCCTCATGTACCAGCGCCTGTTGTGAGCAAGCCCGCAGGCGGTGGCAGTTCCGAGGCTCACCCTGTACGGTTCTTCGGGACGAAGCTCCGCTGCCGTCCCCACGATCCTCTTTGTAAGCCACAGGAGGTACTCCTCCTCCCGCTTGGCCCTGAAAAAATCGACAAGGGCCGGAGCAGTATGGGTATGGTTCGTGAACACCATTGTATCCTGAATATTGTATGCAAGCCTCCCTCACCGGCATATCGGTTGCCGAGAGACCCCTGTTCTGGCTGCTGAACAAGAGCTCCCGCGCGATGGGCTCAAAGAAGCCAGCAGGATCCGCGGGGCATGGAATCAGCACTGGAACTCCGTTCCCCGCTGTTGACAGAACCGCTCACCTCATGGAAGGATCGGCTCGATGCCCGTCATCTTACAGAAATCCACAAGCGCGGGCAAAAGCTCTTTGCCGTAGCCGAGACAGGCGTACTCATTGGTCCAGTGCTCGATGAGCGCATCCATGTTGCAGTGGGCGGTGACGAATCCATGGGGCCAGAAGGGGATCCCGCATTCGTTCAGCCGCTCCTGCACCTTTTCTGCAGGAGGCTCGAATATGGTCACCGGTACGATGACCATCTGGAAATTGCCGCACACCCTGCCCAGACGAGCCAGGACCCCTTCGCCCACTTTGCAGATCAGCTTCACCGAAAGCCCCCCTGCCTCTCCCTCTGTAGGGATGCCGTGTTCGGCAAACCCGGCCGGGCCGAGCTTGCCCGCGAGGGAAGGCGGGCACGCACCATCGCCGATGATCTTTATCTCGCGGCTCTTCTTGTCGAAGTGCTGGAGATCGCCGTAGTAGACCCGTTCCCTGCTCAGCTTTGTGAGCAGCAGGGTTGAGAGGGCGGTGTTGAAATCTCCGAGGGTCGATGTGGGACACCCATCTTCGAGCATCATGGACTGGGCAAAACAGGTGGCAACGTAATTGTCTGCAAGGCCGGGAAAGGATTGAATGGTGTAGAAATCAAACCTTTCCTCCGCAACGATTTTCTTCAAGGCCAGGTAGAGGCGCATCGAACGCTCGTTCACCACGCTCCTGTCCGGTCTCTTTCCAAAGAGCTTTTCTATCCTGGGTAGGAGCGCAGATATTTCCTTCTCCTCTATACCCTCTGCCGTCTGTATGAGCGCCGCTGTATCTCTTGAATCTATGTCGATTCCGAATGTGCGCATCCACTGGGAGGGATCTGCGACCCCGCAGGTCTGCCCCATTCCCCGTCCGCCGAAACTGCCTATGGTGGACATGTTCAGCATGTTTTTCATATGGGCGGCCCTGAGATAGCTCACGACCCTGTCGACCTCCTCCGCATCTTCGGCGCTCCCGTAGACAAACTGGTGCTGGATGCCGATCTCGAGAAGCGCGCCGTGCATGACGAGTCCCCCAACCGGGCGCCAGCCCTGGGAGCCAGGATGGGTCCAGATCAGAAGACCTTTGCCCGTGAGTGCGTAGTCCCTCACCGCGGCAATGAGATGAGAAGCCCAGACCCACGTGCCGGAAAAGAGAATCACACAGTCGATCTCGTCGTCGTCTTTCATCTTTTTGAGGGCCAGGCGGGCCTCCTGTTTCGATGCGATGACCACATCGTGCTCGACGAGCGATATGCCGCGGTCTTTCAGCGCCTTCTTCGAGCGCTCGATTATTTTGGCGTCAATGAAGGGTTTCCCCATGGGGTCCTTCAACCCGTCCTTGTGCACTCCGTAGACAATGAATCCTGCTTTTGGTTGTATCATCAACTGCCTCCTCTCATCATGTTCTTCAGGGATGGATACAGCTTTTTATACCTATCGAATTGTTCGCCGTAGAATTCAGCATTCTCCCGGTTCGGCTCGATGACATCGCCGGTCTTGACCCAGCGTTTCACGATCGACTGGACCGGCTCACCGGTTTGGGCCGAGCAGGCGAGCATTGCGCCTGCAAGGGAGGCTGCCTCCGTCACCTGTACCGTCGTCATAGGCGTGTTCAGCACATCGGCCTTGAGCTGCACCCAGACGCTGCTCTTTGCTCCCCCTCCGATAGGGCGGAGCTCTTTTATGTGGATACCGGATCGGTTGAGAATATCCATATTCAGCCTCATCTCGAAGGCCACGCCCTCGAGCAACGCGCGGAGCACCTGCTCCCGCTTGGTTGAAAGACGCAGTCCGAAGATAGCGCCGGGCAGCTCGGTTTCGAAATAAGGAGTGCCGCTCGGGGTGAAATAGGGAAGGACAAGAAGCCCTGAAGGGGAGGAGCCTATCTGGGAGAGGAGAAGCGTATAGGCATCTGTGCCCTGTCTCTTCGCCTCGAGAAGCTCCATTCTTCCCCACTCATCCCGAAACCACCGGAGAATGTTTCCCCCAGTGAGGCTGAATGAGACGGTGGTGTACATTCCGGGAATCGTGTAGTCATAGGTGCAGAGGTTGTTCTGCATGAGCGCCTCGCTCATCACCGGCTCTTGAAAGGCAGGGGTGATGCACTCGGATGTGCCTGTGGCGTACATTGCCATTCCGGGATTGATGACTCCCGCCCCGAGCGCTCCCATGGGCTGGTCATGACCTCCGGCAGTGACGATCGCGCCCCTTGAAAATCCCAGGCTCTCTGCGACATCTTTTTGGATGCTCCCCACCTTCTCCCCAGAGGGTGTGGGGATCGCGAGCTGTTGAGGATCAATCCCCACTGCATCGAGGATTTCAGGGTCCCAACCGTGCGACTTCACGTTGAACATCATGGTTCTTCCGGCGAGTGACCAGGCAATGTGAGGCTGAAGGCCCAGGACATGCTGCAGGAAATCCTCAAAACAGAGGAACTTTACCACTTTGTTCCAGGCGTCAGGCATGGTGTCCCGAAACCAGAGGAGCTTGAAGAGTGAGAACATTGGGTGCGCGGTGTGACCTGTGAGCTGGTAGAGTTTATCCACACCGAACCGATGCGACCAGACCTCTGCGATTTCCTGGGCCCGTGTATCGCTTGCGATCATCGCATTTCCAAGGCAGCTCCCATCCCCCGCAACAGGAGTGAATGCTTCTCCCATGCTCGATATGGAAAGCCCGTCAACAGGGTCTTCTGGACAGGCGCTTTGCGCCTCCTTCATCACGCTGAGGCAGCTGTTGCGCACCTCATCTGAATCGATCTCTGCCCAGCCTTCAGCGGGAATGAGAGTTTTGTACTCTCTGTAGGATTGGCTGCGTTTGTTGCCTTCCTGATCGAAGATAACCGCCTTGCAGCCGGTCTGCCCCACGTCAAGCCCCATGTAGCTCATCCGCTGCAGTCTCCTCTATTGGGATTCCCCCATCATATTTTCACATGCGTATCGAGATGCTGCCGCCTCCCAGGTCGAAAATCCGGTAGAAGCGGAGAAAGGAGATGATACCGCTGCTGTCGCACTGACCGGCAGTTCCGCCCCTGTGCAGGACGGTCGAAGCTGCGTTTGCTGCTCCAAGGACACCGCAGATCTCGATGGGAAGTTTTTTCAAATAGAAGTATAAAAAAGCAGCCTGGTAGGCATCCCCTGCTCCCACCGTGTCCTGAACCTTTCCCCTGAGGGGAACGGCAGAGATGCGGTAGATTCGGTCCCAGTGCCGGATTACGCTTCCCTCAGCCCCCAGTTTCACCACCACCGTGATCGCTCCTTGTTGCACGAGCCGTATTCCCCTGAGGGGGTCCGGTTCACCGGTGAGATAGAATGCCTCATGTTCGTTGAGGAAGATGATGTCGGTGAGCGGATAGATGCTCTTTTTTAGGGTCACCAGCGCTCGATCGTCATCCCAGCCGTCGCCTGCATTCGCATCATAGGCGGTGACCACCTTGAGCTCCTTTGCATATTTGAATACGAACCGGATCTCTTCCCGGAGCCGTTTGAGCAGGAAGTAATTGCACGAATACACCAGAAGAGACTTGCCCACAAACTTCTTGTAATCCACCCCGTCAATGGAGAAGCTCTGGGAGGTTCCCAGGAAACTGGCAACCTGCCTGGGGAGCTCTTCCCTGTCAGGAGAGAAGATGAGGGTGAAGGGGCTCTGCGCGTTTGGAATCAGGCGAATTCCAGACCTGTTCACCCCGAAGCGGGATATCTCTTTGTAGAGGGCCTTTCCATCCTCATCGTCTCCGAGATTTGTGAGCAGGTAGACCGATGCCCCGAGCTTTGCCAGGCCACAGGAAACATATCCTCCGGCTCCGGCAAGGTTCTTGGAAAAGCTTTTGATGATCACCTCTTTTCCCGCTTCAAGGGGCGGGGCGGTGTAGATGTAATCGTAGTTCAGGTCGCCGAGAATGGTCACCGCCGGTTCCGGTGCATTGTTGTGGGTGAGCTCGTGCAGCACGTACTCGGATATGTTTTTCATCTAGCGCTCTGCAATGATTTTGAATTGCCCTGTCTGGGAAAATACGAGCGGATCATAAATTCTGACTCCTTCGACGACTCTGTGGATAACGCCACCTGCGCTCGGAGTATCCGGTTTGAGACCGAGCTTCAAGGATTTGAACAGCCCGAGGAGCTGGCCCAGGATGACCTGGACCGGGGGAAGGAGGTCGTCGGTAATATCGAGTAGCCCTTCGGGATCGAAGTCTACCGTATAATCGATGAGCTTCAGTATCGAGGCATCAAGCTTTTGGCCGCACACGAGGGTTGCCATTCCAATACCTTTTTCCATGAGCTCTCTCAGGAGGTCCTCCTCGTACTTTCTCAGGTAGGGATCGCTTGAGAGGAAGGCGACTACGAGCGTGCGCTCATCTATGAGGGCCTCAGGACCGTGCCTGAGGCCGAGGAACGTCTCATACGCACACATCACCTGTCCAGAGGTGAGCTCCTGGAGCTTGAGATGGGATTCCACCGCGGTTCCCCATATGGCGCCGTTTCCCAGGAATACCGCCCGGTTGAAATCGAGATTGGATATCTCATCCACGGTGTCCGGGGCTTTCCTCAGGAGCGCCTCTCCCGCGGTGACGAGTTTTTCAAGATGAGACGCATACTCCTCCGCGGATTCGAGGAAGGCAATCGTCTGGCCTGCCACGAGCATGTTTGTGAAAGAAGAGGTCATGGCAAGCCCCCTGTCGTCGGTTTTCTCATGGAGGCAGACTGACACTGCCTTCAGCCGCTGGGACGCCCAGCGGAAGAGCTCCCCATCCCTGTTGCAGGTGACTGCCACATGGTTCAGTGAAGAGCAGTTCATTTCAGCAATTTTTACCGCTCCGATGCTCTCCGGGCTGTTTCCAGAACGGGCGAAGGAGAGGAGGAGGGGCTGTGCCCCCTCGAAAAATATATCGCCTGGCGTGGTCACGATTCTCGTTGTTGAAAAAACGTTCACAGGGAGACGCAGACGCTTTCGCAACAGACCCTCTATGCAGTAGCCGATAAACTCGCTCGTTCCTGCACCTGTGCACATGAGGCTTGCGCCCGTTGCATCTCTCGATGATCGTATCAATGGCAGCAGCTGATCGGTCTTTTCAAGAATACGTTCTGAGGAATTCTCCCATAGATTCACCTGGTCTGCGATTTCTGAAGCAGTGTACAGTACTCCCAGTTTTTCTCTCTCCGCTTCGCTGAGGTCGAGGAGTTCAGTGAGCGCATTTTTTGACATGTTCCCTCCCTGTTGGAAGTGTGCATTTAGAGAGTAACATGGGATCGCCGTGTGAGCAAGAAATTTGAGCCTTGCACCAAACCGGATCGCTTTTATACCTGTTTTTGGGTGACTCCTTCACTCCCCTGCGAAGAGAGAACCGGGGAGTATACCGCCGCCACGTCATTTTTTCTGTTGTAATTTTTCTGCGTCCACGCATAATGAGTACCTATGAAAGGAGGTCTAAGGCATGATCACTCCACAGATCGCTGCTGAGATACTGGCGCTTGCGGCGCTCGTTGTGCCCATCACCCAGGCGGTGAAGAAATGGCTCAAGGTTGAGGGGTGGAAGGCGATTTTGGTTTCCGCAGTGTTGACCATTCTGCTTTCCCTCTGGAGGACCCTTGCGGTCCAGCCCTACGACTGGTCCAGGTTCATAATCCTGGTGATTGGGGTGTTCCTCGAATCCAACGGGATCTATCATTTCGGCGCCTACGCCATGGGGAAAATGGTGAAGAAGGAGAGCTGAACGCTGCCTGCTTCCGAATTCTGTTACCTGATCGCCATTTTTCAACTACATTAGTAGTAAAGCCGGTGTATATTTTGTGACAGTGGAGACAGAGGAATGAAGACTGTATGCATCGCAGGTGCAATGAGCGGGGTGGGGAAAACAACTCTCGCTGAGAAGCTCCTTTCCCGTTTCCATAATTGGGCTGCAATCAAGGTCACTGCATGTGTTGGCGGCACAAGACACCGTTGCCCGAGGGGGAAATCAACCGAATGCGGGGTATGCAGCTCTCTGAAAGAGAATTACGTCATAGAAACAAGAAGTGAAATTATTGAAGAGGCGGGAACCGACACTGCCCGGTTCAAGTCCGCAGGTGCGAAACGGGTGCTCTGGATTAAAGCCAGGCCTCGGTATATCGCCCGTGCGATTCATGAAGCGCTCGAAGTTTTGAATCGTTATGATGGGGTCGTATTCGAGGGCAATCATGTGCTGAAGCATTTCGATCCAGATCTCGCAGTGATGATTCGCTCCAAAGACAACAGCTTTAAGCGATCGGCCAGGGATATCCTGGAAAAGGTCGACATGTTCGTCGATTATCAGTGCAACGGTGAATCCGTAGAAAAAATATTCGATGCCATCAGTGTCGAAGATCTTTTTTGAAGATCCTGTTCTGGGTCCGGCACCCTCAGGAGTGTGAGGACTCCTTTAGGCTGCATTGCATGGTTTCAAAATCCCTTTACATCAATAGACCAACGTTTAAGACGGATAGCCTGTTATAATTTATTTCTGTAGTCGAATACTATATCCGTATTCTATGAAATGTGCTATACATTTTGCCACAATCAAGCACATGCGTATGAATAGTAATGAGGAGGAGTTATGCGATTCGATCTATTGGTCAAGGGAGGGGAAGTTCTGGACCCTCAAGCGGGCTACCATGGAAAGATGGACATCGCGGTGAAGCGCGGTCGCATCGAAGCGGTGGAAAAGAACATCCCCCAAGATTCATCCTTCGATGTGATCGATGCCTCGGGTCAATACGTAACCCCCGGGCTGATAGACATGCATTCCCATCTCTACAGGGGCGTGACCTACTGGGGGATTGACGCGGATGCCATCGGGTCACAGTCTGGTGTCACAAGCTGGGCAGACGCCGGTAGTGCAGGGGCGGTTACACTGCAGGGTTTCCGCGATTGGGTGATCACTCCCTCCAAAGTGAGGATTTTTGTGTTTGTCAACATATCCTGCATCGGGCTCGTGGCTCAGGACTATGAGCTGTTCAATCCGGAGTACTGCAATATTGATCTTCTGAAGCGCGTGGTGAACCGCCACCGCGACATCGTCGTGGGCGTCAAAGTGCGTGCAGGCCGCAGCGGAGGCGCGCAGGATCTGCTGCCACTCAAGCGGGCGCGGCGGGCAGCCGACGAATTGGAGCTTCCGCTTATGATGCACATCTCCGTGGTTCCGCCCGATCTTGAGACCGCGCTCGGCTTTTTAAAGCCAGGGGACATTCTGACCCACTGTTACACGGGGCAGACCATGAAAATGATAGACAGCGCCGGCAAGATTCATCCTGCGGCAAAGAAGGCCTGGGAGAGCGGTGTGATCATGGACCTCGGGCATGGCTGCGGCTCCCTGTCCTTCGAGAGCGCAGAAGCGTTGAGCAGCCAGGGGTACTGGCCCCACGTCATCTCTACGGACCTGCACACCCTGAGCATTCACGGCACGAATTTGAGAGACCCGCTCAAAGGCGCAGGAAAGCGGGATATCGGCACCAATGGGGATGCATTGAGCATAAACTACCAGGTGAAGGGAGACGGGAAGCCAAACTTTCACCTGCTCACGTGCATGGACAAGCTGCTGTGTCTTGGAATGCCCTTCCAGGAGATCATCAGAGCGACGACGAGCCGTCCTGCTGAAGTGCTTGGACGAAAGGGTGAAATTGGGACATTGAAGCCCAGAGCGCAGGCGGACATCACCGGACTCGTGATAGACAGGGGCGAATATGAGCTCATGGACATCCATGGAGTGATGCGGCACGGGAGGGAGCACGTGCGAAATACCTTCACAGTCCTTGGGGGTCGAAGATTCGAGCGTATAGAGGCTCCTACTCCGCCTCCATGGATCGAGCTGGTATAAAACCAGGATATCTGAGAGGGGGCGCAATTATCCATCTCTGCCTGTCATCAGCTGATTGGATTCGGAAAAAATGAAAGTATGATTTTATCAAAGGAAATTGATTTTTTGATTTAATTTGAAAATCACACTACAATTAATTTATTGTGAAACAACACCTCATTCGGGGGGGAAGATCATGTACGGTATGGAAAACATGCAAGAATATTCTACATTTTCCTGGATTACCGGTATCATAGGGTATGTCTGTCTGGCAATCGGGCTCTACTTGAGTGCAAAGAAAGCCAACACGAAAAATCCCTGGGTCGCTTTTATTCCCTTGGTCCAGATCGTCGTTCTCCTACAGCTGATCGACAAGAGTGGCTGGTCTATTTTCCTGCTGCTCATCCCGATCATCAACTGGATTCTCCTTATCATCTGGATGGTGAAGTACTTCAAGGCCTTCGATGCAGGAAGCGGATTCGTAGCCATCACCATCATCACCATGATACTAATCCCGCTCGCCTTCATCGCGGACATTCTTGTGCTTGTGGTTGGTCTCTCGGACAAGTACAAGTTCGCTGGTACGACCAGGTTCACGGCCTGATTGGGTGAAACAGCTGGTTTTTTAAAGTTTGGAAGGCTAAGTGCCGATTGTTGACGACAACCCGGGAAGCATAAAGCCTCCCGGGTTCCTTTTTTTCCATCATATCTGCTGAACATCATCACACAGAAAACTCATTGATTGGATATTTCTTCTTATAATTTTGAATCATTCTGTTTTCAGAGAATGGTGCTTTATTCGTATCGTTTCACGCAGTTGATCTCACAGTTTTGGCTTCTGTTTCTGCAGGCAATTCTCTTGTCGGGCTATTTATTTGAATAAAAAGCAAAATTGCTGTTTTGGTTTCAATCACCTTGCATTAAAAAAGGAAACACGGTAATGTATGAGTCTGTATGGGGAGATACCAGTATAAAACATGTCATTGGGGGCTATACTTCATATATGCAGTATATTCAATAGGTATCCACAGATGCATTTTATTGATAATCAAAAAATTCTTGCAAATCATGGTCGATAAGCTTATAGTATTACAAATATATGAACGTTAGAGGTTTAGTATGGAATCTGTAAAAATTTCACCGAAATATCAAGTCGTAATCCCAAAAAAACTTCGGGAAGCTCTCAATCTCACACCAGGACAACAAGTTCAAATGGTTGCTTTCGAGAATCGTATAGAAATGATCCCAGTGAGAAGAATATCCGAAATGAAAGGCTTTCTTAAAGGGATTTCTACTACTGTCGAAAGGGAGAAAGACAGAATATGAACATTGTGGATTCTTCCGGTTGGCTTGAGTTTTTTGCAGATGGTCCTAATGCTGAATTTTTTGCTACCCCACTGAAAAATGTCGATGAGTTAGTGGTTCCTACGATCAGCATTTATGAAGTGTTTAAATCTGTAGTGCGTCAACGTGATGAATCTGCAGGGCTTCAAGCTATTGCACTAATGAAACAGGGTCTAGTAGTTGATCTAACGACCGATATCGCAATGATGGCAGCTAAGCTTAGCCTTAAACATAACATTCCTATGGCTGATAGTATAATTCTCACTTCTGGTCGTGTTTATCAGGCAACCATTTGGACTCAGGATGCAGATTTCGAGGGAATTGAAGGTGTTGAATATATTAAAAAGAGATAATAATGAGGTATAGGGATAACGCGGCGTGCAGCGGGCTCACTTCACCGATACTTGGCTCACCAACCGATGATGCCCGCCGGTACCCGCAGCCGGGACTTCGTTTGAGTGATGGTGGGAGAGACTTGTGCAAATCATTGATTTTCCTGTGGACGACACGAAGATCATTCGCCAAACGGCAGTCATGCTGGTGGAAGGATTCAAAGAT
>Ga0180438_10010274_pt1 | contig 11510 bp, 12 predicted proteins | sample SS_ome_12_FD_132455 | JGI IMG/M metagenome (GOLD analysis project Ga0180438, IMG submission 132455) | Hypersaline lake sediment archaeal communities from the Salton Sea, California, USA - SS_3_D_2 metaG | ecosystem: Environmental > Aquatic > Non-marine Saline and Alkaline > Hypersaline >...
AGGCTGGCCTGCTTGTCTTTGAGCAACTCTAGAGCAGCGATGAGCCGGGGTCGGGTCTCCCTCGGCGCGATCACGTCGTCAATGTGGCCCGAGGCCGCTGCCGCGTAGGGCTTGGCGAACTTGCTCCGGTACTCCTCGACCAATCGCTGGCGCTCCGCATCCGGGTCATCGGCGGCCGCAATTTCCCGCCGGAAGATGATATTGACCGCTCCCTCAGCTCCCAGCACGGCGATCTCGGCCGAGGGCCAGGCATAGCAGAGGTCGGTGCGGATGTATTTGCTGCTCATCACGATGTAGGCCCCGCCGTAGGCCTTGCGGGTGACGATAGAGATTTTGGGCACGGTGGCCTCGGAGTAGGCGTAGACGATTTTGGCTCCATGCCGGATGATGCCCCCGTGCTCCTGAGTCGTGCCGGGCAGAAAGCCAGGCGAATCAATGAAGGTAATGAGAGGGATATTGAAGCAATCGCAGAAACGCACGAAACGGGCGATCTTGTCTGAGGCGTTGATGTCCAACACCCCGGCCAGGACCGTGGGCTGCTGAGCGACAATGCCCACCACGCAGCCGTGCAAACGGGCAAAGCCAACAAGGATGTTTTGGGCGAAATACTCATGTACCTCGAAGAAACTGCCCTGGTCAAAGACCCGCTCGATGACCTCCTTCATGTCGTAGGGCAGAGTGGGATCATCCGGCACGATGGAGTCCAGTGCCCCGTCCATGCGCCAGGGATCGTCCGTCGGCTCCACGTAAGGTGGGCTCTCGGCGTTGTTGGAAGGCAGATAGCTGAGAAGCCGCTTGGTCAGGGCGATGGCCTGTTGCTCGTCGTCGGCGGCAAAGTGGGCCACCCCACTGACGGTGTTGTGGGTCATGGCCCCGCCCAGGGTCTCAAAGTCCACCTCCTCGCCCGTCACGGTCTTGATCACTTCGGGGCCAGTGATGAACATGTGGCTGATGCCCTTGGTCATGATCGTAAAGTCGGTCAGGCCGGGGGAGTAGACCGAGCCCCCTGCGCAGGGGCCCAGCATGACTGAAATCTGGGGGATGACCCCCGAGGCCTGAGTGTTACGCCAGAAGAGTTCGGCGTAGCCCGCCAGGCTCCATACTCCCTCCTGGATGCGGGCTCCCACCGAGTCGTTGAGGCCGATGACAGGCAGCCCCCCTTGCAGGGCCAGGTCCATCACCTTGCAGACCTTCATGGCCTGGGCCTCGGAGAAAGAGCCGCCAAAGACGGTAAAGTCTTGAGCGTAGACACAGACCCGGCGTCCGTCAATCTTGCCGTAGCCAGCCACCACGCTGTCGCCTGGATACTTTTGCTCAGCCATGCCGAAATCAGTGGCGCGGTGGGTGATGAAGGGATCAACCTCCTGGAAAGTGCCTTCATCAAGCAGCAGGGCCAGCCGTTCGCGGGCCGCCAGCTTGCCCTTGGCGTGCTGAGCCTCGATGCGCCTCGTTCCTCCGCCGAGGCTGGCCTCCTCCCTCAATCTCTTCAGTTCCTCGATACCGGATTCGGTGGACATCAAGACATTTTCCTCCTCGTCCCCCTCGTCAGTGTGTCTCGCCGATTGAAGCACCACGCTGTGTGCGATGTGGACTCATGGTGTTCTGCAAACCAACGGGGATTATACCACCGTCGTAAGCACATGTCAATTGAGGGTGTCAAAAAAGCAGAAGTGTGGTAAAATAGGTTCAGATTGCAGACACGGTGAAACAACTCGACTGCTCTGTTGCTGGATTCAGGTTGTTGTGCATACCGGGCAGACGATCTCAGGTAACACTCGATAGAGAATGAGGAGCAAAATGGAGAAAAAAGTCGAAACCACCGCCCAAATTTTCGCCCGTTATCAACAGTCCGCGGCCAGCCGGCTGCGATACGAGCTGGCACAGCAGAACCTGGCGAAATTGCACGATCTGAGCCGCCCCCTTCGAGTGCTGGATGCTGCCGGCGGTAATGGGGTCAACACAGAGTTCCTCCTGCGCCAGGGCCACACCGTCACGCTCTTGGACTCTGACCAGGAGATGTTGCAAAAAGCCCATCAGTGGCTGGCAGAACTGAATCTGCTTGAACGGTGTCAGTTGATGGAAGGGACCTTGGAGGGAATCGCTGACCTTTTGCCATCGGAGCAGTTCGACCTCATCCTATGCCACCATGCCCTGGAATACACGGGCGACAGGCTGCACATCTTGAAAGCTTTACAGACAGTGGCTGCCCCGGCGGGGGAACTTTCTTTGATCACTCTCAACCCGGTCAGCGAAGTGATTCGGGCCATCATCTTCCGCCAGGACCCTGCACTGGCCAGATCTAAATTGACTGACTTGAGCTACGACGCCAAGTGGTTTGGCCAAGCTACCCTCTATCCATTGGAACAGATCACAACCTGGGCCGAGGAAAGCGGCTGGTCGTTGCGAGACTTTCGGGCCATTCGGGTTTTGGCGGACTATATTCCAGAAGCAGAGTTGACCAGTGCTAGAGAACAAGAACTCGTCTGTTTGGAGAAAGAGTTGGCTGGCCTGGAGCCTTATCGCCGGGTTGGCCGCTATCTACAATTCTCCTTCCAAAAAAGAACTCTTCTATAGCAATGCTTCTGAGCTGGTCACTACTCAGCCACCGTCATTCCGAGCGACCGAAAGGAGCGCAGCGACTGAAGGAGCCTGCCCTGAGCAAAGTCGAAGGGAGTCGAGGAATCTCGATACCGAGGCCACTCTGGTCATTGCAAGTGGAGATTCCTCGACTCGCTACGCTCGCTCGGAATGACACATCACAGGGAGCCTGAGCAGTAACCTGAGCTGAAGGGAATAGACAATGCTTACTCCAGCAGGAGTTGAATGTCGGTTCTACTATGCCGATTACCATCGTGGCCGGTCGTACCAGGAATGTCGCCTGATCGCCCGCAACCGGGCTTCGGAGCGCTGGACACCGGACCTTTGCCGAACCTGTCCTGTGCCAGCTATATTGCGGGCCAACGCCTGCCCCAACATAATCCTCGAAGCGAAGGTCAGGCGGCGCTTCGGACTGCTCCGCCGCGTGGCGGTGGAAGCCTTTTGCACCCTGACGAAGGAAAAAGTCGCTGAGCCGATGGTGGGCTGTGGTCATTGCCACGAACACTATCCCCATCCGATCCAACAAGGCCCCACGCCTGGAGGATGATCTTGGCGTCGGGAGGACCTACATGAGCGATAAAATCTTATTCTATACGCAAAGGAGTGATTCCAATGGGCTGGACTGAAAAAAAGCAAATCAGACAAGGCGTGCTCGACATGCTAAAAGTCAACATGGGGCTGAAAGAGGGCGAAAAATTCCTGGTGGTTACCGACTTGCTCACACCCCTTCAGTGGAGCAGTCTGGAAAGCAAGGAGCTCACGTTGGCCTCAGAAAGGACGATGCTGGCCAAGATGGTCGCCGAGATTGCCGGTGAAAGCTGTCCTCAATGCAAGGTAGATTTTCACCTTTATCCAGCGACAGGCCAACATGGGGCAGAGCCAGGAGAAGAGGCGGCCAGGAAGATGAGACAGGCTGATGTGGTCATTGCCATCACCACCTACTCTCTATCTCATACCGATGCCCGCCAACAAGCCTGCCGGGCTGGGGCACGGGTAGCCAGCATGCCCATGTTCGAGCCCCAGATGTTCTACCCTGGAGGACCGATGGCGGCGGACTACCAGCAGGTAGCCAAAGACACCAAGGCCATAACTGAGATGCTCACCGCAGCCCAGAAAGCTGTGATCCGGTCACGGGAAGGAACGGATCTGAGCTTCAGCCTGGCCGGACGGCTGGGCCAGGTGGATGGTGGTATCTACACGACCAAAGGGGCCTGGGGCAATTTGCCTGCTGGTGAAGCTTACATCGCGCCCCTGGAAGGCACGGCCGAAGGTCAGGTGATGGTGCCCAAAGGCGGCAGCGTGGATATCACAGAAGATATGACGCTCATCTTTCAGGGAGGATGGGTGCGAGAGATCCAGGGCGGGGGCAAAGGGGGAGACAAGTTGCGCCGGTTGATGCAGTTCGACAGCGATGCCGAGGAGCACCGCCTCCGCCGCAATCTGGCCGAATTGGGCATCGGCACCAACCCCAACGCCAAGTCGCCTCTCAACCTGCTGGAGGCCGAAAAGATCAAAGGAACGGTCCACGTAGCCGTCGGTGACAACGCCCACATGGGCGGCCAGATTTCGTGCGACCTGCACGAGGATTTCGTCCTCCCCCAGCCGGACCTGATCCTGGATGACAAGCTGGTCATAGAGGCTGGACAGTGGGTTTTCGAGTGAGGGAGAGAAAGCATGGAACCTGCTTATGGAACGGAATCCCGGAATGAATACTACGCCTTCGAGCTGGCCCAGGCGGCCAGGAAACTGATAGAAGAGGTGGTGCCCCTCAAAGCCGGGCAGAATCTGGTCATCACGGCCGACACGGCCAGCGACTGGCGGGCGGTGCGAGCTACTGCTCAGGCGGCCTATGCCATGGGGGCCACGCCGACGGTGGTCTGGTACCCGACCCAGGATAATCCCTGCCAGGAGCCGCCTCCACCTGTAGCCCACGCCCTGGCCGCTGCCGATGTATGGATCGAGTTCGCCGTGGCCTATATCCTCTACAGTCCCGCCCATGAAGCGGCCATGGCGGCTGGCTGCCGCTACCTCTGCCTGACAGGCATGGACGTGGACATGATGGTGCGCACCATAGGCCAAGTCAACTACGCCCCCATGCTCGAGATGGCCACCGTGCTCTACGAGCTGTCCCAGCAGGCCACGGCCATCCGGATGACCAGCCCGGCAGGCACAGACCTGACCGTCCGCATTGACAAGGCCGGGGACCCTTACTGGGAGCCCCCACCCCCCGACAAGGGGTTCTCCCAGATGCTGGGCGGCCAATCGGGCTTTGCTTCTGTGCTGGACAGCTTTGAAGGGACCCTGGTGTTTGATGGAACCCTCTGGCCGCCGGCTGAGGTCGGGCTTTTGCGCTCCCCAGTCAAGCTCGGCATTGAAAAAGGGATTATCCAGCAGATCGAGGGCGGACAGGAGGCCCGCACCTTTGAGCGCTGGCTGGCCAGTTTCAACCATCCGACCATGTATCGCATGGACCACGTTTGTTATGGTTTCAACCCGGGGGTGACGCGACCCACAGGCCGCATTCTGGAGGACGAGCGGGTCTTTGGCTGTCTGCAACTCGGCATCGGCCCCTCATCATTGGGGGCTCCCTCTCACACCGACGGCGTGGTCCTCAGCCCCTCGGTTTGGGCCGATGACGTACAACTGGAGAGTGAAGGAAGATACGTCCACCCAGAACTGGTGCGGCTCTGCCAGGAGATGGGCGTGTCTGGCTACTGAAGGAGAAACAGCCTGAAAAGGCTTATCTAGCCCTCACCAGCTCCTCGATGGGGACATAGTCAATGTCGAAGCCAAAATAACGTGGGCCGGATGCTTGGTTCAGGCCAAAGTCGGTGCGAAAGGCTTCCAGCCCTTTCATACCTACGGCTACTACCTGGTCACCTTCTTTAATGAGCGTGTTGGTCGTCCCTTCTCCACTCTCTTTGTAGGCCAAGGTGACCAGGTCTGGGCTGCAGACCCAAGGTTGGCCGTTCAGCCACGAGACGTGATTCTCGTTCTTGAACCACACGTCCAGCTTCTGCCCTTCGTAGTCTCCGGTGCCCCGGATATGGGTGGTACCGAACATGTAGCCACCCCGGTCTTCCCAGTCCTTGCCGGTGACTGTCCCTTCAAAGAGACGCCAGCCACCGGTCAGCTTCAGGGCCGCCTCAATGGGGTCCTCACCCTCTTCCCGAGCCTGGCGCATCGCCCGCCCAAGGGCAAGGCATTTGGTGAGGGTGCCCCGGACGAGTATTTCCTTCATCTCATGGGCGGGGAGAGGGGTAGCCGCCATCGTGGTCTTGCCATAGGCGGCCACGGCCAGCATCTTGCCGATCCGTTCCAGCATGTGCGGGTTGACGGTGTATCTGACGATGGCCACGTTGCCCCAGTTATCCACGCTGGCGAAAGGCCAACTGTGCTTGCCATACAGGTAGGGTGTGCCTTGCATCTCATCGGGGATGGCCCGGCCAGCATAGTCGCCGTCTACGACGGGGATGCCCTGGCGCGCGCCAGTGACCAGCGGTGCGGGCGTGTTGCCGGCGCCCAACTCGGCGGCCACCACACAGCCGATAGGTTTGCCCAGATAATTCCCCAGTTCCTTGACGGCTTCTTCCATGGAACGGTCACCGAACTTGTCCACCAATCCCGCCTGCTCAATTTCATCCAGCGTCTCCTGGGAGACCGGCGCGATGGAGCCCATCCCGTAGGAAGTGACCGTCCACACATCATCAGGGATATCGTCCACGTCCACCCATTCCAGGGCCAGGCCATCTTCCAGGGCTGCTTTGAGCATGCCCATCCCCCATTGGACGCTCCCTCCGCCGCCGGTCCCCATGAACAGGCAGCCACGAACGAAATCCTCGCAGTCTTGACTGTTGCGTAACGCTCCTCGTGGCATCGTTTCTGCCTCCCTTCTTCATTTTTGTATAACTACCCTGGCGAAGGTTGCGAATAAAACCTTCGCAAGGGTTCTCTCACCTGTGGCAGGCCACCAGGTGGCCATCGCCGACATCCAGCAACTTTGGCTCCACTTGAGAGCAGAGCGGCGTGGCTTTGGGACAGCGGGGGTGGAAGCGACAGCCCGGGGGCGGGTTGACGGGGCTGGGCACTCCTCCCTCCAGGATGATCTGCTTCTTTTTAACGTCGGGATCGGGGACAGGGGTCGAGGAGAGGAGGGCTTCGGTGTACGGGTGGAGGGCCCCGCCAAAGATCGCCTCAGACGTACTCAGCTCGACCACCTGGCCCAGGTACATCACCGCGATGCGGTCGCTGATGTGTTGCACCACGCTCAGATCGTGGGAGATGAAGAGATAAGTGAGTCCAAACTCATGCTGTAGCTCCTGGAACAAATTGAGGATCTGAGCCTGCACCGAGACGTCGAGAGCCGAAGTGGGCTCGTCCAGGACCAGCAGCTTGGGGTTGAGGGCCAGCGCCCGGGCCACGGCGATGCGCTGCAACTGTCCCCCGCTGAACTCGTGGGGGTAACGATAGAGGTGCTCCCTCTCCAGCCCCACTCGCTCCAAAAGTTCCACCACCCGCGCCGCCAACGCTTCTCCCCTTAGGTCTGTATGAGTGCGCAGCGGCTCAGACACCAGCCTCAGCACATTGAGGCGGGGATTGAGCGAGGAGAAGGGGTTCTGAAAGACCATCTGCATGTCGCGCCATTGGCGGCGCATCTCGGTAGGGCCCAGGGTCAGAATATTGACCCCCTCAAAGAGAACCTCCCCACCCGTCGGTTCGATGAGGCGCAGGATGCACCGCCCCAGGGTGGTCTTACCGCAGCCCGACTCCCCTACCACCCCCAGGGTCTCTTGCCGTCGCACCGTCAGGCTCACCCCGTCCACAGCCCGCACTGCTGGCTGGGCACGCAGGCCGAAGAGTCCCCCGCGTTGGACAAAGTATTTGGTTAGTCCCCGCATTTCCACCAGAACGGTCAAACGATCCCTCCACTTATCGAAGCAAGCCAAAAGTATCCAAAAGCGGCCCTAACGGTGGAGCTGATGCGCAGCGCCGGATTTGCACTTGTACCCTCGCTCACCAACTACTTCCTGAACCGCCAATCTCAGACAGCTACACCACGCTCGCTATTGTGGATATCATACGCAACCCCAGTTAAAATAGTCAAGAGAAGAGATAAAACAGCAAAGAAAAAACTATTGACAAACAAATCCGGGCTGTTCACCCCGAAGAAATATACAAGGATGACTGAGCCGACCACCAAAAACACACCGTTTATTGCGCAAACGCCGAAAACCCACGGCCACAATTTGGCGAGGAAGCGCCGAACGTTAACTGGAAGATGAGTGCGCCACCAGGTTAACGGCGCATTGATTCCGGTTCCAGCAACGCCAGCCAATATTCCAATGATTGGGGGGCCGAAACCTCCACCCACCAGCAGCATTACGATTGAAAGAAAAATCAGGACTGCACCGCCGTTCTTTCTCTGAATCAACGCCGCTGCCCATACCATAACGGCTAAAGAAACGACGATGGTCAGTACTCCCGTTACGAGAAGGTTCGGAACGATGGTCATCGCCGGCTCCCCTCCCATGTTGGTAGCGATAGGCCCTTGTGTCCAGGAATTTATCACGATTCCGATTGGAGCTACATTGCCCTGCAGGACCTCACCGACACCATGGGTTATACCGCCCAGCCCAGCCAGGAAGCCAAATATTGAGGCGACTACTCTCACCGCGCTGATATTGGTCAAGACATTTTTGCCTTCCATAATGCATTCTCCTCTTATGGGGCAGTGCAGTTGTTCAGCCTCTGTAGCTGAATGGAGGAATGTCTTTCTCATATGTTGATATTAAAGGCCCCGAGCCATTTGAGTACTACACCATGTGGAATTTTTTGTCTCCGGGAGCGACCAGATTGATTATCACCTACTGACTTCATACTTGGCCCAGAGTCAGTTGTAGTTGTTAGTGCTCGTTCAGCCTGCCTCTCTCCCATACCGATAAGGGAAATACCACCCGCAACCCCCGGCTGAACGTCGCTGGAATCACAGAAAAATGCGTTTCGTCTTCAAATACGTGTGTCGTGAGTTGCAGGCCCGGATAACGACGCTTCTGAAGCCTCTTTGCCAGTACCTTCACATTCGTCACAAACTGGAATGATGGGTCAATGAGGTGGTCATCCATCTCTTCTCGCGCCCCCACAGCCATGAACATCCGGACAGGCAGATCATTGTGATTCGCGGCGTAATTGCTCTCGTATACCAGCGCGACCTTGTTGTCGTGATGAATGGCCGGACTGCCGATAACATATCGGTTGAAGGTATCAGGATGGTGGAACAAGACGTATAGCCCGAACAGACCACCATACGAGTTGCCTATATACGTGCTGTCTTCCGGGTTGGTGCGATAGTTGGAGTTGATGAAGGGTTTGAGTTCCTCCCGTATGAAGCGTAGGAATGAGCCCGCTTGACCCCTACGGATTCCTGTTTTGGTGAATTCCTGTCTCCGAGCCGCATCTGTAGCAGATGCATCCGTGGGCAAAAGATCTCGCTCTCGCAAACGCCCCCACTCCCTCGCATCGTCAGTATCGTAACCTATGCCGACGATAATGAGTCGCGGTATCTCCAAACCTCCGCTCAACCCCTCCGAGATGCATCGTACCAGAGGAAAAAGTCCATTCCCATCGGTCAGGTAAACGACCGGGTAAGTTCTCTCAGAATTGACGTAGGTGATTGGCAGCGAGATGTGCAACCCGTATGTATCGTTGACTATTGAGGATTTTAACAGCCGGACTTCGGTGTCGGGCAGTGTAACTGGAGGGTGTAGTGAGGACATGGGTTCCTTTCATTCCAATCTCAAGCGGCAGACCTCCATAAGCAAAGGAACAACGGGGCTCGAAGGGACAGCCGGGGAATTTGACTTACTCCGCAAACAACTCCAAGCACAGCCTCCTCATCCAATCCAAGCTGGTCGAGCAGGAGCTTGGGGATGCGGATGCCTTGGGAGTTGCCAATTTTGATGATGCGGGTTCTCAAACTCGTACTCATTATAAAATCCTCCAGCCAGGGTATGTGCTTACATTGTACTCACATCCATCGGAGCAGTCAAGTAGGAGAGTTCAATCCCTCCTTCAGTTTGCCTTCAACCATTTCTAGCACCGCTCTGGCCAGCTCCATAGCCTCCTGCGCTTCTTCGGGGTCGGTGTAGAAACGGGACGGAACCCCTCCTGGCAACCCGTTAGGATACCGGGTAGGGATATAGTACTGGCTGGAAGTGGAAGAGAGCCAAGTAAAACCGGCTGCGGAGCCTCAGTTCGTTGGCGTCCTGGAACTCATCCTTGGCGTGGATCAGCCAACGTTGTGCTTCTTCCCGTGTTTCTCGCTTCATAAATTACCTTCCCCTCCTTCAAAGCGTAACGTAGGAACCTGCTTGTCGGAAGCATTTCTTGCAGGTCTCTTTCATTGTAAACCAGGATATCACAGGCAATTCCTCTTTCGACTTCGGTATAAATCTTCCGCATCCATTCTCGACCGCTCGCCCAGGGAGGCATAATAGCGATGATGTCAAGGTCGCTCCACGAGCCTGTGTCACCTCGGGCGAAAGAGCCAAAGAGGATAACTTTCAGAGCGCCCAAAGCTTTCAACTGCTCGACGATACTGGGCAGATTCTGTTCCAGTGCCTTTCGTCTCTTCTCTTTTCGTTCTCGAATGTTTCTCAAGGTTTTCATATCGCCTCAGGACAATGAGACCAACTTTTTGATGCACCTTCTACGAATTGATAGCAAGCCACATAGTGCTCCTCACCGACGCGCACCAGGGGCGGAGGGCCTTGGCGGCAGACCTCCATAGCATAGGAACAACGGGGCTCGAAGGGGCAGCCAGGGAAAACGACCAGGCCACTGGGCACGGAACCACTGACGGCTTGCAAAGGCTGGCCATGGCTGCCCGGCCGGGGGATGGCCGCCAGCAGCCCCTGAGTGTAGGGGTGTTTCATCTCCTTGAAGATATCCCGCGTGCGGCCTCTCTCCACCACGTGGCCCACGTACAGCACAGCCACCCGGTCGCAGGTCTCGGCCACCACGCCCAGGTTGTGCGTGATGAGCAGGATGGAGAGCCCCCGGCTCTCTTTCAGTTGGGTGAGAAGGGTCAGAATCTGGGCCTGAATGGTCACATCCAGGGCGGTGGTCGGCTCGTCGGCGATGAGCAGGCTGGCGTTGGAGGCCAGGGCCAGGGCGATCATCACCCGCTGTTGCATCCCCCCACTCAGTTCGTGGGGATAGGCGCTGAGGATCTGCGGCGGGTCTGGCAGGCCCACCGCCTCCAGCATCTCCAGAGTCCGCTGGCGAGCGACTCTCTGCGTCACCGGCTGGTGCTGGCGGATCACCAGCTCGATCTGCTCTCCTACGGAGAAGACGGGGTTGAGGGAGGCAGCCGGGTCCTGGAAGATCATGGAGATGCGCGCCCCACGGAGGTCCCGCATCTCCTGTTCGCTCAGAGACAGAAGGTCCTGGCCATCGAAGGTGATCCGGCCAGTTGCGATCTCACCAGGGGGTGGGACCAGACGGAGGAGCGAGAGGCCGGTCACCGACTTGCCGCAGCCAGTCTCACCCACCAGGCCAAAGATTTCGCCTCGCCTGATGTCCAGGCTGACACCGTTGACGGCGTGCACCTGGCCAGCGTAGGTGCGGAAGCGGACGTGTAGGTTCTCAATGGAAACTAGTAGCTCGTTCACTCAAGCGGCCCTCCGAGAGCGGGGGTCGGCCACATCGCGGATGGTATCGCCCAACAGGTTGAAAGCCAGGGTGACCAGGAAAATGGCCAGGCCGGGGAATGCCCCGTACCAGGGCTGGTGCATGATATAGATACGGCCATTGCTGACCATCTGCCCCCAGTCGGGGGTGGGCGGCTGGGCCCCCAGCCCGATAAAGCTCATCGCCGCCCCGGTGAGGATGGCCGAACCGATGTCCATCGTGCC
>Ga0180438_10010275_pt1 | contig 11509 bp, 14 predicted proteins | sample SS_ome_12_FD_132455 | JGI IMG/M metagenome (GOLD analysis project Ga0180438, IMG submission 132455) | Hypersaline lake sediment archaeal communities from the Salton Sea, California, USA - SS_3_D_2 metaG | ecosystem: Environmental > Aquatic > Non-marine Saline and Alkaline > Hypersaline >...
AAAAGAAAAAAATATTATTAATAAATCTGAAAATTTAAATTTTAAACAACAAATAACTTATATATTTATTAATAATCAAAAATATATATATTCTAGTACATTAATTATAGCATTTATAGTTGCACTTTCAATTGGATTATCTAAAAAAATATCAATAATTAAATAAAATAAATTTATCCATATAAATAAATTATTAAAGTCATTATTGCACCAATTGCACAAATAAAGGCTCCAATAGGATCTAATAAAATATGATCAGGTTTTCCAGTATAAACTAAATATTCTCCTATAAACCAAATAAATGCTCCAATTAAAATAAAAATTAATGTAATAATATTAAGTATTGATTTATGTTTTTTAATAAATGTATTTTTTGTATTATTATTATCAAATATTAACCATAATATAAATACACTTATAGAACCTATAATAAAACCTTCTTCCATAATTAATTTATTTTTAAATAAGTAGCTAATACTAAAACCAATACAAAATACTATAATAAATGATAATATAAATTTAATAAAATCCATTATATATTAAATTAATATAATATTAAAAATATAAATTAAATATTATAAAATGTTAGTATTAGTTTTTGATACTGAAACTAGTGGATTACCAAAAAATAGATATTCTTCAATAGTAGAAACAAATAATTTTCCATATATTTTACAATTAGCATATATTTTATATGATACAGAAAAAAATTTATTAATTGAAAAATTTAATACATTAATTAAAATAGATAAAAATGTTAATATTGAACCAAAAAGTATTGAAATTCATAAAATAACATATGAAAAAACACAAAAAAGTGGTTTAGATATAAATTATGTATTAAATAAATTTAATCAAGTTTTAACTAAAACAGATATAGTAATAGGACATAATTTATCATTTGACAAACAAATGATACAAGTTGAAGGTTTACGTAATAATAATCCAATAAATTTTATGCGAAATGGTTCAAATATTTCAAATTATTGTACAATGTTAAATTCAGTTAATTTATGTAAAATTTCTTTTAAAAATAATGTAAATAATTATAAAAATAATTATAAATATCCAAAACTTAGTGAATTAATTTATTTTTTATTTCGAGAAGAAAATATTAATTTTCATGATGCATTAATAGATATTATTTATACATTGAGAGCATATTATAAATTAACAAAAAATATAGATCTTTTTACTATAGATTTAACTTTTAATAATCTATTAAATATAAATTAATATAAAATTGATATAATTTTATATTAAATAAAATAAGTTAAAAATGAGACCAATTTTACTAGTAATTATTTATATGTTAGTAGTTAATGGTTTTACTATTAAACCAAATGTTAAAAAATCATTTCCAAAGATGACATATACAAAAATCTATGATATTTCTTATAGATCTCCTATTAGAATTCGCCGAATGGAACCATTTGCCTTTCGATTAGTAAAAGAAATGAGTAATACTATTAATAATTATATTAATGAAACATATGCTATGGCTAGTTTTCCATTATCTTATAACTTTGCTAATCGATTTAATAAAACTACATTAAATTAGGAACATTAGATTCTTTATTATAATTAAAAGTTGCAATTATTCTTTTTAATTCTTTAACTTCATTTTCAAGATCTGTAATTCTTTCTGTATTAGTTTTTTCTTTTTTAGGCATTGTTTCTTTTAATTCGGCTTTTACTTTTACTGATATAAGATAAGCTTCCCAATTTTCTTTTCCTATATCTGCAGTATCTATCAGTTGTTTCCAACTTTCTTCTTCATAATTATTATAAATTAATTGTTTACATCTAGTTTTAATAGCACCTTTTGATCTTCCCAATTCTTTTTCAAGTTCATTATAATTAATTTTATCTTCATTCTCTAATTTTTCCATTAATTTATCTTCATCTTTTGGAAGCCATTTCTTCATAAAATTAATAGGCCGTTTTTTTTGATTTTCAATAATCTTATCTGATTCCATTATTATAGATTATTTAATAATTATTTTATCAATTTTTTATATAATTCATTTACAATAATAAAACTGACAGAAATAATAGAACCATATAACATAGTAATAGTATCCCTATTTAATTTATAATTTTTTATTTTATCAAACATTATATTATTAAAATTGATTTTATTTTATATTATTTTAATTATTTAAAATAACATATTATGAAAGATATCGAGGATTTTATTAAGACGAAAGGGGTTAAAACTGATGAATATAATACAATGAATCATGATGAAATTAATAAAAATCTTTCGGAATATAATATTATAATTATAGAACTACTTAATTGGATTAAATCAAAACACTATCTAACATCATTAGAACATAGTAATGAATTATATGAATTATTTAAAGTAGAATTTACTAATGCATTGCGACGACATAAAGTATTAAAACCAAATAATACAAGAAAATCAGTTATTTTATATGTAATTAAGCATTTTATTATTAAAGAAGATTTACCAGAAGATTTACAGAAATATTTTGAATTATTAAAATTGTTACTGAGAAAAAAACCTTTTAGAAATAGTTCAGGTGTAACAATTATTACATTAATTACTGCACCTTTTCCTGAATATACAGATGAAAATGGAAATAAAAAAACTCAGTCATTCAGTTGTAAGCATAATTGTTATTATTGTCCAAATGAACCTGCACATGAAGGTAATGGTAATCAAGCTCAACCTAGAAGTTATTTATATTGGGAGCCAGCAGTTCAAAGAGCTAATGAACAAAAATTTACAGCAATTGGTCAAATGTTTTCACGATTAGATAATTACTATGCAATGGGACATGTTTGTGATAAAGTAGAACTTATTGATGAAGGCGGAACACTTACTGAATATCCTCCTAAATATGTTGAAGAATTTCATCGTGATGCTTTCTATGCTGCTAATATTTATCTAGAGTTTAGAGAAACATTCCCTAATTATGATACAGAAAGTGGTGACCAATTTGATCTTAAGTTATTAGATAAACTTAGAAAACCTCTTAGTATTCGTGAAGAGATTGAAATTAATAAAACTGCTCAGATCCATATTATTGGTATTTGTATTGAAACCCGTCCAGATGCATTAGATGATATTTGGTTACAAAGATTTCGTGAATGGGGTGTAACTCGTATTCAATTAGGAGCTCAACATGTAGATAATCAAATCCTTAAAAAAATTAATAGAGGTCATACTATTGAACAACTACTATGGGCAATGCAATACTTATTAGATAATTGTTTTAAGATTGATATTCATATTATGCCTGATTTGCCTGGATCAACACCTCAAATAGATCGAGATATGTTTGATTATGTTTATAGTATTATTTGTCCTGATCAAATGAAAGTTTATCCATGTGAAGTTGTTCCTTGGACTATAATTGAAAAATGGTATAAACAAGGAAAATATGAACCATATTTTGAAAATAATCCAAAAGATCTATTTGATGTTGTAAGATATTCTATGGAAACTTGTCCAAATTGGTGTAGATTACCTAGAGTAATTAGAGATATTCCATCTAATTATATTCAGTGTGGAAATACTCATGCTAATTTACGCCAAATGATTGATAATCAATTAGATAAAGAAGGAGTAATTAGTAAAGATATTAGATCTCGTGAAATTGGTCGTCATACAAACTATTATAATAAACCAGCTCAATATAGTTCTACATATTATTATGCTAATAATGGTCATAATTACTTTATAGAATATGAAAGTACAGATAAACGTGTATTATTTGGATTTATTAGACTACGTTTTGTAGAGAAAAATAATATGACAATATTTAATGTATTAAAAAATAGAGGTCTAATTAGAGAATTACATGTATATGGGGATACAACAGCTGTAAATACTTATAATGAAAGAGGATCTCAACATAAAGGAATTGGTAAAGGCCTAGTATGGGAAGCAGAGAAAAAAACAATGGAACAAGGTTTATATGGAATTGTTGTAATTAGTGGTGAAGGAGTTAAAGGTTATTATGAAAAGTTAGGATATAGAGAAGTTGATACATTTATGATTAAAGACTTTCCATTTTGGAAAGTTTGGTTTTATATGTTTATAAAATTTATTATTAAATATTTTAAATATCTAATTACTGATCCTATCAAAATAGAATAAAATTTATAATAAAATTTATAATAAAATTGATAATATATTAATAATATTTAATATATATAAAATGGAATCAGAAAATAATGATACAATATTTGATGAATTTTTGTATATAATTGATCAGGCTATTGAACAAGGAGATCCTAATATATTACAACAAGCAATCAAAATATACAAAAATAAAATTTCTAATAATTATATTAAAATGGCAGAGGATATGTATAATACATTAGTAATAGAAAAAATAGATTTATTAAATATTTAAAAAATATATTTTAATATAATAATGAAAAATATTATTAAATTTTTTATTGTAGGATTAACAGGTATGATTGGTGGTATATTAATTAGTAATAAAATTAATAATAAAATTAATAATAAAATTAAAAAAGATTCTATTTGTCAAACCGATATAGATTTAAATTATATTACGAAAGCAATAGAATCATTAGAAGATCTAGAAAGTATAGATAATGGAACATATAAATGGAAATTTGTATAATAATTTAAAAAGAATTTTATATAAATTATTATATGAAGATTGAAAATGAGGTAAAGCTTACATTTGATGATGTAATGATTAAACCTAAAAGAAGTACTTTAGTTTCTAGAAATGATGTTTCATTAATAAGATCATTTAACTTTAGACATACATCACAAAAATGGGAAGGTGTTCCAATTATTGCAGCAAATATGGATACAATTGGAACAATATCAATGACAAATGAATTAACAAAACATAGAATGTTAACAGCATTACATAAATTTTATACATCAGAAGATTTAACAAATGTAAATTTAAGTAATAGTATTTTAACAATAGGAGAGGGTAAAATTCCAGATTTTTTAACAGATAAAAAATTTTATGATAAATATAAATTTTTATTAGTTGATGTTGCGAATGGTTATAGAGAATGTTTTTTAGAATTTGTAAAAGAATTACGAGAGAAATTTCCTAATAAAATTATTATAGCTGGAAATGTAGCAACAAGAGAAATGACAGAAGCTTTATTACTTGCTGGAGCTGATATAGTTAAAATTGGTATTGGACCTGGTGCAGTATGTACTACTCGTAAAGTAACAGGTGTTGGATATCCTCAATTATCTGCAATATCTGAATGTGCTGATGCTGCTCATGGGTTAAATGGACATGTTATTGCAGATGGAGGTTGTAAATCACCTGGAGACATAGCAAAGGCTTTTGGTGCAGGAGCTGATTTTGTTATGTTAGGTGGTATGTTAGCTGCTCACGATGAATGTGAAGGAGAATTAGTACAAGAAGGAAATGAAAATTATAAAATATTTTATGGTATGTCAAGTCGATCAGCACAAGAAAAATATTATGATAAAGTAGCAGATTATAGAGCATCAGAAGGTAAACGAGTTAAATTAAAATGTAAAGGACCAGTTAATGAAACAATAAAAGAAATATTAGGTGGATTAAGAAGTTCACATTCATATATAGGTGCTACAAATATTAAAAATTTTCCAAAATGTTGTACATTTGTCAGATGCACGCAAACTACTAATGAAGTATTTTCAAATTTATAATATTTATAATTAACCAGAACACATTAGACAACCTTCATTTTGATCATTATTTTTACTTTCATTATCTTTTTTTTTCTCAGGTTCAATAGTAAATTGTTGTGCTTGATGCTGGGCTTTACGTCTAAGATAATAAATTCCTGTTTTAAGACCTGATTTCCAAGAATAGAAATGCATATTTGTTAGAGCTTTAACACTTGGTGTTTCCATCCATAAATTAAAACTCTGTGATTGACAAATAAATGCACCTCTATCTCTTGCCATATCAATTAAATCTTTCATTGGTAATTCCCAAACTATTTTATATTTTTCTTTAATAATATCTGGTATACCATTAATGTATTGAACACTACCTTTATTTGCAATAATATTATTTTTAATTTCTTCATTCCATAAATTAAGATCTATTAATTCTTTCATTAATTTTTTATTAACTAGAATAAATTCACCGGCTAATGTTCTACGTGTATAAATATTACTTGTATATGGTTCAAAGCATTCATTATAACCTAAAATTTGACTTGTGCTTGCTGTAGGCATTGGTGCAATTAATAGACTATTTCTAAGACCATATTTTTTAATATTTTTTTTAAGCTTATTCCAATCATAACGAGAAGATGGTTTAACATTCCACATATCATATTGAAGAATACCTTGACTAGCAGGTGAACCTTCAAATGATGAATATGCACCAATTAAATTTGGATCTCTAGTATTAATTAAAGATATTTCTTTTTTATTTGGACGAATAATTCTAAGTGCTTTTTCAATATTATCATCATTTTTAATAGCATTTGTGATACTTGCATCTGTTACATTATATATATTATATTCAGTACATATATCTAAATTATCATCTTTAAAAGTCCAATTTCCATAATTATATTCTGATTCTAAATATTTTAAATTATCAATTCTTTCTTTAGATAATTCACATGATTTTTCTAAAGCAGCATGGTATATAGTTTCAAAAATATTTTTATTAATATTTTTAGCTTCTTCTGAATTAAAAGGTAGATCTAATTCAATAAATAGATCAGCTAATCCTTGAACACCAATACCAATAGGTCTATGTAAAATATTACTTCTTTTAGTTTTTTCGGTAGGATAAAAATTAATATCAATAACATTATTTAAATTTTCTGTTAATATTTTAGTAATTTTATGAAGTTTATTATAGTCAATTGTAGGTCTAAGTAATTCTAGACATTTTTTAAATCCACCAATTAATTCTGTATTATCATTATTATATAATTGTGGAACTGTTAATAAATTTGTTTCTATTTTAAATATTTCAAAACTTTCATTGTCTAATAATGTTTCTTTAAAAGTAATATTATTTTTATTTAATAAATTTTTTAACATTGTACACCATATACAATTTTCTTTTGTATAAATATGTACATTTTTTAAATTATGTTTTACAGGTATAATAAATTTAGGTAATGCAATAGATGCTAAATTACAAACAGCTGTTTCATTTTCATTACTATATTCAATAATTTCAGTACAAAGATTACTAGATTTAATAGTTCCTAAATTTTTTTGATTACTTTTTTCATTACAAGCATCTTTAAATAAAATATAAGGTGTTCCTGTTTCCATTTGTGATTCTAAAATTTTAACCCATAAATCTCTAGCAGGTATTTGTTTAATATATAATTTTTCATTTTCATATTTACAATATAATTCTTTATATTTATCTCCATAAACATCTGATAAACCAGGGGCTGAATCTGGACAAAATAAACTCCAAGATTGATTTTCTTGAATACGTTCCATAAATAAATCAGAAATCCATAATGCATAAAATAAGTCTCTGGCTTTACTTTCTTCATCTCCATGATTTTTTTTTAATTCTAAAAATGTTTCGATATCTGCATGATGTGGTTCAATATAAATAGCAATACTACCATTTCTTTTACCGCCTCCTTGATCAACATATCTTGCTGTGCTATTAAATACTTTTAACATAGGAACAATTCCATTAGAAGTTCCATTTGTTCCTCTAATATGACTTCCAGTAGCTCTAATATTATGAATATGTAACCCAATACCTCCAGCCCATTTAGAAATTTTTGCACATTCTTTAAGTGTATTATAAATTCCATCAATACTATCATCTTCCATTGCTATAAGATAACAAGAACTTAATTGTTCTCTCATAGTACATGCATTAAATAATGTTGGTGTTGCATGAGTAAACCATTTTTCAGACATAAATTTATAAGTTTCTTTAACTTTTTCAATATTATTACCATGTATACAAATAGCAACTCGTAGAAACATATATTGAGGACGTTCAATAATTTTATTATTAACTTTAATAAGATATGCTCTTTCAAGTGTTTTAAATCCAAAATAATCTATTAAATAATCTTTATTATGATCAATTAAATTATCAAACAGATCTTTGTTATTTTGGATAATATTCCATGCATTATGATTAATAATAGGACTATCTTTGCCATTTATATCTTTAAATTCATAAGCCTGTTTCATTGTGTTATAAAAAGATTTATTAGTTTTTTTATGTAAATTTGAAATTGAAATTAAAGCAGCTAATGTAGAATAATCTGGATGAATAGTAGACATAGATGTACATTGTTCTGCAGTTAAAATATCAATTTGTTCAGTAGTAATATTATTATATAACTGATCAATAACTTTCATTACTAGTAATGAATATGGAATATTTAAATTGAATTGTAATCCTAATTTACGTACACGTTGTAAAATTTTATCAAAAGCAATATCTTCACTTTTTCCATTTCTTTTAATAACATGCATTTCATCAGATTTATTCATATTATTTAATATAATAATATTATTTTAAATGAAAATCAATTTTAAATAGTATTATTATTAAAATATTAATATTTAAATATATAATAAAAATTAGTATACATTTATAATGTTTGGAGAGAAAATAGAAAAAAAAATATTTTTATCTCATGCTTGGGGAAATGATTCTTTAGGTAGAGATAATCATGAACGATGTAAAGAATTATATAATTTATTAGTAGATAAAGGATATTCTGTATGGTTTGATGAAAATGATATGAAAGGTAATATAGATAATAGTATAATAAAAGGAATAAATAATGCAAAAATAATATTATTATGTTTAACTGAAAAATATTGTAATAAAATAAATTCAGCTGTTAATAATAATTTACCAAATGATAATTGTTATAAAGAATGGAGTTATAGTTTATTTAAACAGAAATTAATTATTCCTATTATTATGGAAAATAATATGAAAAAAATTTATACTAATACTGATGGTATTATTCAAATGTATTTGAATAATACATTATATATTGATTTATCAGAAAATATTAAAGATAATATATTTAAGATAATATCAACATTAGATTATTATAATATTTATCCAAAAACTAGTCCAAATATAACTCCCAATAATTCAAATAATTCATTATCTAATTATTTTTTACAAAATATCTCTCCTAAAAAAAAGAATACAAATATAAGTCCAAATAATTCAGAAAATTCATTATCCGATTTTTCTTTTATTAAAAAAAAATCTCCTAATATTTCTCCTAATAATTCAACTAATTATTTACCTAATTTTTCTAATGATAAATTATTACATGAAATTAATACTAAATTTGGTAATAAAAATAAAAAACAATCATTTAAAATAATTTTAAGAGATAATAAAAATTACATATTTAAATTATTTTATAAATTAATATTTAACAAACTTAAAAACAAAAAAATAAAAGTATAAATATATTTAAAAATATATTTATATTTATATTTAATATTATGAGCGAAAAATTTTTAAATCAAATTAAAGAATCAACAAGAAAACAACGTTTAGATTTAATTAATAAAAATTTATTAGCAAATTATGAAAAAATTCTTGCAGGAGAAAATATTAAAGGAATAATTAATAATCAACGTAGATTTATTACAAAAATGGATTTATATAATAAATATAAAAATAAACATATTTCTGTTGAAGTATTACAGCATTATCATAATACAAAAAATAAAGAAATTGCGTTAAACAATTTAACAAATTATTTATGTAATAAACATTTATTTTAAAAAATGTAATATTATTTCTTGTAAAAAATAATATTAGATTATTTATATATGAATATTATTTTATTAACTATAATATTTGTAATTTTAGCTTTAATATTATTTAATTGCTTTAAAAAAAGAAATTATATTGAAAATTTAAAAAATTTAACACCAGGACAATGGCCACAAAGTAGTTATGGTGGAATAGTTGATGATTTTTATGATTGGAATAATCCAACAAATTTATCAAGTTTTAATTATGCTCGTCAATCTACAGCATATCCAATATTTCCTGCTAATTCATCTATTAATAATAATTTAGAATTTTGGCCAACTCCTCCTAATGGTACTTGTGCATTTCCAGAATTATGTAATAATTTTTATAAAGTATTAGATTGTGATAAACAAAAAAAAAATAATTCTCAAGATATTATAATTTGGCCACAATGTGCATTATCAAGAGTTAATTTATGGTGTTCAAGACAATAAACTTTGATCAATCATACATACTGAATTTGGTTTACTACGTTTTTTTGGAGCACGATGTTGATAACCAGTTACTTTTTCTGTAGTAATTATTTTCCAAAAATTTTCAATAATAGGTAATGCTTGATTAAACCAATATTTATTTCTTAAAACTAATACACAACTTGATATTTCTAATTTCCAATATATATCTTTTATAAAAGATAGTTCTTTATTATTATTAATTTTATTTTCTTTCCAGTTTAAATATTCTAAATATGTTAAATCTAATGGCATATATTCATAATGTAAATCTTCATTAATATTTTGAAAAACTAAAATAATTCCTTTATATTTATTATCAAAAGATCTATTAAAAGAACCATCTTGATTAAATTCTTCTATATTTAAATATTCAACAAATTTTGTTTCAAGAAAATCACATTCATTCAATTCACATACTTCCATTTGTAATTGCATCTGAATCCAATATTCAAATTTAGGTATACCTGTAATTTCTCTATTAACAATATTTTTAATTTCTAACATTCTTCCATATAAATTTGATGTTTCTAATGTATTAATTCCATCAGGAGAAGCTGCTAAAAAATTATATTTTTTATGTTGAATACAACCAAAATCTGAAACTATTGTTTTATAATTTTTTTCATAATACATAATAGAAACCGGCTCATATTTTTGACCCCAATGTAATGGTGAATTAATAGATGGTTTATTAAATTCTTTTATCGGTTCACATTTCTCAAATATTAATTGATTTCTTGTATGTTCTGTTTTAAAAACTTTCCAAATATTACTAGCTGTTAATGTATTATGTCTAAAATTATACCATTCAGGTGTTCTTTGTGGAGGTTGATATACATTTTTTAGATATTCTAAAGTATTATTTAATTTTTTAAAATTAGGTTTAATCTTTTTAAAAGTAGATGGATAAGATCTAATTGGAACAACATAAGAATTAAATAATTTTTTACTATAATAAATAATATTATTAAAATCTAATAAAATATTATCTTTTGTATAATCATTAATTAAAATATTAAATTGTATAGATAGAATATTTATTAAATATTCATTAACAATATTATCATATTTTTCTAACATAAAAATTAATGGATTATTTTTAATAAAATTATAAAATATTGGTAATAATATTTCTATTATTTCAAATATTTCATTATTTTTAAAATAATAGAAATTGCATTTATTAATTGCTAATACATTTTTTTTTAAATAATAATTATTAAACTTTTTACTAATTGTCATTAGTATAATTAATAATAATTATTTAAA
>Ga0180438_10010276_pt1 | contig 11509 bp, 13 predicted proteins | sample SS_ome_12_FD_132455 | JGI IMG/M metagenome (GOLD analysis project Ga0180438, IMG submission 132455) | Hypersaline lake sediment archaeal communities from the Salton Sea, California, USA - SS_3_D_2 metaG | ecosystem: Environmental > Aquatic > Non-marine Saline and Alkaline > Hypersaline >...
ATTTTGTAAGAGCCAGAACGCCGATAAAACTCTGCAAAGCCCAGGCAATGCCGATATCCAGGTACCAAGCCCTTCCCGTGCTAAGGGAAAGAATTGCACAAAATCCCACGATAAGGATTCCCAGGATATCGATGGACACCAATCTATCCGCAGCGGTGGGACCGCCAAGAATCCGGTATAAACATAAGAATCCGCAGAGGAGTATAATGTAAAAACAGCGCATCAGGAAGCTGAAGGGATGAATCATGATCCAGGCGATAATCGCCGCCAGGATCACCACACCCACTAGCCAACGCAAGGCTTTCATTCAAAAATCCTCCTCAGAATGGGTTCAAACCGCCCGATTACCCTTTGTGTGGCTTTTTCCAAGTCTTTTTCCTTTACCTCGATCCAGTGCACGTAAATAAGACCGTTTTCCTTATCCACATCCACGCTTAATGTTCCCGGTGTAAGGGTAATCGAGTTGGCAAGAAAAGTGAGCCCCAGGTCTGATTTCAGGTTTGTTTTAACGCGAACAATACCGGGATGAATCGGCACGGCGGGGTGGGAAACCCTGTAAGCCACATCCAGGTTCGCCTTAAAACATTCCCAAAAGAAAATCGGCACATAATAGATAAACCAGAAGGTTCTGGATAAGAGCTTTGCTGAGGAGAACCTGGGATTAAACATATCCCAGGTATAAAAAGCCACAAAAAGGGAGGCGGCAATTCCGATTACCAGGGATACCCACTCCAATGTCCAGGTGAGTCCCAGCCATGTCAGAATACATACAAGGAAAATACAAATTTTCGGTTTCATAAGCGTTTTACCCGATGTTTTTTATTATTTCAAACAAGCCATCACAATTTCAGCATATTTATCCCCGTTTAACAGAACCTGAACAGCAGGCTGCAAAAAGCTGTTTTTAAACATAGGAAGAAGCAAAGCGCCCCCGAAAAGGCAGATAATTGCCAGAAAGATCATAGCCAGTTGCATGCAGGGGGGAAGCTCCTTGATTTTCTTCATTACCTTTTTCGGCGCCCCATAAAAGGCGTACCGTTGAACTTTCATAAAGGAGGAAAGGGTAAGGATGCTGCCGATAACTGCCCAGAATGCGTATCCCGGATGCCTTGCCTGGATGCACGCCAGTATGATAATCAGCTTGCTCCAGAATCCGTTGAATGGGGGGATGCCGGAGATGGAGAGCGAGGCTGTGAGACATGTTTTCTCCGTAACGGGCATCTTTTCCTTCAAGCCTCCCATTTGCTTGAGGTTCCGGGTGCCGACCGCGTAATCGAGACCCCCGGAATTTAAAAACAAAAGGGATTTAAAAACGGAATGATTGAACAGGTGAAAAAGTCCTCCCAGGATTCCCAGGGGCGTTCCCAAGCCGATCCCCAGAATCACGTATCCGACCTGGCTGATGGAATGATAGGCAAGAAGTCGTTTAATATCCCATTGTCCGATCGCCAGAACCACACCGATCATCATGGAAAGCACACCGAGGATTCGCAATATCTCAAGAAAAGCCGGGTTCAAACCAAAGCCCAGAACGCAGAAAAATACCCGGAGGATTGCGTAAATGCCGAGAGCTTTGATAAGAACCCCGGAAAGCATCGCGGAAATGGGAGCGGGTGCGGAAGGATGAGCATCCGGAAGCCAGGGATGAAAGGGCACAATGGCTGCCTTGATCCCGAACCCCACCATAAAAAGCACCCCGATGAAAAGGGTGGTTACGCTCAAGCCGCGGTAGGATAAAATGCGCGCAATATCAGCCATATTTAGGGTTGAGGTATAGGAATAAAGCATGCCGATGCCAAGGAGAACGAAAGCGGCGCCTATGGAGCTCAGAACCATGTATTTAAAAGAAGCCTCCAGCTCCTCAGCCTCGGTTCCGAAAGCCACCAGCGCATAACTGGCAACCCCGGCAAGTTCTAAAAACACGAACAGGTTGAACATATCGCCGGTTAAAACAAGCCCGTTCATCCCAGTCAGCATCAAGAGAAAAAGGGCGTAATATTTTGATTTGGCTGTATACTTTTCCATGTAGCCCACGGAAAAAAGACAGGAGGCAAACGCGATAAGGTTTACCGTTACCAGGAGCAGAACCGTGAGCCCATCAAGAACAAGGGAGATGCCGATAGGGGGCGCCCAGTTTCCCATCTTGTACACCATGGTTCCATGAGTTTTTAAAATGCCTATAGTTTGAAGAGACATGATAAAAAGGACCAGGGTACACAGGTTTGCCCAGAAATCAGCGAATTTTTTGTTCTTGCATAAAGCAATAAGAAACGCTGATCCCAGGGGAAACGCCACAAACAATGGAAGCATGGAGCTCATGAATTATCCTCTCAATTTCCTGATCTCGTTTATGTCAAAGGTTCCGTATTTTTCATATAGCCTGATAGCGATGGATATCATAAGAGCCAGAACTGCCAGCCCGATCACAATTGCTGTAAGCACCAGGGCTTGGGGAATCGGATCCACCAGGTTTTTCACCTGTTGGGTTTGGCTGTAAATGGGAGCACGCCCCTCCATTCTGTATCCGATAAGCACCAGGAAAAGGAACAGGGAGTAATCAATGATGCTCATGCCAATGATGATTTTGATCAGGTTCCGCTTAATTATGATGCAATAAAGACCTATACAAAAAAGTATCATGCATAAAAGGTAGATCATTTGTTCCTCCCGGGAGAAAACATGGTCAGAAGGATAAAAATTAAAAACAAGCCGGTTCCCACTTTCAGGCAGATTGCGATATTACAAAGGGGAATAATGCCGGCGCTGGGAAGGGTGAAGGGGGTTCCCTTGGAAATAAAATTCAGGAAGAACACTCCCCCGTAACCCAAGCCCATAAGGGCAAGAAGTATAAACAGAAGCGCGCCAAAGCTTTCCAGGGGAGAAGCGATCGCCCGGTTCATCTTGTTATTGGAATATTCCCCGCCATAAGCAAGAACCAAATGGATGAAGGAGAGGGCGATGATAACCCCGCCCGTGAACCCTCCTCCGGGTGTAATATGACCATGAAGCATTATATATACGCCAAACAGGAAGATCAGCCCAACAGTAAGCCGGGTGATCTCTTTCACAATAAGTGTCATGCCGCTTTTATGATTCTTCATTCTTTATTCTCCCCACGAGTCTTAAAACCACAGTCACGCCCATAACCGCGGTGAACAGAACCGAGGCTTCGATCAGGGTGTCATAAGCCCTGTAATCGAGCAGAACTGCGGCAACGATATTTGTGGCGCCCGTCTGCTTCACGCCGTTTGAGAGATATTTACCTGCTACGTTCATGAAAGGATTGCCAAAGGGTGGGAGCCCTTTGAATGCCTGGTACGAGAAAATGAGAAATACAAGGATAAAAAGAAGCGCGGTGAACAGGCGAAGGTAATCCACGTGTTTCTTTGGAAAGATAATCTCCTTTTTGATGGTGGCGCGTATGAGAAGGATCAGGCATAAAATCTCCACAACGAGCTGGGTGATTGCCAGGTCCGGCGCTTTTAGCATCAAAAAAGTAACGGATAAGCCCATGCCCACTGTTCCAACGGCAATTACCGAAGAAAGCATATCTTTTATTTCCACGGCAACAATTGCCGCAAGGAGCATAAACACCATGATGGGGATGAGTTGTACGGATTCCGATAAGGTTATAAACTCCACCGTATTACAGCCCTCCCTTGCAGAGTGCCAGGATAAGGATGAGCATTCCCACGAGAGCCCAAAGCAGGTATGTCGGAAGCACCCCCGTATGAAGGCGTTGAAATATGCCGCTGAGAGAGAAAATAAAGTCTTTTCCCAGTTCGTAAACATCGAACATTTTCTTCTCCGACAGCTTATATATGCGTTTAAAAAATCCCATATCCTGGATAGTTTTATAAAATTCTACCCCGCTTACCTCAAGCCCTTTTTCAAGAATTTCGCCGCCAACATAGGTTTCGCTTTCGCGAACCGCGGAGGGACGCCCAAGAAAATAGACGATTGCGCCGACGAAAAGACCGATCATGATCAAGAGGGTGGCAAGAACCGGTTCCCAGAACCCCAGGAACCTTATTCCCGGCACAACCGGCGTGATAAAAAGCCCCAGCCCCGATTGTTGCGCAAATACACCGAACAAAATACAGAGAATGGCGAGAACCACCATGGGTCCCCACATTAAGAGGGAAACTTCGGTTATTTTTTTCTCGGAGATTTCCTTGGAGCGTTGCCCCAGGAATACTGCATGAAACAATTTCATCATATATGCTAGCGTTAAAGCGCTTCCAAATAAGGCTGAAACAAGCCAGATAATCCAAAAAGGGTGACCATCCTTACCCAGGTTGATCAATCCCTGATATACCATCCATTTACTCATGAAACCATTGAGAGGGGGAACGCCGGAAACAGCCAGGGCTGCTATAATGAAGGTGGTAAATGTAAAGGGCATAAATCGAGCCAGGCCTCCCAATTTGTTTAGATCTGTTGTACCTGTTCTTTTCTCAACAGCTCCCCCACAAAGGAAAAGACAGGATTTGTAAATGGCATGGTTCAGCATATGAAAAAGACCGCCGGCAATACCAACAGGCGAACCGGAACTAATTCCTAAAACAATATATCCCACTTGGGAAACAGCGCAAAAACCCAAAAGACGCTTAATGTCTTTTTGAATAAGAGCCATGAAAGAAGCCACCACAATCGTGAGAGCGCCTATAAAGAGCATGATAAATTGCATGGCTTCGCTAACAACAAAAAGATTCATGGATGCCCTTGCGAGAAGGTAGATGCCGAGCAGTTTATCCAGGGATGCGGGAAGAAGTGCTGTCGCTGGTATGGGCGCCTTCTCAGCGCAATCAGGTATCCATGTGTGAAACGGCATGGCGCCGGCTTTGGCAAACGCAGCAACGAGCAAACATAAAAAGGCGATTGTGGGGAGCCAACCAGGAAGGGTGTTAAGATTAAGCGAAATCTGATCAATACGATAGGATCCGGAAAGCGTCCAGAGGATGGCGATTCCCATGATTAAAAAAGCATCGGAGCCGCCAACGATAATAAAGGTCTTTTTTGATACGTCAGCGGAAGATGCGCCGCTGATTCCGATCATGAGGTAAAGGGTGAGCCCGATAAATCCCCAGAATACCAGGAGCAGTATCAGGTTGTTTGCTATAACAGCGCCCGAAGCCCCGGCAATTGTCCATAAGGTATAGGCATAAAACCGGGAACGCCGGTCGTTGTTTGCCATGAAGGAAACAGAGTATAGCATGATAAGGATGCCGAAAAAGTTGCAGAAAAAGAGAATAAAGCGCGAAAGGTTGTCAATGAGAAAATATTCCGTGGCAATTTCGGTTGCGTTGTACAGGATTTTGTAAGCATAAAGAAAGGGCACAAGGGCGCCGAGAAAGAAAGCAATTACCCCGGGACCCTTGATTTTGGGAGGCATTACATAGCAGAATATCCCGAACACAACCGGAATGGCGATAAGATATAAAACAGGTTCCATTTTCTACTTCCTTAGCCGGGCGGTTTTTTCACGCGAAAGCCGGATCAGGTCTTTTCCTTCCATTGTTTTTTTGCCTGAGTTGACATCTATGGCTGTCATGCGCTCCGTGCAGCAATAACAGGGGTCCACGGCAGCAAGAATCAGCGCCACATCGGAAACCGTTTCCCCGATGCATGTGGCTTTGAACGTGGGGATGTTTACATAGCTCGGGGCGCGGATCTTGTGGCGTATGGGGCTGTTGGTGCCATCGGAACGCACGTAATGAAACACCTCGCCCCGAGGGGCTTCGTAGTGCCCTATCCCGTGACCCGGGGGAACCTCCTTGATATTGGCGTCAATCGGACCCTTGGCTGTTTTGAGGCATTCCAGGCATTGTTTTATGATCTTGATGGATTCATATATTTCCAGGAGGCGAACAGCCGCCTTGTCAAAGACATCGCAATTGTGCGTGACGATCACATCCCAATCCACAAGGTCGTAAGCCCCGTGTGGGAAGTCCCTGCGAACATCGATGTCAAGCCCCGAGGCGCGCGCCGTGGGACCCACGGCGCCGTATGCAATGGCGTCCTCTTTCGTAAGAATGCCCACGCCCTTGGTGCGCTTGTGGATCACGGGATCATCCTGCACCGCCCCTAAAAGAAGGTCCATTTGCGGAACGAGCGCATCCACCATTTTCAAGATGGCAGGAATATCTTCATCCTCGATATCTCTTCTCACCCCTCCGGGCTTCATCATGGCATAGCTGTTCCTGTTGCCGGTTACGGCTTCCAGGATTTCCAGTACAGGTTCCCGATATTTCCACGCCCACATCCATACGGTGTCATAACCGAGGAAATGCCCGGCAAGCCCTACCCACAAAAGGTGCGAATGAATGCGTTCGAGCTCGCCGATAATGGACTTGATATGTTTTGCTCTAAGGGGAATATCGATTCCGCACAGGTCTTCCACGGCATTGGTATAGGCAAAGGGGTGAGAGGTGGAGCAGATACCGCAGACGCGTTCCACAAGGAACGTAACCTGGTCGTAGCTCATTCCCTCGGAGAGTTTTTCAATGCCCCTGTGGTTATAACCGGTTTTCCAGTCGATATCCACAACCCTTTCCCCTTCCACGTAGAGCAGAAAATGCTCCGGCTCCTCCTGGAGGGGGTGGTAGGGACCGATTGGTATAAGGGTTCTTTTTTTATTTGAGGTCATTTGTTCCTCCTGTAGGGAAAGACCTCCTTGGGCCAGTCGTCCGCCAAAATGAGCTTTCTGGGGTCGGGATGGTTGCGGAATTTCACATTGATGATTTCCGCAATTTCCCTCTCAATCCATTGCGCCCCAGTAATAATTGGGGCAATGGATTCTATTTCTGTATTTTCATGGGGGAGTATGGTTCTGAAGCTAACCACCTTCCCGAACTTGTCGAAAGCGAAATGATAGATGATTTCGATGCCTTTGGGAGTATCCATAGCTGAGATGATCTGGTACCTGGCTTTGAGCTTGTTGAAGATATGATCGACAAACTCGAGGAGGTCTTCCGGTTTAATGAGTATATAGTATCGTGTCTCGGATTTCTCGAAAAATTCGAGGATTTTATCCTGAAACGTTTTTTTCAAATCCTTGATAGGATCTATTTGCCCAGCTTGTTCCATAGTTTTACCACCGCCGCAATAATTGCCTCCGGTTTGGGAGGACATCCCGGGATGTATGCATCCACAGGAATAATCTTATCAAGGGGACCTGCCATATTGTAAGATTTGGCGAAAATCCCCCCTGTACAGGGGCAGGCGCCCACAGCAACAACCACGATGGGCTTGGGAGCCTGTTCATACAGCCTTTTTAAACGGGGGAGCACCTGCTTGGTCACGATCCCGGTAACCAGGAGCACATCCGCGTGGCGGATGCTTCCCACCAGCTTGATTCCGAAACGCTCTGCATCGTAGCGGGGCGTCAGGCAATCCAGGATTTCGATGTCGCAGTTATTACAGGAACCGCAGCTCAAGTGGTACACCCATAAAGATCTTAGCAGCGCCTTTTTCTTCAGGCTCATAATTATAACCCCAAAAATGCAAGAATAACAGCTATCAGCGATATTACAAACACCTTGCCCCAGAAGAACCGCATCGCCTGATCGATCCTCAACCGGGGATTGGTGTTCCGGATCACGATAATAATAACAAGGAGGAGCACATATTTCAGGATTCCCCAAAGTATATGAATTCCCGAGAACATGATTCCTCCCATAAAAAGGATCATCACAAAAACAGGGAGCACAAAAAGGAGCATCCATCCGGTCAGCTTGAAAAGCGCAAGAGGAGGACCGGAATACTCCGTATAAGGTCCCGCAATAATCTCGGTTTCCGCCTCAGGCGCATCGAATGGCACCAAGCCCAGCTTTGCCTGCATGGTGATAATGGCAACCAGGAAGGCGAGGAAGCCGGAAACGGAAAAGATAGCCAGCCCGCTTTCCTGTTGGAAATTTACGAGATGTCCCAGGCGAATGGCTCCGTTGGATTGAATAACTGGAACAAAAAGCGCCAGGATAAAGGGGAGCTCGTAGCTCAGGATCATTTTCATTTCCCTGGACGCACCGAGGGATGAAAGGGGATTGGCAGAGGCAGCCCCGCCCACCACAAGGCACAGCGACGGGATTGTCAAAAGGTAAATCACAACGATGAGGTCCCCCACATAGCTGGTTTGGGGAAAGAGCAATGAGCGCCACAGAAGCGTGGAAACCAGGATTACCGAGGAAAACCCGATCATGGGGGATAGCAAAAAGGTCCACTGGGCGGCTCCCCGGGGAACCATGGTTTCTTTCCCTAAAAGCTTTAGAATATCCCAAAATGGTTGCAACAGGGGTGGTCCTACGCGCCATTGAACCAATGCCGTTACTTTTCGATCCACCCAGGAGGCGATACAACCAACCACCATGGTAAACAACGCTCCCGGAAATATGAGGAATTGAAAAATTTCGTTCATTAATCCTTCCTCCAGGGAATCGAATGAACAGCCAGGTGTTCTCCGATCAGATAAATATCGTCCTTTTCGGATTCATCCACTTCGATATACTTAATAGCCCCTTCAGGGCAGGTTTTGACGCATTTTGGTTCTTCACCCTCTCCGCATTGCTCAAGGCAATAATCGCACTCGGAGGTGATATAGGGAACGATCTGGGGATACGCCACGCCAAACGGGCACGCAAGGGAGCAGGTCTGGCATCCTGTGCACCGCATGTTGTATCTCTTGAGTTTGCCGTCTTCCTGTTTTTCCAGGGCTTCGAACACGCACCCCTGAACGCAGGGCGCAGCTTCGCACTGGCGGCAGACCAGCATGTGGGAAGCTCTTTCCAGGAGGCATGAAACCCCGTCATTATCCGGGTGGTGATAATAGCCGCACTCCGCCGTGCAGTTTTTGCATTTGTAACATACTTCCAAATCGATAAACAGTCTTTTCATACGCTAGTCCCAGATTTCAGGAATATCCTTGATTTGGTCATAGGTAAACACCGGACCATCTTTACATACAAAAAAGCGACCCAATTGGCAATGTCCGCATTTTCCCAAGCCGCAGGACATGTTTTTTTCCATGGAAAGGTAAATGGTTTCCGGTTTGTACCCTTTTTCCAGGAGTTTCAAGGTGCCGAATTTCATCATAATCGGTGGTCCGCAAACCACGGCGATTGAATTATCCAGGTTCACCTCTAATTTATCAACAAGAACAGTGACCACGCCCTCTGTTTCTTTCCACGAGCCATCCGCCTTATCCACGCTTCTATAGACCTCGAGGTTTTTGTCTTGCAACCACTGTTGGAATTGATCCTTGTAAACTATGTCGCTCGGGGTTCTGGATCCGTAACACAGGATAATGCGTTTGAACTTATCCGCCTGGGCTAAAAGCGTGAGAAGGAAGGAGCGAAGGGGCGCCATTCCCACACCACCGCCCAGGATCAGAACCTCCTTGCCATACATGTCTTTAACAGGGTATCCAGCGCCAAAGGGACCCCGGATTCCCACGGTTTCCCCACCCTTCATATCGTGCAGGTGCTGGGTAACTTTTCCCACATTCATGATGGTCACATCCATTTGTTCAGTGACATAGGGGGAAGAGGAGGGAGTGAAGGGGGCTTCTCCCTTTCCGGGAACTGCGATTTCCACGAATTGTCCTGTGGCAAAGGGGATTTCGCGATCCGGTTTGAGGCAGAAGGTCTTTATAGTGGGTGTTTCCGTGATGACCTTTGTTACAGTAGCCTCGATTGGCACATAAGGATTTTTCATGTTCACTCGTTTACCACAAAATTTTATTTTACCGGTTCTTTAGCCACGAGGGAAAGAACCTGGCGAACATCGATTTTCCCCTGGCAGGCTTCATAGCATCGACCGCAGCCCGTACAGGCGAAAATCCCATAGTTTCTCGGTTTATATTGCAGTTTGCAGTGAAACCGGTTTGCAAATCGGCTGGTGAGCTTTTTCCTGGGATTGGCGCCGCCAGCCACCCGGGAAAAGCCGGTTGATTGACAGGAGTCCCAGGATCTTTTGATGTTGAATTTGCTCTTGGCGCCGGGCGCAACCGGGGTTTCGTCAATGAGCAGGAAACAATGGCAGCTGGGGCAGATATTAGTGCAAGCCATGCAGCCTACGCACGTTTCACAGGCTTCCTTCCATTCCGGGGAATCATACTTGTCTTCTATCAGCTGGGAGAGACCTTCCAGGGGGAAGGCATATTCCTTGTTTCTTTCCTGCAGAGCCTCGGTAACGGTTTTCCGGTTATTGTCGCGCTGATTGATTTGCTCCTGAGACGCCTTTGACAAAGGTGTCTTTATTAAAGAAAACAGGGTTTTTCCCTTATCCGAGCCGATTTCAACCAATACACCTTGTTCCAGGAAGGAAAGATTCAGATCGAAACCGTCTGTTGGAAAAGGTTCCCCGCCGATAAGTGTACAGAAACAGCTGTCAAGGGGTTTTGGGCAATCGTCGCTTATAATAAGGATATTCTCCCGCCTTGTTTTATAAAAAGGGTCTATAAAATCCGGGTCGAGGTAGATGTGGTCGAGAATCTTGATGGCTTTGAGATCACATGCCTTTACGCCCAGAATAATGGTTTTCTTTTCAGGAGGGGTAATCTCCTGGGTAACGTTTTCCTTGGGAGGGTAAAGGAAGAACTTAAGCGGTTGTGTCATTCGGGCGCCCGGAAACAAAACCTTGTCGGAATCTTCTTCCCCAAGCAAGGCATATTCCGGATTATAATATCCCTGTTTAGGTGCAAGAACCTTAAAGCGAGAAAGGATAATTTTCAGGAAATTGTGCCATTCTCCGGTTTTAAGAAAAAAGATTTCCGTTTCTGCCATTTGAAGCAAAGTCCTTTAAAATTATTATTTAAGAGCCAAGTTTTTTTAACTCCTGTGATGGAAGGAGAAAAAAAACTTTGTGAAATTTTTAACAATCTAAGAATGTCTATTGGAAAGCTTTTCCAGATGTCAATGAAAAAAATAGATTTTGTAAAAAATTTATAAACAGCCCAGCTCAACGAAAGATATAACAATTTTAATAAGAGCCATTTATATTCCTTGCAATTAGGGGCATTTGTTTTTTAATATTATTAAAAATTGAATTTGGCGATTTTTTTAGCAATGGCAAAACGCGAAAAATCGCCCTGAAAAAGTTTGGTTATATAATACGATCTGTTTCGATTCTTAATAGTTGATATTATTAGGCTGTGTACGATAATTGTAATCTATTTTTATTGAGGGGTCAAACCCCGTTTGTGGGTTATCTTTTCGGAGGTGTTTGAACCCGGGTGGAAAAAAACATATCTTAAACGTGAAAATGGCAATTATCGTACACAGCCTGGTGAAAAAAAAATTGACAAAAGGAAATTCATCCCAAGGCTTCCTGATATTTGTGTGCAAAAAAAATCGGTGGTTATAGTTTTTTTATTATTGTAATTAACTCTTTCTAGGAGAACGGAAAGAAACATTATGAAACATTTAATTCTGAAAAAGGAGAGGTTTAACCAGTTTATCTCTCTGTTGACCCGAAAACACAAGGTTATAGCTCCTGTAGCAAAGGGGCATGA
>Ga0180438_10010278_pt1 | contig 11504 bp, 12 predicted proteins | sample SS_ome_12_FD_132455 | JGI IMG/M metagenome (GOLD analysis project Ga0180438, IMG submission 132455) | Hypersaline lake sediment archaeal communities from the Salton Sea, California, USA - SS_3_D_2 metaG | ecosystem: Environmental > Aquatic > Non-marine Saline and Alkaline > Hypersaline >...
CCACCAGTCGGTCTGTTTTCTTCTACGTGGACTCATTTTTCCCTCCTTGTAGAAAGGGTTTGCGCTTATTATAGAGAGTGCCTAATCAGAAGTCAACGATTGTACTTTGCCGCGTTTATCCGGCGTGTTCAAGGTCTATTTTTGACTTTGATTGAGTGATATAATGGGGTTAATTAAAGAGCGAGGCGTGGGCCATGCCCGAAGCAATGCTCTATCAAAAGTTACCCGACTCAAGGGTGCGATGCGGCACCTGCCAGTGGCGTTGCACCCTAAATCCCGATAAGGCTGGCGTCTGCCGCATGTACCGGAACCGCAGCGGCGTCCTGCATAACCTGAACTACGCTAAAGCGTCCTCGGTGGCGGCCGACCCGATAGAGAAGAAGCCCCTTTTTCATTTCTATCCGGGTTCGCTCGCTTTCTCCATCGGCGGGTGGGGGTGCAACTTTCACTGCCAGCACTGCCAGAACTGGGAGATATCCTGCCCACCGGACAACGAGCCCTGGCAACGCTCCCAGGATATACCACCGCAGATGGCTATCGACCTTACCAAGCGCTACCACTGCCGGGGCATCGCCTGGACCTACAACGAGCCGACCGTGTGGTTTGAGTACACGTTTGACTCCGCCAGGCTGGCCAAAGAGAACAACCTGTATACGGTTTATGTAACCAATGGCTACATCACACCGGAAGCGCTGGACACCATCGGCCCCTATCTGGATGCCTGGCGGGTAGACATCAAGGGTTTCAGCGACGCCTTCTACCGCGACCTGGCCCGGATACATAACTGGAGGGGCATCCTCGAGGTAGCCAAACGGGCCAAGGAAAAGTGGCAGATGCACGTGGAGGTAATCACCAACATAATCCCGACCATGAACGATGATGATGGGCAACTGAAGGGCATCGCCCGTTGGATAAAGGAGGAATTGGGTGAGCTAACCCCCTGGCACGTGACCCGGTTCTATCCCCACCATAACCTGATACATCTGCCGGCAACGCCCATCGCCACCATTGAACGCGCCTGTAACATCGGACGCGAGGCCGGGCTTAAATTCATCTATGCGGGCAATGTTCCCGGCCACCAGAGCGAGAACACGGTCTGCTACTCCTGCGGCAAACTGGTCGTTAAAAGATTCGGCTACGATGCGGAAACGGTGGGGCTAGATGGCTCCCGGTGCCGGTTCTGCGGTGCGGAACTGAACTTCAGAACGTAAACAAGGAGAAATGAAATGAACAGGCAGCCAGTGGTCGCCGGACAGTTTTATCCCGCTTCAGCTTCCCAGCTCAGGGCGATGATAGGGAAAATGGTGGATGAGGAGGCGGAAAAGGAGGACGTCATCGGCCTTATTGCTCCCCATGCCGGATACGTTTACTCCGGGCCGGTGGCTGGGGCGGTCATCTCCCGAGTCAAGTTTAAGAATACCTTCATCATCCTCGGCCCGAACCACACGGGCCGGGGCAAACCGTTGAGCATAACAGCGAAAGGCAAATGGCGGACACCGCTCGGTGAGGTGCAGGTCGATGCGGAACTGGCCGGGCACCTGCTGGAACTGACGCGCCACCTGCAGGAGGACGATGCTGCCCACCAGTATGAACATTCCATAGAAGTCCAGCTTCCCTTCCTGCAGTATTTCAAGCCCGATATTAAAATAGTGCCCATTGCCCTTTCTTTCGCCAGCTTTGACGCTTACCGGGAAATCGGCCGGGAGATTGCCAGAGCTATCAACGACACCAAAAGGGAAGCGGTGATACTGGCCAGCAGCGATATGACCCACTACGAGCCGCATGCTGTTGCCGCCAGGAAGGACCGGCAGGCGATAGACGCCATACTGAGCCTCGATGAAGATGAGCTATTGCGGCGGGTTGAGGAGAACAACATATCCATGTGCGGCGTTGCCCCCGTTGCCAGCCTTATCGTGGCCGCCAGGGAAATGGGGGCCACCTCCGCCGAGCTGGTGAAGTACCAGACCAGCGGCGATACCTCCGGCGATTACTCCGCCGTGGTCGGCTATGCTGGCATTATAATTAAAGCCGTGGCCATGCACCCGCTGGTGCAGCTGGCAAAGGACACCATTGAGGCTTATGTCAACGAGGACAGGGTGCTCTCCCCGCCCCGGGAACTGACCCCGGAGATGAAGCAGAAGGCGGGCGTCTTCGTCTCCCTGCACAGGTTCGGCGAGCTGAGGGGCTGCATCGGCACCTTTGAGCCCACCCAGCCCAACGTCGCCGGGGAAATCATCGCCAATGCCATCAGCTCCGCCACCCGCGACCCCCGCTTTCCGCCCGTTGCCCCCGAGGAGCTGAAAGACCTGGAGTACGGTGTGGACGTCCTCACCAGGCCCAGGCCGGTCAAGGACGAAAAAGAGCTCGACCCGAAGAAATACGGGGTAATCGTGGAGTGCGGGTTCCGGCGAGGGCTACTGCTGCCCGACCTTGAGGGAGTGGACACCGTTGACCAGCAAATCAATATCTGCCGCCAGAAGGCGGGCATCGGCCCCGGCGAGCCGATAAAGCTGTATAAATTTGAGGTCAAGAGGTATAAGTGAAGAAAACGCATAAAATAAAAGCTTCAAGAGAAGAATTTGCTGAAGTGCTATTTTATTGGCTTTCAAGGCAAATAAACAGAGAGGCAATAACACAAACCGCGAAACTTTTTGATTTAAAAGATGAAGAGGGAAAAGATACTGGTAAAACAGAAGAGCTTTTCGGGCTCAACATAAAGAGCAAGGAGGAATTTGGTAGACTATTTGAAGAATTATTTGATGTTAATATGTGGCTAGTAGTACGCGCTTGTGAAAGAGTGATTGAGGACTCAGATAAACGAAATGAGTGTTTGGATATTTTCCACCGTCTCGTTTATGAAAGGCTTATCAAGGGACTAAGAGAAAACCTTAGTCAGTGGACATTGTCTCTAACGAGCAAGTACATTGATTATAATAAAGCCACGGAAACCGAACACCCACTTGGCCCTGCATGGGAGCTTTCAAAAGTAATCAATGAAAATCTACACAGTAAAGCCCTTCCAGATGCTATTTTGCAGTGGCAGATAGGTGTGTATATAACAGAATCCATGAAGGCTTTGGAAGAAGCAATTAAAAAATTTGATATTGAATGAATAGCATTTTAATGTCGAAGTAATGAAATTAGGAGGGCTAAAAATGGGCTATCTATCACCCACGCTGGCGGTCAGAGACATGAAGCAGACTATCGACTTCTATAAAGATGTCCTCGGTTTCAAGACGGGCATGATGTTCCCCGATGCCCAAAACCCGGAATACGCCGACCTGTCCAAGGACGATATGGTGCTGATGCTCATTCCCGCTGCCAACTGCGGCCTCGTTGCCGGGGAGAAACTGGGGACGGGGGTAAATTTCTACCTGCAGATTGACGGCGATATCGATGAATATTATCGCGAAGTGAAGGGCAAAGGGGCCAGGATTATCTCCGGGATAAAGGACGAGCCCTTCGGCATCCGCGACTTCACCGTTGAGGACATCAATGGCTATCAGCTCACCTTCAATCAGGTCGTCGGCAAAAAGTGCCTGAGCTGCGGTATGCCCATGAGCACGGCGAAGCACTTCGGCGGGGGCAGCCCGGCCAACGTCTACTGCGTGCACTGCGCCAATCCAGATGGCAGCCTGAAGACATACGAAGAAGTCTGCGAAGGTATGATTGGTTTCATGATGGGCACGCAAAATATGGACCGGGCGGCCGCGGAAATAGCCGCCAGGGAATACATGGCCACCATGCCAGCCTGGCAGGAGAAATAATAAAGGGATGATTATGACTGAAGAAAAAGATTTAGCCACCTACTGCGGCCTTTACTGCGGAGACTGCTTTGGTTACCAGGGGAAGATTGCTGATCTCGCCCGAGACCTGAGGAAGGAGTTGCGAAAGGCAAAGTTCGATAAAACTGCCGAGGCTCTATCTGAAGTTCCTTTCTTCGCCACTTTTAAAAACTACCGGCAGAGCTATGAGTTGCTGGGCGCTTTGGTCCGGTTCCGGTGTAAAAGAACCTGTCGCGGTGGTGGCGGGCCACCCCACTGCAACATGAGGAAATGCAGTCAGAAGAAAGGTCTTGATGGCTGCTGGCAGTGCGAGGATTTTGAAACCTGTAAACATCTGGACTTCTTGAAGCCCGTTCATGGTGAAGCACATCTGAAAAACCTGAGGATACTGAAGAACAAAGGCATGGATGCCTTTCTTGCCAGTAAAAGGTACTGGCATTAACCTTTGGTAAAATAAAGGTTATAATGAATGAGGTGGAGACAGAAGGGGGAGCTGTATTATGAGCATGGATATGTTCGAGCGGCAGTCCGAGGAGGTGCAGGCCCAGGAAGCGCCGCTGGCCACCCGGATGCGGCCGACCAGCCTTAACACGTTCGTCGGACAGGAGCATATCATCGGGCCGGGACGTGTGCTGCGGAAAGCCATTGAAAGCGGCAAGATCCCGTCAATGATTCTCTGGGGCCCACCGGGCAGCGGCAAGACCACGCTGGCCTACATAATTGCCAATATGACCGGCGCCCATTTCAGTGCCATCAGCGCCGTCAGTGCCAGCGTGAACGACCTGCGGCGCATCATCGAAGAGGCCAAAGGCCGCCGTCAGATGAACCTGCAAAAGACCATCCTCTTCATCGACGAGATCCACCGTTTCAATAAAACGCAGCAGGATGCCGTGTTGCCTTTCGTCGAGGACGGCACCATCATTCTCATCGGCGCTACCACGGAAAACCCCTCATTTGAGGTCACTTCTCCCCTGCTCTCCCGAAGTCGAGTCATGCCCCTGAAACCCCTCACCGAGGAACAGATTCAGGTCATCCTCACCAGGGCGCTAAAGGATACCCTCCGTGGCCTGCGGCATCTCAACGTGGAGATAGCGCCCGAAGCGTTCAGCCACCTGATTACCATGTCCAACAATGACGCTCGTGTCGCGCTTAACGCGCTGGAAATGGCAGCCTTGAGCACGCCTCCCGATGAAGAGGGGAAGAGGTATGTCACCCTGCCCATTATCGAGGATGTGCTCCAGCACCGCGCGCTGCCGTATGATAAAGCCGGTGACCAGCACTATGATTTTATCTCCGCGCTGCACAAGTCCATGCGTGGCTCTGACCCGGATGCCTCGCTGTACTGGCTGGCCAGAATGCTGGATGCCGGGGAAGACCCGCTCTACATCGCTCGCCGCCTGGTCCGCTTCGCCTCGGAGGATGTCGGCATGGCTGACCCACAGGCGCTGGTAATCGCTATGGCGGCACAGCAGGCGGTCCACTTCATCGGCATGCCCGAGGGCAATCTGGCGCTGGCCGAGGCTGCCGTTTACCTGGCCACCGCCCCGAAAAGCAATTCGCTATATGAAGCATACTCCCGTGCCCAGAAGGAGGCCACCCAGGGCCCCAGCGAATCGGTTCCCCTCCACCTGCGTAACCCGGTAACGCCCCTGATGCAGGAAATGGAGTATGGCAAAGACTACAAGTATGCCCATGACTACCCCGACCATTTTGTGGAGCAACAGAACCTGCCGGACCGCCTTAAAGGGAAGAGGTACTATCAGCCGAGCACGCAGGGCTACGAGGAGCAGATTATCTCCCGGTTGAAGTCCTGGTGGCAAAGAAAGACGCAGCCAGAGCCAACCGGACCGGAAACAGAGGCGGAGCTGGAATCAGAAACGGAGTCGGAGGATTCGCCGGAAGAATCCTGAGTTCAATCCAGTTTGATGTCGCGGGGCGTTACCCGGCACTTTTCTGCGGTGACAATGGCGGTGATATCCGCCACGGCACCAGCGATGTTATCCCGCTGGTTGTAGACCACGTAATCGAATAAAGCTAATTGCTTCATCTCTTCGGTCGCGGTCTGCAGGCGCAGTTCCAGGTCAAAAGTTGATTCCGTATGCCGTTTTTTCAGCCTTATCCCCAGTTCTTCTATCGATGGCGGCATGAGGAAGATGAAAACCGCCTGAGGTACCATTTTCTTGATGCTGGCGGCACCCTGTATGTCCACTTTGGCGATGGTGTCCTGGCCGCTGGCCAGCGCCTCTTTTACCGGCTGTTTGGGCACCCCGTACCAGTTTCCGTAGACATTAGCGTATTCCAGCAGTTCCCCTTTTTTTATCATCTCCTGAAATTTTTGTGTGGTGATGAAGTGGTAATCGATGTGGTCTCGTTCCCCGGCGCGTCGGGAGCGCGTGGTTACTGTCGTGATGTACTCGAGGGGATAGCTGAGTTCCTTCATTCGGTTGAGCAGCGCGTCTTTGCCGACTCCTGAAGGCCCGGAGAGAATGATGAGCAGCGGTTTCTTCGGTAGATTGAGCGGAGAGCCTCGTCTACGCCTCATCTTTTTCGTCGCTTTGCTCCAGCTTCATTCCCGAGCTGCCGCGACTTGCCTGGAGCCTGCCGGCGATTGTTTCCGGGGCAAGTGCCGCCAGAATAATATGACCGCTATCAATAAAAATAACGACCTTGGTTCTCCGGCCGTTGGTCATATCAATCAGCTGACCCCGTGATTTTGCCTCCTGCACCGTTCGTTTGGTCGGCGCTGAGTTCGGTGCTGCCATGGCGACTACCCGATTCATTACCAGTATGTTACCGAAGCCAATATGTACTAATTCCATGTTCAATGATGGCCCCCTAAGTTTAAAGATATAAATAAAGCAACAATTTGACTCGAATTTTCACGTATCGCTTTGTGGCAGCACCATAAATGGCAGACATTGGGGGTAATTACTCCTCATACGCTATCACTTGTCATTGTGCTTGTCAAGAGACGGTAGAGATTTCCCGTAAAGTTTTCTTTCGCTCCATTTCTTGCGATTTTATTGGGGAGTCCATTTGGCTTATTACCAAAGTAGGAGGTCAGCCTTGTCCCCCGAATTATGGAGTTTTTATGGCGATACTGGTATGCCTTTTGATTGCATTTCTCTTATTCTTATGCTATTATTACTTCTGGTATCTTTGATACCGAGCGTTTGCGTGGAAACGGGCCTCCTGGTGGTTCGAGCGGGGTGGTACCACCCGTTCCCATCCCGAACACGGAAGTGAAACGCCCCAGCGCAGACGATACTGAGGGGGCGACCCCTTGTGGAAAATATGCCATTGCCAGGAGGCTTGTTGACCTTAATCTTTTGTTGTTTTACACTATAGATTAAATTATAGTGGGCGGTATAGCTAAGGAGAGAAATGTCGAGCAGGTTTGAAAAGTTCTCCGAGCGGGCACGGCGGGTGCTGACCATTGCCCAGGAAGAAGCTCGCCAGATGAATCACAGCTATATCGGCACCGAGCATATCCTGCTCGGTCTGGCGAGAGAAGAAGAAGGGGTGGCCGCTAAAGTACTGAACAACCTGGGCGTCAGCCTGAATAAAGTACGGTCAGCGGTGGAGTTTATCAGCGGTCGCGGTGAAAGGCCGAGCACCGGCGAGACCGGGCTCACTCCCCGCGCCAAGCGTGTTATTGAACTGGCCATTGATGAAGCACGGCAGCTCGGACACAATTACATCGGTACGGAGCACCTCCTCTTGGGCCTCTTGCGTGAGGGCGAGGGAGTGGCCGCCGGCGTTCTGGAAAGCCTGGGGGTTACCCTGGAAAAAACTCGCGCCGAAACAGCGCAGGTTCTCAGCCAGGGGGTACCGCGTTCCAGAATCGGCCGTACCGCGAGCCGTACTCCGGCACTGGACCAGCTCGGCGTTGACCTGACGGCGGCAGCCCGGGCGGGCAAGCTCGATCCGGTCATCGGACGGATAAAGGAAATCGAACGGGTCATCCAGATTCTCAGCCGCCGCACCAAGAACAATCCCGCGCTTATCGGCGAGCCGGGCGTCGGCAAGACCGCCATCGTGGAGGGACTGGCACACCGCATCGTTGCCGGCGATGTCCCGGAAACACTGGAAGATAAACGGCTGGTGGCTCTTGATATGGGGTCGCTCGTGGCCGGCACCAAGTACCGCGGCGAATTTGAGGAACGGGTCAAGAAGGTTATCGAAGAAATCAGGACCGCCGGGAACTGCGTGCTTTTCATTGACGAATTTCATACCATGGTGGGCGCGGGTGCTGCCGAGGGAGCCGTTGATGCGGCCAACATTCTCAAGCCATCTCTGGCTCGCGGCGAACTGCAGTGCATCGGTGCCACCACGCTGGATGATTACCGGAAATACGTGGAGCGAGACGCGGCCCTGGAACGCCGGTTTCAGCCGGTGGTGGTTGAAGAGCCCACAGTTGAGGAGACACTTAATATTCTGCGGGGCGTTAAAGAGCGCTATGAAGAGCACCATCGTTTAATTATAAGCGATGAGGCTTTGAATGCTGCGGCCACGCTTGCCTCCAGATACATACCGGACCGCTTCCTGCCTGACAAGGCTATCGACCTGGTCGATGAGGCGGCTTCCCGGGTAAGGATAAAGTTCCATACCATGCCCATATCACTCCGGGAGGCCAAGCAGCTTGCCGAGGTAAAGCGCAAGGATAAGGACGCGGCGCTGGCTGACCAGGAGTATGACCGGGCGGCTGAGCTAAGGGCCCAGGAACTGCAAATCGAGGAGAAAATCCGGAAACTCGAAGAGGAATGGCAGGCGGAGAAAGAGCAGGACCAGCCGGAAGTTACTGCAGAGAACATCGCCGAGGTGGTCAGCATGTGGACCGGCATACCGGTGGTGCAGCTGGCCAGCGATGAGACCAGCCGGCTTTTGAATATGGAGGAAGTCATCCACCGCCGTATCATCGGACAGGATGAGGCGATAAATACCATTTCCCGCGCCATCAGGCGTGCCCGGGCCGGGCTGAAGGACCCGAGACGCCCGATAGGGAATTTCATCTTTCTCGGGCCGACGGGGGTGGGCAAAACGGAGCTGGTGCGGGCCCTGGCCGAATTCATGTTCGGTGGCGAGGACACCCTTATTCGCTTGGACATGTCCGAGTTCATGGAAAAATTCGCCGTCTCCCGCCTGGTTGGTGCTCCTCCGGGATACGTTGGCTACGAAGAGGGCGGGCAGTTAACCGAGGCCGTAAGGCGCAAGTCATACTGCTGTATCCTTCTGGATGAGATTGAAAAGGCGCATCCCGATGTATTCAATCTGTTGCTCCAGATTTTTGATGATGGCCATCTCACTGACGCTAAAGGCCGCCGGGTTGATTTCCGCAACAGCATCATTGTCATGACCAGCAATGTGGGTGCCGATATGATCCGAAAGGGCACGGTGCTCGGCTTCACCGCCAGCACAGACCGGGCCAAGACACGGGAGCAGGCTTATGAGAAAATGAAGGACAACCTGCTGAACGAGTTGAAGAAGACCTTCCGTCCCGAGTTTCTCAACCGGGTTGACGGCGTGGTGGTCTTCCACTCCCTGACCAAAGAGCAGATACGCCAGATTGTGGACCTGATGCTGGCCTCGGTAACCCAGCAGCTAAAAGAAAAAGGCATCAGGCTGGAAGTGACTGAGGCCGCCAAGGACTTCCTCGGGGAAAAGGGTTACGACGAGGTCTATGGTGCCCGGCCGCTGCGGCGGGTCATTCAGGATATGGTGGAGGATAAATTGTCGGAAGACCTGCTTCGGGGTGAATTCCAGTCAGGCGATACCGTGACTGTTGACCTGGAAGGTGACCAGATTATAATCCGTCCCATCACTGCGGTAGGGGCCTTGGTGGGAGAAGAAGATTGACGCCTTATGACGTGTGTACCTGATTTTCAACGAGGGCGGTGGCGCAAGACGAGGTGACCGCCCTTTTTAGTTTGCCGATTAAGAAAGGAACTCAAAATGGCGCAGGAAAACGTACAGGTCCCCATCACTGGAAAGATAATCAGTGTAAACGTGAAATCTGGAGATGCCGTGGCCGAGGGTGATATCATCTGTGTGCTGGAGTCAATGAAGATGGAAAATCCAATTCTGGCTCCGGTGGCGGGTACAGTGGCCAAAGTAGGGGTAGCTGCGGATCAGACGGTGAAGCCCGGCGACACCATCGCCGTTATTGAATACGAGTAGGTTGGCATGGTTCTCAATTCGTTACTGTTTACCTTCATCGCCTACGGCATTATGCTGGTCATCGCGCTCTGCGTTGCCGCCATCATCAAAGGCATTGCGTTCATTGTCCAGAGGGGAGGGAAAGCGGCCGCTGCTGGCACCGGCAAAAAGGAAAGCTGACGGCGCTGAAGGCAGATGCTTATCCTACAGTTATTCCAGGGCATTTACACCTTCTTCCTGAATGAACCGGCAATCGCTGGTGGCAGGGTGCTTCTTATTGCTGTCGGCTTTCTTTTCATTTACCTCTCCTACAAGCGGGTTCTGGAACCCCTTATCATGCTTCCCTTGGGCGTCGGCATGCTGGCGGTGAACGGTGGGCTGATGGTGTTCGAGGCGGGGCAGATGGGCAATCTTTTTGTCAACCCGCTGGCCGGCAATGCGGAAGAGATAATGTATTTCCTGCAGATTGACTTTCTGCAGCCGATCTACACCTTTACTTTCAGCAACGGTCTGATTGCCTGCCTCGTCTTCATGGGCATTGGCGCCATCACGGATATCGACATACTGCTGGCCAAGCCTTTTATGAGCCTCTTTCTGGCAGTCTGTGCCGAACTGGGCACGATACTGACCCTCCCTATTGCCATAGCCATGGGCCTTTTGCCCAATGAGGCGGCGTCCATCGCCCTTGTCGGCGGTGCCGATGGCCCGATGGTTCTTTACGGCTCGATTATGCTGGCCCGTGATTTATTCGTCCCCATCACGGTGGTGGCCTATGTTTATCTCGGCGTCTGCTATGCTGGATACCCCTTCCTGGTAAAAATCATCCCGCGGAGGTTGCGGGCGGTGGAGATGGACTGGCGCACCATACCTCAGGTATCGCCCGGGGCCAAGTTCGCCTTCGCCGTGATAACCTGCGCCTTTCTCTGCGTCCTCTTCCCGGTAGCCGCCCCGCTTTTCGCCTCCTTCTTCGTCGGCCTGGCCATCAAAGAGTCCGGCGTTTTGCGCTTTATTGAATTTCTTTCCGGCCCGCTGCTGTATGGGGCCACCTTCTTCCTCGGCTTCACGCTGGGCGCGCTCCTCGGCGTCGATATTATCCTGAACCCCAAGGTGCTTATCTTGCTCGTTTTGGGCGTTATCGCCCTCACCCTTTCCGGCCTGGGCGGCATCGCCGGAGGACTCATCTACAGCAAAATCAGCAAAGAGCCCTTCAATCCGCTGGTCGGCATCGCCGCCGTTTCCTGCGTGCCGACCACGGCCAAAGTGGCCCAGAAATGCGCCGCCGCGGTCAATAAAAAGGCCATGATTCTGCCCTTCGCCATGGGGCCATGCGTGGCCGGCGTCATCACCACCGCCATCATCACCGGTGTTTACATCAGTGGTTTCGTTGGTGAAGCGCCCATTTTCTTCCGTATCTTCGGCTCCTAGCCTAGTCTTATCCCTTGCTTATTTGCCGGAAATCGAGTAAATTCATTCTGTGAGTAAATCGGACAGGCGCACCGTTTTCGTCTGTCAGCAATGCGGCCGGGAAAGCCTGAAGTGGCTGGGACGCTGTCCTGACTGCCA
>Ga0180438_10010279_pt1 | contig 11503 bp, 6 predicted proteins | sample SS_ome_12_FD_132455 | JGI IMG/M metagenome (GOLD analysis project Ga0180438, IMG submission 132455) | Hypersaline lake sediment archaeal communities from the Salton Sea, California, USA - SS_3_D_2 metaG | ecosystem: Environmental > Aquatic > Non-marine Saline and Alkaline > Hypersaline >...
CTGGCATCGGTGTTGAAATAGCCAACCGCACCGCGCCGTTTAAACAGGTCCAGAATCTTTTCCACTTCCTGTTTTGAGTAAAGCAATTCATTAAACCATTTGCCATCCAGCGTAATTGAACGCACATCAGAGGCAGATCGAATTACCTCAATGGTGGGGGAGTTGTCGGCCAAGATATAGCCATTCTTGACCTCATCACTGAAAACCGGCGCAAAGCCAATAAATTCCTCATCCGCAAGCTGACTTTCAGCAGCATATTCGCGCGCCTGTTGCAGACTATTCAGATATAATGTGGCCGAATAATGATAGGAAATATCATAGCGGGAAATGAGATAGTCAACTTGAGCCAGGTCAAGGCGGTCCGTGCTAGTGGGTATTTCAGGGATTAAGGCTTCAAACGGAATTTTGTATAAAATACCGTGCGGAATAATAACCAGCTTTTCTTTGGTGGCGATTTGTGGAGCAATGGGTTTGATGAGTAAATTGTACAATTGGTGGCACATTGGGACATAAGCTTGTGAATCGACTTGCTTAATGGATTCGTTCAGCGATTCCGCCAGTACATGAAAGGCGGTATCTTTGGGAATCGTGTGGATGTCAAAATCATCATTAGAGACTGTAATGATGAAAATGGAGCTATCACCAATAAAATATTCGATTAACGCGGATTGAGCATCCAACGTTTGTTGGAGCTCCGGGATGGATGCCGTTTGGGTTTGGTATTTTAGATCATAATATTTCGGATAATCTGTTTCGATCTTGGTCATTAATTTTTCATATTTAGTATTCATTTCAAAACGTTTGGCTTCAAATTCTCTTAGTTTAAGACTATCTTGATGGTCTTTTTTCTGACGTTCCTGTTGAATCTGAATTTCATAATAGGCAAGATCGATTCTTAAATCTTTCTCTTGTTCGAGGAGACTATCGGGAATACCGGCGAACTGTTTGGCTCTGGAATCTTGTAATGAGGCTAATAAAATACTCGACTTTGCTTTTTCGACTAATAAGAATGCTTGCTTTTGGTATTCATTATTCTGGGTAATTTCATGAAGTTTCAATGAAGTTTGAATGGCTTTATCGAATAATTTGGCTGTCCTTTCTCCTAATAATAATTTAGAGCCTTCGGTCTGGAAACTGTTTCGAGTTTGGTCAATAAGTTCCGTCGCCAGTTGATAAGTCAAAAATGACATTTCAATATCTTTGATATCATTCGATTTTATCGAATAAAACTTTTCAAAGGCATCGGCTTTTGCTTCCAATACATCCAGTAAAACTGCATCAAAAATAATTTTTTCCAGTGAAGGATTAGAATAAATATTGGTATCAGAAAATTCAGGCAGAAATACTATGATTGCCCTTTGAAGGTAAGATAAAGCTTGATCAACATTATTTTGAACATAATATAATTTTCCATATCTTAAATACATTTCTGGATAAAAAGCATGATCTTCACCCCACAACTCAAGTCCGATCGCTAATGCTTTGTCGTAAGATTGTTGCGCTTTATTAAAATCTTCTTTTCTAAAATAAATGAGTCCCAGTTCCGCATAACTTCTGAAAATCCATTCATTCTTTTTACCTAATACTTTTAAAAATATAGTCAATGATTTATTTAAATAATAAAGTGCAGTATCAAAATCTTTTTTACATTTATAAACTAATCCCATAAAGAGATATGTTTTAGCCACGGATTTATGATTTTCACCAAATACCTGATTATAAATTGATAACGACTTATTGTAATACTCGAGGGCTTTATTGTAATCTCCTGTTTCTTCTAAAACATTTGCCATATTAAAATAGTTTCGAGCAACATAAGGATGATGATCGCCCAGAATTTTAAGTCTAATATCAAGGGATTTTTTGAAATACTCGAGTGCTTTATCGTACTCACCTGTTCCACAGTCACCGGGTCCCCAATAGATACATCCAATGTTATTATAGGTATTAGCGACTTTTGTGTCATATTGACCCAGTAATTTCAGTTTTAGTGCCAATGATTTGTTGTAATATTCAAGGGCTTTATCATAATTAAGATTATTATGATAAACAATGCCGATATTATTGTAAATATATGCAACATTAATGTGATTTTTACTCGAAGTTTGTTCCATAATATTCAAAGCCTTCTGATAGTATTCCAATGAATAATCATTGTCTCCTTTCGAAAAATAAATTTTTCCAATTAAATTATAAATGCTTGAAATTAGAATATGATTCTCACTAACCTTGTTCAAACCAATTTCTAAAGCTTTGCTAAGTTGTTCTATTGCATTATTATATTTTCCCAATTCATTCAACACTTCTCCTATTCCTTTGATACCTATTATATATTTTTCCCATGCTTTGGGTGCATCCGTTTGCGTCCCTACTTTTTCATAAATAATACTGGCCTTCTCAAAATAATTGATAGAACTATCATATTGGGCTTTCTTATACAATTCTTCGGCTTTGCTAAAAAATGTGTTGGCAAGGGTGGTATCTGATTTAATAAATGTAGAATCAGATTGCGGCAGCGCCTGAGTTGAAAATAAAATTAAAGTGATGAAAATAGTGGAAAGAATTTGAGTTTTCATGATAACGCCTTTCTTGCTATTTTGTGACTTTAACTTTGTTGAGTATAACTTTTCACTTCAGCGTTATTACCTAGGCGAGGTCGATTTCACCTTATGTCCTTCGTCAATTTTTTTGCAGATTTTTCGCTGAAGTTAGTTTTATCACTTGGTTTCCAAAATTGGTTGAAGCGCATTACTTATCTCCCCTGAAAGAAAATCAACGATTTGTTATCGTCATCTTTTTGGACAGAGGCGCAAAGACGCCGATCAGATTCAGGTTCTGTAGGGATGTTTTTATCGGAAGGTTCAATCTTAGATGACTTCGAAAAGAATAGCTAAAAATGAATAAAAAAGCAAGGATTTTTTTATTCGCTTATCACTGAATAATTCATATTGCCACTAAGACGCTAAGGCACGAAGATAAAAGAATGGAGCCGCGAATCCGTCAGGAGTCGGACTTTCAGTTGCACGAATTTTCAAAAATTTATATAGACCCTGGATTATTCATAAATTCAGAAGTGAACGGACTAAAGTCCGGTTTTTATGGAAATCATGACTAACCCCAGCCTTAAGGCTGGGATTAGTCAACCACTTATAGATTCGGGCTTTAGCCCATTTTGTGAATAATTCATGAGAAAAACCTTGAACGTAAATCGCATACAATTTCATTCCATCGCTCGGTTGACGGATGTATCAATCAATCATACCGAAGGATAAAAATTTGTTAATCCTCTCCGAAGATTGGGTTTTAATTGGGATTCTATTTGTCTACTTTTTTGTTTTTAAATACTTGTGGAGTGAATTGACTGTGTCAATTCATGCAGTGACACAGTCACTGCACTCCATATTTTTTCAATAAGTTATTAGCTATTTGATATTCTCTTTTAGAAATTTAAGTTGAATTCGTATAGTGCATGACGTAGACGTCGTCATTGTCCCATAAAAACCAATCGTTATCCAACAATAAGACGTGAAGTTGCCCTGACATCCCCGCTGGTGCCCTGGGGTCGTCATCAAGGTCACACAGATAGTCAGCCCCTCGGATTCTTCCCACTCGCCGGTCGTGTCATAGTCATAACAAAATGGCTGCGCGCAATTCCTGGTTGAATGGGCGATTCTTCGCTTGGAATTCATGTCAAACACACTGATCCCGTCCTTGTGAGAATCGAAACTATCCATGCGCCATTATTAATGTAAAATAAGCTTCCGCTTCATCAGGTGCCGTGCCTATATGAGTAAAGTAGGACTCATACTCTTGTGCGACTGAAATTCCGCTTAATCCCAAGGCAAGCACTAGCGTGAATGCAAAAAAAATTTTCATGGCATGACATCCTTTCTTATTTGGCGAAACTTCTGAAGCATTCTGTCTTAGGGAAATCTGATACTACCATTGTCGGTCAGCTTAATGGCCCCATTATAAATATAGACGCCAGTTGAAAGGTCACCCCTGGCGAAAAGGATGGTATTAGCAGAGCTCGCGCCTTTGAATCGGATGGAAGCACCACCGGTTACTGTAATACGCGGCAGAAACTGCAAATTCTGACCCGGTTCAAAAGTAGCGTTTTGACCCAATGCGTCCTGATCAAAATAGCGATAAGGAAACGAAGCGTTCCGGGTGTACGTACCAAAAATAGTGTTACCCAAAGATACTATCGGGCAAAGGTACATGAGTACCTCCTCATCGTCCGGATCGCTTTCATAGATCTCGTCCAGAGTATACCACCAGGTTTTCCCATAGGAATACGATGGTCCATGACCCCAGTTCATGTGATACTGTTTGGTTAATTGACCGCCTATATAAACCTCCTGCCAGCCGTCAACCACGATGGCATGACCAGGGATTTTATAAGGCAACGGACGATTGAGGCTTAATTGCCATCTGATTAAGTTGAACCAGCCGTCGGCCGAATAATCATCACGCTCTTCAGCGTCATCACCAATATTGTAGCGGAAATGTTCTTCAAATGCATCTCGTAGGTCATCGCCCATTACGTCAGCAAAGTAAGCCCCCGACGCGTCACACCCGTAATCCATATCGGCGGCCAAACCTACCTCGTGGATCAACTCGGCTACGGCGTTAATCTCGACCAATGGTGAATTCGTGGAGAGCAAATCAGGCATATTTAGCCAATCATATAGGTCATCGTAAGGACTATCTACTCCGTAAGGCGGCCAATTCCAGTGTCGCATGGTCTGAGCACCGGCAATAGCAACACATCCTGCGTAAGCGTGTCCATTCAACCCCCCTTTTGGACAGTTATAGTTGGGACAATGACTATTGTAAGGCCAGTCCTGATTCCAGGCTGAAGTAAGCATTATATCGCCGCCCTGGTAATTATTTAGCACTTCTCCAGACTCTAGCTGGATTCTGAAAGCAGCGGCATCAATCTCGAACTGATCCCAGGTGCGGCGATAGTTGATTTCAAGAATTTCCTCAACATCCTGAGATTTAGCTAACGCCATCGGACCGATACGTTTCTCCACTACGTTCACAATGCGCACCATCCGACCTTTGATAAGGTCGGCCAAACCCTCTTCTGATTGGAGGTCGATGTTGCTGTTCGTGGAATAGGCTTTGACAGGAGCCAGTTCCTTATGTAAGGAAACCACAATGAAGCCCTTTGGTTCGACATGGCAGACGTAACCAAGAATTTTCTGATCATTCTTGAATTCCTGGATCTCTCTAATGAACGGGACTGTTGAGTTGCCCCAATGTCCTTTTATATTTACGATTAGGGCGATCCAATTTTCTGCAACGGTTCGAGCTTCGTCCATTGATGCCCTTTCGGCCTGAATCCGTGAGATGAATCCCGTGACCATCAGAGAGACGAGTAAGATCGTTATGAATAGATTCTTCATAATCATTACCTCCTTAGTTACTGTAAAGTTACCAGAACCAATATCTGTCCTTTTTCGCCCTTTCTGAGACTTTGCATAGCTTTTCCCAGGATAGCCCCCTGGGCCCGTACATAATCGGTGGACTTCATCGCGTGGCCCGGTGTGGGAGAGGTCGTCAGCAAATCTCCCGGCTCAATCCCTGTTTCTGAGGCATCCACATTACAATACACCCGGCCGGCCAGGGCCACGTCATGATCAAATTTATCCACACCTAGACGTACCCCCGAACCGATTCCCCTGGCGCCAGCCACAATTCCGGCCACCTTATGGTCATACGCTTTATCGCTAATAACCAATTTACCGGGATTATCGGGGTCAATAATTAACACCGTGCCGGGGGCGATTTTCGTATTGTTAGACACATTAAAACCCTCGGCATAGTCCAGTCCTTCGCCCAACTCAATAATCGTAGCTTGAGTGGAAAGGCTTTGCACTTTGACGTTTCCCCGAAATATAGCGGCAACTCCATCTGTTCCGCCCTGGGCATAGATTGCCGGTCCGCCTCCCTCATTGCCAGCAGCTAACGCCGCATGAATATTAGATTTCGTAATCGCTTTTATGCCGTTATACTGATCGCTTCTACCGGTAACGCCTGTTCCATTGACACTGAAACCGGTTACTCCAGCCATTTCACCCCCGCTAGTGCCAGTCCAACCATATACCCCGGAATTCTTGTCACTACATCCCACTACACCTCTGCTATAGATGCTGTGACCAAAGACGCCGCTTTTGTCTCCGGCACCGGTCCAACCAACGACACCATCGTTTTTTTCGCTGCGACCCACGACACCCCGGCCATACGTACTCCCACCGAAAACACCGCTTTTATCGGCAGTCCCCGTCCAGCCGACCATACCATCATTTTTCTCACTTCGACCCGAAACCCCAATTCCTTTTTGGCCACGACCATTTATCCCATCTCCATCACCCAAATTGGATATTAGTAGCATTGGGGCAGCACAGGTTCCGCGGGAGGTATCAGACACATTTTTTTTCAGGTAATTTCCGGATATACCGGCTGGTAAAACACTGGATGGAAATTTGCCGTCACTTCCCAGTGGAAATAATGTGTTAGGTGTGGGCACATCACAGGCACCGATGCCTCCGACGTGATTCGCATCATCTGCGCGAAAACTGTAGGGTACTGCCGCCATAAACATCCGTGGCTGTAACTCGGGTTCGTTACCCACCTGAATTCCTAAAAAATACCCTTTATCAAAAGGAAGAATGAGCGGATTCTTAGAGCCGAGAAAAACATGTAAGTGCCCTCCTCCTACAAAGAGTTGATTGTGAACCTCGCTCCATAACTGGTTGTTAGCTTCGTCATAAAGCCTGAAAGTGATTTTATAGTGCCCTTCAGGTACTGGTTGTTCATTTGAACCCAGCAGAATCCCCTGGTAATTGATTACCCGGGGTAATTGGGCGATGGTGTTAGTTGAAAAAAGAACCAACATTAGCGTTAATAAAAGAAATGCGATGCGTTTCATGATAACCTCCTATTTAACTAATAACATTTTTTTTGTCTGCTGAAATAAAATGTGATTTTTATTTTTCTTCCCCCTTATTCCAAAAGCGGTAACCCGATGCAAGTAAATACCTGAACCCATTACTGTTCCTTGTTCATCACAACCATCCCAAACGACCTGGGCATAACCAGGTCCTTGAATTTGGGAACTCACCAGACGAATTCGTTGGCCCAACACATTGAAGATCTCTACATTAACCAGACACTCCTCTGGCAATTCATATCGGATCGTTGTTTGAGGATTGCATGGATTCGGATAATTCTGATGAAGTTCAAATGATGTGGGTCGATCTAACACTTTTTCTTCGTTAATTTCAGATAGCGAAGTAAGTGCTGCCCCGAATGTAAATTGTGACCAGAAACCAGAAATCAATAAATGATTGGTGCCTTGCATAAAACCAACACTTGTTTCGCCGGCGGTTGCGGCGTGAATATGGTTCGGACTGAAAGCGTGTGGTAGGCCGCCTGAACCAATTACATAACGAGTTATCCAATAATTTGATGGTGCCAGTTGATAGCTACTTGAATCAGTATCCGTTTTGGACCAACAGATGGCTGTTAAAAAACAAAAACTTAAAAGCAGGAAAAACTGAATCAGAATAAATGATTTTTTCATATTTTCTCACCTCCTTCTAATAAAATAAATTGTTAGGCAGAAACTCCGCTCTCAAAAAAGAAGGACAGAGAGTATGGTGTAATACTTTAGAAAAAAATGCTTTACTCTCTGCCCTATATTTAGTTCACCCTCTGCCTAAAAAGCACTAATTGGTGGAGAATTTTGTTCGTGTCTGGACGAAAAGTCCACAGACGCCGGTTGTCCAATCCGTTAGCTAACAGAGAGGTTACCGGGTGTCTTCGTAACTTTATAAAAAACAACAACCAACTCGAATACCCGATATCGCTCCGGCAACCGACGGATCGACAACCGGGATTTTCCTTATCTCATAAGCGTCATTTTCTTAGTCACACAGTTGGTTGCGGTTTGCAATTGGTAGAAATAGACACCGGATGTTGCATTTAAACCATTTGCATCCTTGCCATTCCAAATAACCGTATGGTTCCCCGCCGGCAGCTCACAATCGAGTAATGTAGTGATTTCCTGACCCTGCAGGTTGAAAATTTTCACAGTGATATAGGAATCTTGATCCAGGTAAAATGGAATATATGTTTCGGGATTAAACGGATTGGGATAATTTTGCGCTAACTGAAACTGCTTTGGTTGAGTGTTGGACGATAATTCTGCGGGTTCTTCAGTTGTCGTTAGTTTTGAGAGACTTTCAACCAGTGAAACAAAATCGCAACTGATCTCAGTGTCCGAACCATCAAGCAACTCACCTGAATAATCGAATACCAGTCCATATTCAGTACCAAGCAGTTGCATGGCCTGGCGCTGCAAATCATCACCAGGCTCGTTTTTTGCTGACGCAGCCGAATTTTTGTAAATCGTCGTATTATTGATAAAAAAGTCTCGATTAGAATAGTTTTCAAGGGAACTCTTTTCACTTACAGGTTCTACCGGATGGGAAGCGGACGCCATTGGTGGAGGTGGACCAGGAAATGTCATCAGGGTCATATTTCGATCTCCCATAATGGCAAAACCTGCGGGAAACACCTTCCATTGGATAACAACATGATGCACACCACCCTTGAGATTTTCCTGGATGAAGCCGAAACTGCAAGTACCGGTAAAAATGTCTGGTGCAAACCATACTTCGGTAGGTTCAATTGGGTTTCCATCAATAAGGGCCCGCACGAACATCATTTTTGAAAACAGTACTGGAGGAGCTGAAAGCCAGGGCCAAACAACCGCCTCGGCAGTGACGCTGACCGCCAATGTGCCATTCTTGGGAACCACAACGCTCTTTTTCAAAAGGGGTATATCACTGTAGGAGGATGATGTTGTGAATACTAAAGAATTACTGGGGGCACTCAATGAGACCACGCCACCTTTACCGCTGGCTACTGCCGCTGAATTGCAATAACCAATCGTGACGGTTCGTTCCCTCATATAAGCGATGTGGCCAGTTTTCCCTACTTTCCATTGCATCTGAACGTTATGGGAACCGGGTTGAATATCTTTCGCCACAAATGTAAACGCATGCGTGCCGGTAAAGGGCCCCGTAGCAAACTCAACCACGGATGGATTGGTGGGTTGACCATCAACCAATGCCCGAACATACATCCATTGGTTGCCGGTGGAATAGGATTCGGATGTCCAGGCTTCGGCCGTAAGGGTTAACGCCACATCCATTGTATCAGGAACCTGGATCTTGAATGCCAGATTGGGGATATTCTGAAAAGTGGTATTTGTTGTTGTCACTTGTGTACCCGTCGGTGCGGCAATGGTATAAACCAGGTCCGGCGCAGTGGTTAGCCACATTGTACGATTTTTCATGATCACTGCCCCACCACTACAATGATACTGCATGGTAACTTCATGAAATCCGTCAGGCACATGCGCGGTAAAATTAAATGAATGTGAACCAACGAAACCTAAATTTGATAATATCACCTCTTCCGGAAAGGCCGGATGACCATCCACTAACGCGCGGACATGTACATACTCATTATTGGTAGCGAAACATTCGGCTGAAATGCTGATACTAACATCGCCGGGAGCATTTTGGACGAAGCTAAGTTGCAGATTCGGGATATCAACAAATGTGCCTGAATTGGTGCTTACAATCGAACCGGTAGGAGCCGCTTTAACATAAACGAAATCCTGGGTAAATGACAAAGAAGCGAGCAACAAGACTAATATGATGCTCAAGCATAACGGTTTAAATAGTTTTGAATTCATCATTATTTCTCCTTAATTAAATTAATAGAATTAAAAGCTAGTTTCTCTTATTTACCTTTACATTTTCCAAAACTGTTTGCATTACTTTAACTCAAATGACATGCCAGGGACCTATTTCAATTTTTCTAGCGGCTTTAAGATATGAATAATTAAAATGATATGATATAAGAAATCTTTTGATTCAAATTGAATATGCTTTTGAATAAATAGGAGCAATTTCCCCAAACTTCCAGATATTTTTCAAACACTGAAAAGATTTAATCTTTTGTTAATACATTAGTTAATTCTTGTTTAAATCATTATTTTCCAATCATACGATACTCTTTTGGGGAAATTTGTCACAAGAACGATTTCCCCACTTTTAGGTTCTCATTTCAAATATTCTATCCCAATTATTGGTGTTTTTATATTGAATTTTTGTTTCAAATTTGTTATTCTCTGTCGAAATGAAATTTTAGCACCAAAGGATAGTATCCTCTCAAAAAAGTGAGGTAAGACCTTCAAGGTTTTTTTGCTAGAATTCCCGTATTTAAGTCAAGCCGTAGGAACTCAATAATACAAACCTCGAAGCTCTGAAATCTACCATAAAATATTGAGAGGATACAAAGGAGGTAATGATAATGAAGAAAATAATTAATATATCCATAATTTTAACTATGATTTTTTCGAGTTATTCAATTGCCCAACAGCAAGATTTATGGGATACCTTTGATAAAGACCATGGACTGGCTGATAATATGGTTTATACAATCATTGAGTCGAATGATAGGGCTTTATGGTTCGGAACGAATGAAGGAGGGGCTAGCCGGTTGTATCCGGATGGAAAATGGGTAACCTTTAACACTGCCAACAGCGGCTTAATAAATAACTGGGTTAAGGCCATTTATGAATCAAGTGACGGGATTTTGTGGTTTGGAACTGATGGAGGCGTTAGCCAGAGGAATCAGGATGGAAGCTGGAAATCTTTTACCACCGATAATAGTGACCTGGTTAATGATTGGGTTCAAGCGATATGTGAGTCCAACGATGGTGCTTTATGGTTCGGAACCCGAGGCGGAGTGAGTCGATATTGGAATGGAAAATGGACAACCTTTACTACCAGCAACGGCCTGGCGGATAATATTGTCAATGCAATTCTTGAGTCAAGTGATGGCGCTATGTGGTTTGGAACCGACGCTGGAGCCAACCGCTATCAAAATGGAATTTGGGAAACCTTTGACATATCCGACAAACCGCCTTATAAATATGTTTTAGCTATTTATGAGTCAGGTGATGGTGCGCTTTGGTTCGGTACTCAAGGAATCATTCGGTATTATAATGGTGCCTGGAATACCATTGTCACAGCCGATGAACTGAATTATGCCTTTGTCAGGTCAATCTTTGAGTCCCGTGATGGATCGTTCTGGTTTGGAACTGACAATGGCCTCTGGCGGTACCAGGGAACAACCTGGACGAAGTATACCCAAACCAATAGCGAGCTGGTCAGCAATTATGTTGATGCGCTCTGTGAGTCAAGTGACGGCGCTATGTGGTTTGGCACTGACGCCGGCGTTAGCCGTTTCCAGGAAGCATGGTGGAAAACTTTTACGACAACCGATGGGTTGGCTGATAATTCCATTTTAAATATCATTGTGTCAAGTGATAGTGCTTTGTGGTTTGGGACCAGGGAAGGTGGTGCCAGCCGCTACAAAGATGCTACCTGGACAACTTTTAACATTGCCAATA
>Ga0180438_10010280_pt1 | contig 11502 bp, 26 predicted proteins | sample SS_ome_12_FD_132455 | JGI IMG/M metagenome (GOLD analysis project Ga0180438, IMG submission 132455) | Hypersaline lake sediment archaeal communities from the Salton Sea, California, USA - SS_3_D_2 metaG | ecosystem: Environmental > Aquatic > Non-marine Saline and Alkaline > Hypersaline >...
CCAACCAGGAGGAAGACCGATGCAGATCAGGATTGGACGGTATAACGGACCGTCGACCGTTCACGAAGTCAAGTTCACGAAGTACGTCACGTCGCTCGACTCCGGTTACGAAGTCGACGTCGACGGCGAGTACGTCGGCCGGATCGTTAAGGCGACGACTCGCTCTTACGAGTACGCCGGACGTTCGCGGATCGCTAACGGCTTCACCGAGCGGACCGGCTGGAAAGCCGAAGGCGTCCGGTACGCCGTCGTCGAGAAGACTCGACTCGACGCCGTCGCGACGCTTCTCGGTGGAAGCTACGGAGAGAAGGCGTGACGATGACCGGCTTCGAACTCGACGTTGAATACAACGAGCTTTGGTACTACGCCGACCTTGCCGAACCGGAGCTTCCGACCGTCGACCAGGTTCACGATATGGCGCTCGACTACTTCGCCGAAGAAGATCTCTCCGTCGAGATCACGCAGGTCGCCGAAGCCGGAAGCTACCCAGGCGAGTTCTATATCGAGTTTGAGGGCGTCTCGGAGCCGGACTTCGAAGCGATCGTCGAAGCGCGTCGCGAAGCTCGGACTGAATGGAACGCCTACATCGGAGACAGGAGGTACTGATGGATCTCGCGACGAACGCTAGATGGCGGCTCCGGCTTCCGGCGAACCGAAGCGAAGGAGCGATCGACGAAGCGGTCGACCTGATCGAAGAGCGGCTCGAAGCGCTCGACGAGCGGATCGCCGACGTAATGCACGAACTCGCCGACGCTCTCGACGACGCCGGTCTCGGACCGGCTCGGCTAACGAAGGACTCGCTATGACGATCATCATGACAGCGATGGAGAAGCCGCACGAGTGGCCGAAGTTCGATCCGAAGACGTGGACGCTTCTCCGCTCAAACGCCGAAGACGTCGAGTCCGGAGACCGGATCGCGTTCGGCGGAATCATGGCGCTCGTCGACTCGAAGACGATCAACGGATCGAGAGTGACGCTTCATCTCTGGGAACACGGAACCGACTACGTCCTGCCGATCGGCCTGACGAACGTCGAACACGCTCGGCGAGAGGATCTCCGATGATTACGACGACGAACCACAAGCTCGCGGGGAAGACGGAACTCGTCGTCGAGATCCATCTCGGCGGCGACGTAGATCTCCGCTACCGGCAACGGCTCGACGAAGACCGGCTCGACGAAGCGAAGCGCTGGGCCGAGCAGAACCGAGAGCCGGACGACTGGACCGAGATCCGGAAGATCCGCTGGACGGAGATCGTCCACGATGACGACGAGTACGGGAAGATCTTCGACGCTTCCGAAGAAGACGTCGACGGGTTCCTGCTCACGTTCTACGACGGCGAGTGGCACGATGAGTCATAGCCGCTTCATTCCTGCCGCCGGACAGAAGGTCCGAGTCCGTCGCCGTCTCGCGACGGCGCTCGACGAACTCGACCGAGTCGAGCGTCTCGTCGCCGATACCGGTATCGAGATCTTGACCGAACTCGAACGAGTCGACATTGGAGCCATCCGGAACCGGCTCGAACGGATCGAGTCTCGGCTTCATCGGGAGCTGGACTCGTGAGCCGCTTCTTCGTGACGGTCGCTCGACCTGACGGAAGTTTCGAAGACCGAGTCGTCGACGATCCGGCCGAGACGATTCTCGTTCCGGCCGCCGACGGCACGATCATCATGGCCGGACTCCTGGCCAAATCGGAAGCGATGCGAGACGTCTGGCCTGGCGTCGTCGCCGAGAGGGGAGGTGGTACCGGCAGCGGAACCTAGACATATCGTTCCGCGGCCGTGACAGATACGGTTCGCGGAGCAGGGAAGCGAGAAGCGCCGGACGGCGGAGCAGTAGTTCCGATCCGGCGCTTCTCCGTTAGACGGCCCGTCTTAGCCCGCCGTTCAGCCGGAGCCGTCCCGGTTACGGCGTCCGGTAGCGGAAGACGCCGGAACCGGTAGAACGGCTCTCAAGGGCTCTCAAGGGCTCTCGTCGCTCGCGGCGGCGAGTTCTTCTTCGTAAGCGACGATCTTCGCGGCTAGCTCCGCCTTCGTACCGGACTTGGCGAGTCCGCGGTCGGCGGCTAGCTCTTTGAGCTTCTCATGCGAAAGGTTCCCGAGATCCTGCGGCCGTAGCCAGAGATGCTCGACTTCCGGAAGAACTTCTTCGTCGGTCGTGACGTACGTCCGGTATACGTTCCCGGAGGTGCGCGTCCGGACGTGCCGGAGTTCGTCGTTCCATTCGGCGTCGGAGACTTCGAGTAGATCTCCGTGACGGAGAACGGCGTCGCCGAGTTTGACTTCGGTGATCTGCCACATCTCCGGATTCAGCTTGATCGTTGGCATCGTTTCTGCTCCTTCATCCTGCGACCGCTTGAACGGCCGAGTCGACTCTGTATCTTGCGAGACCCTCCGGATCCGGCTGCCGGACCGGTCCGGCGGTTATCGCGACGCCGCGGATTAGAACGATCTCGCCTGGCGCCCATTCAATGCGCCGTTCGAAGCCGGGGAACTCCGTCGGGTTATGACCGTCGAAGCCGCGGAGCCGGTTAGCGAGCGTCCGGGCGCCTCTCGACGCGAGCGCATAGTCCGGTGCCGTCGAGTCGTCGAAGACCTTCCCGGCGAACGAGTCCCACTGTAGGACCGGAATCGAGATCGGCGCTTCTTCTCCGATCGGCGGCTGACCGGAGAAGTCGAAGACGCGCAGGAACGGGAACTCGGCGTTGGCCGGCAGCCGAGACGCTACCCGGCCGCCGTAGATCGCGGCGAGTTCCGGATCGGCCTTCGCCCAAAAGATCATCGCAGCGAGAACGTCCGGAAGCGGCGGCATCCGTTATCCGGACGTCAGCCGGTACGCCATCGCCGTGACCGAAGTCTGGTTCGAATAGTTCACGGTAACGTTATCTCCGAAGAGGCCGACCGGGAAGGGCCCGATGAACTCTTCTTCTCCGGCCGCTACGACGATGTTCGTCGCCGCCGTCGACTGAGTCGGTTCGCCCGCCCAGTAGTCGGTCGCTAGATCGAACGTGACGTTGGTAAGCGAAGCGTCGGCGTTGATGACGTGTAGGAACGTCCGTCCGTCGTTCGTGAAAGTATCCGACGCCGCGACCGACGTCGGGGTCAGGTCGCCGGTTCCGCTTCTCGTTACGTTGACAACTGTATATGCCGCCATAGTGGTTTCTCCTTATTGCCTAGCTCTCGCTGACTCGTCTCTGATCGCTGTCTCGACTCCGGGTCGCAGGAACGGCTTCCCGCCTCGCCGCCGTCTCGTTCCGTAGCCTGGAACGTCTTCGCCCGGTTCGAACTCTTGCCAAATGGCGTAATTCTTCGTAGCGTACACGTAGCCGGTCGCCGGGTCGGCTCCGATGTCGACTCTCGCGGAGATCGACGAGCGGAGGTCTCCGGTATCGACGTTGACGAGCCGCTTCGCTTCCGTCGCTCCTCGTTCCGAGACGCGAGTTATGAACTCGGCCATCCCGTCGGTACGGAGCGCCTTATATCCGGCGACGTTCACTCGATACGCCATTACGTGTACTCCCTCGCTCGGATCTCCCAATGCGAAGCCGTTCCGTTAAAGGCCGTTACGAGATCGAGGACGTACGGTTCGAACCGGTGAAGGACTTCCGACGTCGAGTCGTCCGGGTCGGCCCGTTCGATGATTACGTCCGTATGCCGAACGTCGGCGTCCGGTTCGAGGTCGATGATCCAAGTCGTCGCGATCCGGTTCGACGCGTCCTGTTCGAGACTGCCGGAACCGATCGGCTGGAACTCGTAAGCGCCCCAGCAGGCTACCTCGAGGTCGGTGTCTCCGGCAGCCGGTCGGTCGATCCGGTTCCCATAGATGTCTTCGACCTTCTCGGCCGGAGTGTCGTCGCCTGGTCGGCGAGTAATGATCAGCCGCTTGTCGAGCTTCCGGAGCAGGTCCGTTCTCGTCGCCATTAGGTCGGACCGTTTCGCATCATGCCGACCTGGAAGACCGTCGGTTGCCGGTCCGTGTCCGTCAGCGCCGACTCGCGGTCCGTAATCGAGATCTGCGGAGCTTTCACTCCGGCGGCGTTCGAACCGCCCTCGGTCCGGATGTCGTAAGCGCGTTGCTTGAACTTCTCCGACCGGTCTCCGTACTCTTCGCGGCGTCGGCCGAGCTGTTCCGCTTCGGCGCGGCGAGCGAAGATCTGCGCGACGTGGTCGCAGACGAGAGCGGCGGCTTCGACCGTGTCGTCTCCGGCGGTCGTTAGCGCGAACTCGATCTCCTCGTCGGAGACGATCTGATCGTTCTTGTCTGTGAGTCCGGCTCGGAACCGGACCTCGTCGCGGAGACTCGCCGATGGGTCGCCGCCGTACGTCCAATTGCCCATCGGCGAGGCCTCCTTTAGCTACCGGCGATCAGCTCTACTAGTTCCGGCTTCTTGAGCTTCGAGAAGCCCTTAAGCCCTAGCTCCTTAGCGAGCGCCCGGAGATCCGGCATCGAGAGTTCGGCCAGGACCGCTGCCTGATCGTTAGCGTCGACCGATTCGGCGTCGACGACTTCTTCTCGCCGCTGCTTTTCTTCTTCCGTTTCGTCGCGGTAGACGACCGCTAAGTGACCGGAGTCGACCCACGTATGCGGTCGGCGCCAACGCTCGGCTTCGGGAACCGGATCGCCCGGATGGACTTTCCGGTCCCCGACGTCGAACGTCTTCCGGGCCACGTATGACTCGACACGTACGCCCATATGTCGCCCTAAGCGATCGGAGCGAGGAAGAGCATCCCAAGATCGTTGGCGATGATCTTCATATCGAACCAGATGTCGATCTCGATCCGGTCGGACTCGTTGACCTCGACTCGGAACCGCTTGATCCGGTTACCGAGCGGCGAAGCGCCGTTCAGGCCGGTCCAGGCGAAGGTCCCGCCGGAGGTCGCCGTCCGGGTCGACGGATTCGGGTCGACATAGCCGAGGAACATGTTGTCCCCCGCCATGAAGTCGAACGTGTCCGTCGCGGCTCCCTCGACCGAAGTCGTCGAGACGCCACCGGCGATCATGAAGTTCTGAACTCGGAACAACCGTGCGAGTTCCGGTTCGCCGACAACGGTCGCGTCGGACGTGTACTTCACGCGATCGAGAACGTCCGGATGGTCGACGAGAACGTCGAAGACGTTCGGCGAAACGACCGCCGTGTTCGGACGCTTACCGGTCAGAGACCAGATGCGAGTGTGCTGCGCTCGAACGTCTTCGATCGGAGTCGAACCGCCAGCGGACCAGAGCGTTCCGGGAGTTACCTCCTGGTTCCAGACGCCGGTCACGAAGAAGTTCGACACCCACTCTCGTTCGAGAGTCCGGAGCGCCTGCTCGGTCACCCACTGGGTCGCGTCCTCGTCGGGACGGAGCGGATCGTCCGCGTTCGCCCGAGTCGGATCGTCGACGTCGGTATGGATCGACCAGCGCTCCGTATTGAACGGGGCCGTCCCGATCGTGTAGCCGCTGCCGGCCGAAGGGGTACCGGGAGCACGCTTCTCCATCGCGATCCGCATCCAGTCGCCGCGGTCGTACTCGTAGTACTCGTCGGACTTGGATTCGGATCCGATAATCGGGAAGACCTTCGTCGCGACGAAGTCGCTTTGGTCCTGAATGAACGCCGTCGAGTACGTGGTCAACGGTCGGTTGACATGTACGTCTGAGGCAGTTGGCTGTGGCATAAGTTACCTCCTTACCTCAGCCCTACGGCGCTACGCCGAGGTAGCTGAACTTGATCGTGATTATCTCCCCGGCCGCGGACGCCGCTTCCAGCGCCTGCCCGTAGTAGATATCACCGGTCGTGTCGGCGTCGAGCGCTCGACCGTCGGCACCAAAGCAGACGTACTCGCCGACGGCGATCGCCTCTCCGGCTTCGACCTTCGTACGGCCGCCGACGAGAGCCGGACCGACCTGGACGGCGTCGCCTTGAGCGGCTCCCAGGTTGTCCTGGGTAATGCCGACGACTCCGATCGTTTGACGGCCTGCCGGATATTCGACCTGCGCCGAAGCGTTCAGGACGACGGCTCGGAACTGCGCCAGCGGCGCGTCCGTTGTACCGGCCTCGAACGTCTCGACTTCGAGATTCAGGTTATAAGCCATGAGCTACCGTCCTTCCTGCTGCGCGACTCGTTCGCGCTCTTCGGCGTCGAAGCGAGCGGCGAGCTTCCGGTCGGCCTTAAGTACTCGACTCTCGGCCTGCTCCTTCGAGAGCGACGGGTCGCTCTTCCGAAGCTCCGCAGCCTGACCCTCGACGGCGGCGCGAGCCGAACCCTCGGTGGCGTCTCCGCCGGATCCGAGTTCGTCGTAGAACTTCGAGACACGGATCTTCTCGTTGGCTTCCTTAAGCCACGAGTCGAGCTGGGTCGCCTCTTCGGAGTCGAGCGCTTCGCCGGTCATCGCCTTGCGATAGATCGGAGCGAACTCGTCGGCCTTGGCGATCAAGCCGAAGCTCTTCGCCTTCTCGACGTATTCCTTCTCGATCCGAGCTTCGCGCTCGGCCTTAGCGACGGCTGTCGCTTCGGCGGCTTCCTTCTCGGCCTTCTCTAGCCTCTCGGCTTGGGCCTTAAGAATCGCTTGGATCTCCGGAGTCGCGTCCTTCAGGACGTCCTCCGGCGGATCGTCGCTCTTCTGCGTATCCTCGGCGACCTGGGCTTCGAGCTGCTCGACGTACTCCTTGACGTCGTCGTCGAGTCCTGCTCGGGCCTCGTCGCTGAGAGTGATGTCGGGCATCTCTGCCGCCTCCTTCTCGTCGGACTTGTCCGCTTGCTTATCGATGGTAGGTGGAACGTCTTCTTCTGCCGTGGGCGCCGGATTACCGGACGACGTCGAGACCGACCACGGCTGACCGAGCGCTACGTCGGCGCCGCCGCTGTCCGGCATCGCGTACGGATCCCGAGAAGCGAGATCCGGAGCGGCGTCCTCGAGCGTCGAAGCGAACGACGTCAGAGCGTCGCCGATCGCCGACGACAGCGAGATCCGTTCGTCCCGAGTCAGGTAGCCCTCGGCGAACATCGAGTCGGCTCGCTGCGTAAAGTCGGCGTGGATATTCGCTTCGAACCACTGAGCGACGTTCCGAGCCTTCTCGATCTCGTCGTCCTCTTCGAACGCCAGCGCCCATTCGAGAATCTCGGAGTCTTCGCTCGGATACGTGACTCCCTTCGCGGAGTCGGATCGGATCGCGTCGACGAGTCGCCGCAGCGGGCCCTTCTTCTTCTCGGTCGGCTTATCAGCCGATTCGTCGAGCCGTTTCGTAATCATGATGTCGGAAGCGCCGTTGGCTCCCGCAGCGACGAGACCGACCGAGTCGAGTTCTTCGACGATTAGTCGGCTCGTCGGTTCGTCGTCGTCGAATCTAGGCATCGAGCGCTTCCCTTCTTCCTCGGCCAACGATCGAGAACATCGAATATGTTCCGTCCTTAACCTTTGCCCATACTTCCGAGTCGAGAACCTTGAAGCCGGTCCACCAGCCGTCCGGCAGGATCTCCGAAGCGGCTTCTCGTTTCTTCGTCAGGATCTCGTCGAACTCGTCGGAGTCGTAGTCGATACCGGCGAAGACGGCCGCTGTGCGAGCGGCGTGGAGAGCGAACGCTTCTCGCTTCTCGCCGGTTAAGACGACGGACTCGACGAGCGTCGCTATACCGTAGTTGACGTGCTGTTCGTCGCCGCTCCGAGATTCGATGACGTACCGGTATACGGCGTCCTCGATCGCGGCGATCGCTTCTTCGGAGTCGATGACCTCTTCGTGCGAGTCGACGACTTCGTCGCCTTCCGTCGTACGGAATACGTTCGCGAAGCCGAACGCCATCCGACGCTCCGGATCGGCCTTCTGGATAGTCACGGAGATTCTCATACCGGCGAGGGTACCGGCCGCCGAGAGTTGCGCCGTGAGAAACCCGGATTGGGGGGTTCCCGGCTTAGGCTAGATCGTATAGTCTGTACGTAGGCCAAACAGGAGGAAGACCAGATGATCGCCGAATACCGGAACCACACACTCGCACAAGGATGGCGAAAGCTGGAGATCGAGTTCCGTCTCAAGAAGCGCGATCTCGGTGGCTGGACGATCTACGTCGGCGACGAAGATCTCGGCTGGATCGTCGAGAACTTCGAAGACGAGCGCTCTCGGAAGCGCGACGGCTGGAAACTGTACTTCCGGAACGCTAACGAACCGAAGGGCCGCAATCACGGAATCTTCGAGACTCGTTACGAAGCCGGATCCGATCTCGTTGGGCGACTGTACGCCGGAGCGATCGACGGATCCCCGGCACGGTATCCGGTACTCGACCGGGACCGTCGGAACCGGAACGAGATCGTCCGTAACGCCGCCGTCGAAGTCGAAGCGTTCGCGTGGGAGACCGGCGACTGGGACCGAGACGAAAGGAACCGCCGATGACGACCGCCGCTCAATACGTAACGATCGCCGAAGCGATGCTCAAAGCCGAACCCGGCGAACTCTTCGGCGAGCTAATCGCCGAAGCCGGAGACGCCGCCGGACTCGACTACGAAGATCTCGACGCCGCTTACGAGCTTCTCGTGTCGAACTCGTCGCCGTGCTGGTTCTGTGGATCCGGAATTGACGACATGCGAGTCGAGTTCTGGGAAGGCTGGAGCGGCGAACCGTCGTTCTACGCTCATCCGACTTGCGAGGAGAAGCGGAGGAACCGCCGATGACCGAGAAGTTCTCCGTCGAGATAACGATCGACGTCGAGAAGATTCCGTCGACGTTCCTGCCGGACGCCGAGCCGCGCTTCCGGGCGCAGGAATGGATCTTCGAGAAGGCGCTCGGATCGAGCGTCGTCTATGACGCTCTGATCGAAGACGCCGTCGACGAAGACGATCTACCGATTGGAGTCGGACGATGAAGACGAAACGTTCACTATCCGGCGACCGGTTCTCGAAGATCCGGATCGAGTTCCGAGTTACGTCGGAGCATATCGAAGCGGCGATCGCTTCGTGTCTCGCTTACCACTGGGGACCGGAAGACCGGCCGGGATATATCGCCGATCTAACGAACGGTCTCCGGAAGTCGACCGTCGAGCGAGAGCTTCGCCGGATACTCCACGACTACGGAGCCGGGCGGATACTCGACGACGACGGTCCGTTCGTTCGGTTGCCGTACGGTATCGGCGAAGCGACCGGCCGAGAGTTGTTCCCCGAGTTCTACGAAGACCGAGAGGAGTCCTGATGTTTCCTGGAGCCGGAGCCGTCGTCTACCGGAACGAAGCCGGAGAGCCGCTCGGATGGGACTATCCATCCGACGATCCGTACGACTCGTATAGCGAAGATCTCGACCGGAGTCGCGAAGACGCCTGGGACGTCGCCGAAGACGAGATCTTCCAGAGGTTCGAGGAGACGGCCGGACCAGACGACGAGTTCAATCCGAATGACCACAGCGACGCGATCAACGAACGAGCGCGAGCGATACTCGCAGAATGGAGGGAACGAGACGTAGACTGAACGCATACTCGGCTTACCGGTTCCGGAAAGGAGGAGCGGCTAGAGACCATCAACTCTGATCCACCAGGAACCGAGATCGAAGAACCCTCCGTCTCCGGGGAAGTGGGCGGAGGGTTCTTCTTCGAATCGGACGCGATTCGCCGCGGACTCTACCAGTCGATTATGTCTCGCTCTCGGAGCGTCTCGACGACTCGGTCGAGTATCGCGCAGCGTTCGTTACAGAGCCGCCGCTGCTTCCCCGGCCGCGGATTCGGTATCGGTTCGGAACGTCCGGCGACGAGCCGGAGCGTCGCGTCGGCTTCGAGAGCTTCCGCCGTCTCTCGGGTAATGAGTCCGGCGTCGACCATTCCGTTAATAAGCGCCCGTCGAGATCCTATTCGAGCCGTCCCTTCCGGCCCGCACGCTTCTTAGGCTACCGGAAGATCTCTGCTGTCGTCGATCGTCGTCCGGTCGGGTCGCCCCCAGCGGTGATGCCAGAGCAGCGGCCCCGGGAAGTTATGGCCGCGCGCTCGGTATCCGAGAAGCCGCGACGCCGGATCGCTATCGCCGAAGATCCGCTGATGAGCGAACTCGAACGCTACCCGGTCGCCGACTTCGAAGAACGAGATCTCGAACTCGGTCGTTAGGTCGGCCACTATCGGAACTCTAGGCCGGTAACGCAGCGGCACATCGGATGCAGCGGCGGGTAACCGACTTCGAGCGGAGTCGCCCGGTCGCGAAGCGGTTCGCCTGGAGCGCCGAGTTCGGTCGATCGGAAGTCGCCGACGATCGCCGCGACTTGACCGTCCATCGGATAGCACTGATCGCAGGTCCGGTCATCGTCCGTAACGATCCAGACTCGAACCGCGGTCGGCGGAATCAGTCCGGCGGAGCGGAGCCGGATCCAATACTCCTGCTGCGCCGTATTCGCCGACCAGAGCGTCTCGGTGCGAGCAATCATCTCGGTCCGGTACGTCAGGTACTTCTCGGCGCGGCGAGCGACGATCCGGTCGATCTTCTCCCGGCTAAGTCCGCCCCGCTCGATCAGACGCTTCCGGAGCTTCCCGAGAGCGACGGAGTGGCTCTCTAAGACTCCGACGAGCGGCCGGATAGAGCGAGCCGCGACTCGGGCGTTATCGCCTAGCTCGATAGCGTCTCGGACTGCGGCTCGGATACCGGCGCGTGTCTGCGACGTTACGTTCGTGACCATCGTTCCGGAACGCTGGAACGCTATCCGGAGGACGTCTTCGTTCGTCGGGTCGAAGCCGATATCGAACGGCGTGACCTGATCGATCGTCTTCGCCGCGGCTTCGAAGCCGCCGACGTGTAGCTCGACGGCGCCTTCGGCGATCGCCGAACGGAACTCGGCGAGACCGAGAGCGTTCATCGCTCCGTCTTCGTTCCCTTGCGCGACTTGGATAGCGAACGCCGCGTTGACTCCGGTTCCGAGTTGCCGGAACCCTTCGTTGAAGAGCAGTACCCAGCCGGATTCGAGACGTCCCGTCGCGGCTTGGATCGCTCTCGCTTCTTCTTCCGAGAGCTTCCGGAAGTCGGCCGAGAGACGACGACGGTCTCGGCGGAGCGAAGCGAACCGGGCCGTCACGGTGGCAGGATCCGGTCGAGGGCCCGGAAGAAGATCCGGATGATCCGGCCGCGCAGGTTGTCGGCTTCTCCGAGAGCCGAGAAGTCGAGAAGGTCCGGACAGATCGGAACGCCGATCAGGCGCATACCGGTCGTCTCCGTAGTCGAGATCCCAAACGAATCGAATTGGATATGCGGCGGCGGAATTATCTTCGTCTCGTCATATCGGATCGTGTAGTTATCCGGATAGGGACCGGTCGTCATGCTTACCTCCTGGCGGCCAGTCTACGGATTAGCGACCCGAGAGGCGAGCGCTACGAAGTACGACTCGCGGACTCCGATCGGAGACGCCGTCTTCCACCGGTACTCGTGGATGCCGACCTTCGAGATCGTCCAGTCGTAGTAGTAGGCGCCGACGTCGGAGCGCTGAACGTTGCCGTTGCCGTTGTCGTAAATCTCGGTGGTTTCGGTTCCGTCCGGTTCTTCGATAATGATCGTGATCTCGCCAGACGGGTCGA